>OLVT01001461.1_pt1 | contig 19739 bp, 22 predicted proteins | sample 1673241 | NCBI WGS metagenome assembly OLVT01 (sample SAMEA3178936, study PRJEB25190) | human gut metagenome | biome: human gut; feature: human-associated habitat; material: faeces | place: Austria | collected 2013 | reverse complement strand
TGAAATATTGAATTTTCAAGGTGCGAAGCCCATTTTAGATATGGGAAGTCTTAGTCACTTAAAAAACTAACGATTCCAGGAATAAATAAATTTCCAATTATAGGAGGTATTTTTACAAATCAAACGTTAATCACGTATTTTTCCTGGCTGTTTGTACTAATTACAGCTGTAATTTTATTCAAAACAAAGTTTGGAATGATCGTTCGCGCCTGCGGACAAAATCCGCAGGCTGCTGAGACAGTCGGATATAATGTTCAATTTACACGATTAATTTGCTCTGCAATTACCGGAGTGGCCTGCGGATTAGCCGGAGCACATCTGTCCTTAGGGCTTATGACACTATTCTCAGAAAAAATGACAGCTGGCAGAGGTTTTATTGCATTAGCCGCTGTTACTTACGCAAAGGCCAAACCATCAAAAGTATTATTTATTTCGTTGCTTTTTGGCTTCTCAAATGCGCTATCAAATCAGCTTCAATTATTACAATGGCCATCTGATTTAATTTTAATGGTGCCATACATTTTTGTTGTATTTTTTGTGATTATCGATCCATTCATTGCGACCATTCGTTTAAAAAAATTCAAGGCTATTTAAAAGCTTATAGTTTTGATGGAACGGTGGAAACCAGGTTGATTTTAAGAGGAAAATATTATGAGAATTAATAGAGAAAGACTTTGGAAAAGACAAAATGAAATAGGAAGGATTGGGGCAGTGCCGGAGGGCGGCGTCAGCCGTTTTGCATGGACAAAAGAATACAAGCAGGCCTGTCAGCTGTTGATGCAATGGATGGAGGAAGCAGGACTAACCATTCATATGGATACTGTGGGAAATATTTATGGGCGAATGGAAGGGGAGGAGGATATTCCGGCAATCCTCTGCGGTTCCCATTTTGACACAGTTCCCAATGGCGGCCTTTTTGACGGTCTGACCGGAATTATGACGATGTTGGAAGTACTGCAGACCATGCATGAGCAAAACTACCGGCCCCGGCGTCCTCTGGAATTAATCGCTTTTGTCAACGAAGAGGCAAGCCAGTATCTGGGAGGAACATTTGGAAGCAAGGCCATGTGCGGAATGATCCCGCCGGATTATCCGGATACCTGCCTGCACCGCGAGACGAACGTTCCTTTACGGGATGCAATGAATGAATTTGGCATGTCCACTAACCCGGACCATATTTTAGACAGTAAAATTGATCCTCAAAATTACTGCTGCTTTATCGAGGTACATATTGAGCAGGGGAAACATTTGCTGGATTCCGGGCTTCCGCTTTCCGTAGTAACAGATATTGCCGGAATTAAACAATTTTATATTGAGCTTCATGGTGTTTCCTGCCACGCCGGAGGAATGGCGATGAAAGACCGGCATGATACACTGGCCGCCGCGGCAGCAGTTGCCTGCGAAGTTGAACGCTTAGCGAAAACCACCGGCCCAGACACAAGAGGAACCGTAGGATATATTGAGTCACATCCCGCAGAACACAACATTATCGCAAATCGCTCCATTGTGCCTGTAGATTATCGCGAAGCGGATGATGTGAAATGGCAGCAATTCTATGATAAGCTTATAGCCTTTGTGGAAAAGCAGTGTAAGGAGCGCGGGCTAACCTATTCCATCCGTACTACCTGCGATCTGAGACCGGCTCATTGTGATAAGCGGATTCAGGAAATAATGGTACATTCTATGGAAAAACTGAACATTCCTTTTGACAAAATGATCAGCTTTCCATGCCACGATGCGGTAAATTTAGAGCGGATCATGCCCATTGGAATGATCTTTGTGAGAAGTTCCAATGGCGGCTTAAGCCATTGCCCGGAAGAATTTACAACAGAATCGGATTTGGGAGACAGCGCCGATGCTTTGGCAGAGGTTTTAATCGAAATCTGCGAGAGCGACGCCTTTTAAAAATTGTATAATCAAAAAACGGAGGGAATGAATATGGAACCTATTGTAGTTAAGACCGACAACGCGCCTCGTCCTGGCGGATGGTATTCCCAAGCCTTTATCGCTGGTGATTTTGTATTTACTGCCGGAGTAACGGCCAACGATCCCGTAACCCAGCAATTAATCGGGCCGGGAGATATTGTTTTACAAACCCGGCAGGTGTTGAAAAATCTGGAACAAATTCTGCTCGCTGCCGGAAGCGATATGAAACATGTAATCAAAACCTTAGTTTTCGTAAGCGATATTGATCAGTTCGACGTATTTAATGAGGAATATAAAAAATTCTTTCCTGATAATCCGCCGGCAAGAAGTACGATGCAGATCGGAAAATTTAATCATGGCATGGTGATCGAAATTGAAGCGGTTGCCACCCGTATTTAATGCTACCGCATGAAAAGTATAAATAAATTGTTTGTAGCATAGCGAAAGAATAGATTGAATTTGGGGCAAAGCAAAGAATTTGCTTCACTGGAAAATACCATATCCTCATATCTGCGTTTAGTGATGGGGGTCATTTCATTACTTCAGTCCATATATCTACAGCCGGTTCCGGTCCCCCCACTCGCACATGGCGTCTAAGATTGGAATCAAGGATTTCCCCCGTTCCGTCAGACTGTACTCCACCTTTGGCGGAATCTGGGGGTACTCTTCACGGTGGACCAGCTGGTCCGCCTCCAGTTCCTTTAAGGTGGTGCTTAAAGTCTTATAGGAGATATCCCCGATGTACCGTTTCATTTCATTAAAGCGCACGACGCTAAATTCCATCAGGGTATAGAGAATGGTCATCTTGTATTTCCCGTTAATCAGGGATAAAGTGTAGCTGAAACCGGTGGTACTGAGACATTCATTGGAAATGCAGCGTTTGCTCATTTTACACTCTCCTTTAAGTAAGTATATGTATTTAATGAAAGTATCATACCTTTATGTGCGTACTTGCAGTTTGTCTGATTCTTGTTATGATTATAATATCAGCAGCAGGTGAAGTCAATTCACTGAAACGCGAAAAGGAGGAACTGCAACTATGAGCAAAAAGATTGTGATACTGAACGGAAGTCCCAGAAGAAACGGAAATACCTCCGCCCTGGTACGGGCGTTCTCCGACGGGGCGGAAAAAGCGGGGAACACGGTGAAGGAGTTTTTCCTGGACGCCATGGATATTCACGGCTGCAAAGGCTGCTTTGGCGGACACAGCAGCCGGGAATGTCCCTGTGTTCAAAACGATGATATGAACGAAATTTATCCGGCTGTCAGGGAGTGCGATGTAATCGTGCTGGCAACGCCTCTGTACTACTGGAATATGAGCGGCCAGATTCGCACGGCCATTGACCGCCTTTTTGCCCTGGAGGAAGGGGACGGCAACCTGCTTCGGGGCCATGACAGGGCTTCCGCCCTTCTGATGGCAGCGGAGGGACATGGTTTTGAGGACGTGCTTTCCTACTACGACCATCTGATGGAGCACCTTCGATGGAAGAATCTGGGCCATGTTTTAGCCGGAGGCAACGGAGCGGTAGGCGACATCCAGGGCAAGCCGGAGATTCAAAAAGCTTACGCTTTGGGAAATTCCATTCAATAGAACGGATATTTAAAAAACGGCGGTTTCCAGCTCGAGGGAAGCCGCCGCTTTTAGCAATTTCGCAGGAGTTATTTTTTCATCAGCTCCGCGCCTCATATTCCGGCAATTCTCAGAAATCTTTAAAGCATCCGTAAGAAACCGGCAGGAAAAACTTGCTATAATAAATTTATCCATATACCGTGCAGAGGAGGGGAAAGATGAGAAAAAGAAAGAAACGCATAGCAGGAATTTCAGCTCTGGCCCTGACATTGACTCTCGCCTTAAACGGCTGCTCTTCCAGGGAGGCGCAATCCCAGGAGGCGGCGGTCCGGACATCCCAGGAGCAGTCCCAGTCGCTGTCCGATGAGGGAACAGAAGAAGAGCCGGCTCCCGGTCAGACAGAGGAGACAGGTGCGGAGCAGAAAAACGACCAGGAGGAAACCGGCTCAGTCCAGGAAAATGACCGGACCTCCGGCGAGAACCGGCTTCACCCGGTTCTGGAAACGGTCCGGTCATCCGCATACGCAGAGGATGGCATGTCTCTGCTCTGGCAGGGAAATACCGTCCGGCTGTCCATTCGGGATGAAGGATATGAGGCGCTGAAGGAATCCCTTGCGGATTACAGCGATGAGATGGAAACGGCGTTTCAGCAGGAGATGGCGGTGGAAGAGGAATACGCCAGAGAAAATCAGAAGGCCTTTCCGGAAGAGTTCCTCTTTTACAGCCTAAAGCATGAGGCGAAGGTCCTTCGGGCGGATTCCGGGGTATTTTCCTTCCGGATGATAAATTACAGTTATATGGGAGGGGCCCATGGAAACTCGGCGGTGATGGGAGAAACTTTTGACAGTCAAACCGGGCAGCGTCTGGAGCTCAGTGATGTGGTGACGGACCTGGAGGCCTTCCATGGCGTTCTGATTCAGACCCTGGAAAACCGGGAGGATGCGGACGGCTACTTTCCGGGCTGGGAGGATACCGTCCGCAGCAGGGTTTACGGGGAAACGGTGAATGGTATTTCCTATGAGCTTCAGTGGGCCCTGGGGCCGGAGGGGATGGAAGTGTATTTTTCGCCTTACGACATTGGACCATATGCCATGGGAACGGTAACCGCGGTTCTCCCTTATGAGGAGAGCGGGATAATCCGCGCAGCCTGGGTTCCCGGCGAAGGAGTCAGAGAGCAGAGGGTCTGGCAGCTTGCCCCTTACGAGGAGCAGAGCCTGGATGTGGATGGGGACGGAGCGGAGGAACAGGTCCGATTTGAGCCGGCGGAAATGAACGACATGGAACAGATGTACACCCTGTACGCAGGTGAGCAGAAAGTGGAATTTAACGGCACCTATGGCGTAACGACCGCCTACGTGATGAGAAATCCGGATGGAAAGGTATTTTTCTACGGGGACTGCAGCACGGACAACGACTACCATTACCTGGTCATTGTGGATTTGGAGGAATTGAAGAGCCGCGGGGCAGAGACGGAGGTCCGCACTGATTCCCAGGGTATGTACGACGATATCCCCATGGATTCCCAGTCCTTCTGGCTTTCCACCAGGGGAAATCTGTTTTCCACTTTTCCCATCCGCAAGCTGTATCAGGCAGGCGCGGACGGAATGCCCCGGACGCAGCAGGAGGAGTACGCCGTTGACCGCTGGCCGGTGACGGCGGTCCAGGGGGTGCCAGCTTTTGGTGGGGAAAACTTCTCTCAGCCAGCGGAAATTCCCGCAGGTACGAAACTGTTTGTGACGGCCACCGATGAGGAGCGCCGGGTAACGGTGGAAGACGAGGAGGGAACTGCCTATCAGCTTCAGGTGGACGGACAGGACTGGCCTCACACCATAGAAGGCAGGGATATTGAGGAATTGTTTGAAGGATTGGTTTTTGCGGGCTGAGTGGTTGCGATTCTTGCCGGAATAAGATATACTACCTTTGAGAAAAATGCATGTTTATGCACGAATCATGATAAAAAGGTAGAACAGGGAGGAAATTATGCCGGTTTTTGACTTTAATCACACGCCGGAGGGGCCGAAGGAGCCGGAATGCACCTATGAGATTTTTTATTCCAATCAGGGGGGGACTTCCCCTGAACACCCGATTTTGATTTTGGATAACAGCGCCGGAAGGCTGAAACATCACTCGGGTGGTATGTTTACCAATCCCATCAAAAAGACGGCCTTTGAATTTAAGGATGAAGGTGGCACGGTCAGCGCCAATATTTTAAAAATTGACGCCCGTTTTGTCAGCCTTTTAAAATGGCTGGGAGAGAACCACATCAATGTTCGTCTGTCCGGGGAGAATCAGAAGGATGGATATGCGGTTTATAAAATCCGGGAGATGGCCTTCGGCGGAGGGCAGAAGCTTTCGGCGGAGGATGGCTTTCTCCAGTTTATGATTGAGCGCCTTCTCTCAAGCGACGCTCCTTCCAGGGAGATTCCCGACGAGGACGAGATGGAAAGCGGCGACAGCATGAAGCTGACCAGTATCCAGAGCATTACGGATTTTATTACCTGTGCCGGGAGAACCCTGCCGGACAATATCCGTCTCTGGGCCAGGAGAAACCTTGCGGTGGCCCGCTCCAATGAGGTGTCCGCCGAGGAGCGCCGCCACGCCCAGAGGGCCCTCTCCATTATGCTGAATATCCAGTGGAAGGGCAATTATTTTCCTGCCGTTGACCCGGAGGAGGCCCGCCGGATTCTGGACGAGGAACTCTACGGCATGGAGCGGGTCAAGCAGAGGATTATCGAGACCATTATCCAGATTAACCGGACCCACACCCTTCCGGCCTACGGCCTGCTGTTAATCGGCCCCGCGGGAACGGGAAAATCCCAGATTGCCTACGCGGTGGCGAGAATCCTGAAGCTGCCCTGGACCACTTTGGATATGAGCTCCATCAACGACCCGGAGCAGCTGACAGGAAGCTCCAGAATTTACGCCAACGCCAAGCCGGGTATCATCATGGAGGCCTTCTCCATTGCGGGGGAGTCCAATCTGGTGTTTATTATCAATGAGCTGGACAAGGCGGCTTCCGGAAAAGGAAATGGAAATCCTGCCGATGTCCTTTTAACCCTGCTGGACAACCTGGGATTTACGGATAACTATATGGAGTGTATGATTCCCACCGGCGGCGTTTACCCCATTGCTACGGCAAATGACAAGGACCAGATCAGTGCGCCCTTGATGTCCCGTTTCGCGGTCATCGAAATCCCTGACTACACGCCGGAGGAGAAGAAGGTGATTTTCTCCAAATATGCCCTGCCCAAGGTGCTGAAGCGAATCGGCATGAGGGAGGAGGAGTGCATTTTGACGCAGGAGGGCTTGGAGACGGTCATCGATTTGCACCGAAATTCCAGCGGAATCCGGGATTTGGAGCAGGCGGCAGAGCATTTGGCTGCAAACGCCCTGTATCAGATTGAGGTGGATCACGTTCAGACGGTAACTTTTGACGGAAAAATGGTGCGGGAGCTGCTGCAGTAAAGAAAATAGAGACAGCGCCTGAATGGCGGCGCGGGGCGGTCGTAAGACGGCCCCGTTTTTGTACTGTTTTTTGAGTATAAGAAGAAGGGGAAGGAGACGCAGGCAGGAGAAAAATCTTGACAAAGTGACGACAATATGCAACAATAGTTACACAACAAATGTTATATATCAAGTGATACAGGAGGTGCCGCTGTGCCGCCGAAAGCGAAAGTAACCAGGGAGATGATTCTGCAAACGGTCTTTCAGATTACCAGGGAGCAGGGATTTGAGGCAGTCAATGCCAGAAGCATAGCAGAAAGTCTGAACTGCTCTACCCGCCCTATTTTTACCTGTTATGAAAATATGGAGGAGCTGAAAAAAGAGTTTCTGGACTGCGCTTTTGCCTTTTATGAGGAGTATACGCGGGCCTGGGGCCGTGGGAATGCGTTCCGGCCTCCATTGCTCCTGCCTCTGTCCTACATCCAGTTCGCCAGGGAGGAGTCGCGGCTGTTTGAACTTTTGTTTGTCCGGGATTTGGACCTGGATATGACCCGGGCTGAGGACTTTTACCGGGAAATCGGAAATGAGAAAAAGGCGGAGAGCTTCGGGGCGCAGATTGGGGTGGAGCGGGAAAGGGCAAAAGCTATCTTTTTCGACTTGTTCCTCTATTCCCACGGGATTGCGGTTTTGACGGCTGCCGGAAAGGTGGCCCTTAAGCGGGAGGAATGCGAAGGGATGCTCTCCCATATGCTGGACGCCCTGACTGCGGCGGAGAGGAGGACGGGGCCGTGAGGGATAATTCCTATTTAATCGATTTTTACAGTCATTACGACGAGGAGGGCCGTCTGGCTTCCAGGCACGGCTCGGTTGAATTTTTGACCACAATGCGCTATATTGAAAAGTATCTGAAGCCCGGAAGCCGTATTCTGGAAATCGGAGCCGGGACCGGACGGTACTCCCACAGCCTGGCCCGCAGGGGATTCTTGGTGGACGCGGTGGAGCTGGTAGAGCACAACATCGAGGTGTTTCAAAGCAAAACCCTGCCGGGGGAACCTGTTTCCATCCGGCAGGGAAACGCCCTGGACCTTTCAGGATTTTCCGATCACCAGTATGACATCACACTGCTTTTAGGGCCTATGTACCATCTTTACTGCCTGGAGGACCAGCGCCGGGCCATCAGCGAAGCCATCCGGGTTACCAGGCCGGGCGGCGTCATTTTTGCGGCTTACGTCATCTCCGACGGCTGCCTGCTGGACGAAGGGTTTCACCGGGGAAATATCGATGTGGCCCAGTATATCCGGGACGGCCTGATTGACCCGGAAACCTTTCGGGCCGTATCGGAGCCCAAGGACCTCTTTGAGCTGGTCCGCAGGGAGGATATCGACCGGATTATGTCCGTCTTTCCGGTGACCAGGCTCCATTATGTGGCTTCCGATGGCTGCGCCCTGCTGCTGCGGGAGGCCATCGACGCCATGGACCAGGAGACCTTCGGGATTTACCTGAACTATCATTTCACTGTCTATGAACGGGAGGACTTGCTGGGAATCACAAGCCACGGACTGGATATTTTCCGAACGCAGTGCCAAATGCCAAAGATAGAAGGAGGAAGCCTTTGAAAATCACAAATCCCGGACAGATTTTTAACCTGATGGATACCAACGGCAGGAGGAACGACGTAGTCAATGCCCTCCAAGGCTATCTGACCATCCTGGACCAGGTGCAGAATGAAAAGAAGATGACCTGGGCCGCCCTGCCCCAGAGTCTGGCCCAGTATGTATTTTACCAGCAGGCTCTCCGGATGTTCCCTGAGGTGTTCAGGCAGCACGGGCCTTACGACAAGCTACGGAAAATCTTAAAGGACTATCCGGATTTTGAGGAGGCCCTCCGGCGGGAGGACGGGGACTGGATTTCGCGCAATCAGGAGCAGTACGCCGGTCTGATTCGCCGGTTTGACAATGGCATCGAGGACAGGGCCCGTCACTATACCAGCACCCTGGTAAAGCTGGGCTTTGCCGATGAGGAGCGGAGGATTTCGCCGGCGGGACGGCTGCTGTTAAATCCTGACCAGCTGAGGAGGGACCCGCTGGAGAACATGCTGCCTATCGACAACGTGAACCTGATTTACCTGCGCCAGCTTCTCAAACTGCGCATTTTCGCGGAGGACCGGTACTACGCGCCTTTTCAGCTGGCATTGTTTTCCCTGCTGAAGCGGGGGAGGGTGACGGAAAATGAGTTTCTGGAGCTGGTCCAGGGACTGGGGCCTTGTTCCGATTTCCGGGACCTGGAAGATTACGTTTTAAATTATCAGGAGGGGCAGATTGCGGAGCGGTTTAAAATCGAGATTCCGGCAGGGGTCAAAGGCACTGCGCCCATGACCAGAGAGATATTTCAGGATCATTTTAAGAACCGCAAAAGCAGCGGAAGCGTCGAAATCTACTGGGAATATTACTGCCGTCTCCGCCGATATGCCGAGAAACCCGACGAGGGCAGCCTGGACCATCTTCTGAGCTTCTATGAGGCCAACAAAGCGATGCTGAACAAGGCGTTTGGAAGGGGGAGAAATATGTTCGCCCTCAGGACCGGTGAGCGGCCTTTGCCGGAGAAGTTTTCCAAACAGTATGAAAGGATGCTGGGGGACAATCTCAACGAGGTCTTTTACCGCCAGTTTATGCTGTCCAAAAAACTGGATCAGATTCGGGAATACTCCGACACCACCAAACGGATTTTTAAGGCCACGGGCTTAATCCGGTTTGACCACGGCTTTGCGGAGTTGGCCTATGGGGAACTGTGCGCCTGCATCTTTGAGGAGAGCCGGATCCGGGAGCGGATTTCGGGAAGCACCGTTGAGGAGGTCTGGAGAGGGGTAAAGGGAGCGGAAGGATATGAAGATGGGGAGGACAGCTGCTTTTGCAGCGTGACCTCGCTGTGTGAGATTTTCGGATACCGTCAGGAAGACCAGGAACAGATAAAGGCCGAAATCCAGGCGGAATTTTCAGGAGCGGCTATGGAGGATATTTCCCGGATGATGGCCCGGCGCCGCAGGGAGGAGTTTGCCGCTTTTATCGAGTCCGTTTACCCCAAAGAGCGGGTGCGGGAACTTCTGGAAATGTTTGAAGACCGGACGAAGGACAAACAGATTAAGGAGCTGGTAAGCCCCGACGCTACCGTGCCCACCATCTACGAATACCTGGTGGGAATCGCCTGGTACTATTTTTCCGGAAAGAAAATCGACCTGCTGGGAAGCTATAACCTGACTCTCTCCGCCAATTTCGAGCCCTTGATTCACGCGGGAGGCGGACAGGGGGATATCGTGATTTACGAGGATACCAGAGTGGTGATGCTGGAAGCGACCCTGATGAATCAGAACAGCCAGAAGCGGGGAGAATGGGAGCCGGTGCTGCGCCATTCCATCAACCTGAAGGCGAAGGAGGAGGCGGAGGGCACGGGGCGGGAGGTTACCACCTTCTTTATCGCGGACTGCTTCGACGCCAACACCATCAATATCTGGAAGGCGGTAGCCTCCGTTCCCCTCCAGTCCTCCGTGGACCCGGACCGTTTCACGGAGCATGTGGTCATCATGCCGGTCAACACCCGGGAACTGTGTGCTCTGACGGAGCAGAGCGACCATTACGGGGAGATTATTTCCAGGGTCCATCAGCTGTTTGAAGGTGAGGGAAAGGCCTTTGATATGGGCTGGAGAGATAAATTTATGGACGCCATTGTGTAAGGAGGGACAGAATGAAAAAAGAGCGGACAAACTGCGACACCTGCGCCTTTTATGCCTATGACGAGGATTATGAGGCCTATGTCTGCGATATGGATATGGATGAGGACGACTATATGCGTCTTATGTCCGATGAGCGCTTTCAATGCCCGTACTACCGCCTGGGCGATGAGTATGCGGTGGTGAGGAAACAGAATTAGGGCAGAACAGGAAAGGAGAGAATTTATGCAGATTTCAAGCCGTTTTACCATTGCCGTCCATGTGCTGATTTGTATTGAGACCTTTAAGGATGAGCAGAAGGTTACCAGCGATTTCCTGGCTTCCAGCGTGAATGTAAATCCGGTGGTTATCCGGAGAATCCTCCAGCAGCTGAAGGCGGCGGGGATTGTAAAGGTAGCCAGGGGAACCGGCGGGGCGGAGCTGGCAAGACCGGCGGGGCAGATTACCCTGCTGGATTTGTACCGGGCGGTGGAGTGCGTGGAGGATGGAAAGCTGTTCCATTTCCACGAAAATCCCAATTCCCTTTGTCCGGTGGGAAAGAACATCCATATGGTCCTGGACCAGAGGCTGGACCAGATTCAGAGAGCCATGGAACAGGAGATGCAGTCCATTACCATCGGGGATATTTTAAAAGATACGGAAAAAGCCATGGCGGAGGAAGCCATACGTCCTTAGCACCTGTTTTTCAGGTGCTTATAAAAAAGTTTTGTTGTAACTATTGACATTACAATAAACATCGGCTATAATGCACATTGTAACAAAGATAATTACAACAAAGCATATGGAGGTAAAAACCATGAGTCAATTTGCAAAAGTAAGTGTTGGAGCAGAGGCCAGAACAGAACTTCACGATACCCTTTCCCTGACAGGAGCAGAGGTGAGCATCAACCACCTTCCCGCAGGCGGCAGCGTGCCCTTCGTACATTCCCACAAGAAAAATGAGGAGATTTACGCCGTTCTCGACGGAAAGGGAAGAGCGGTCATCGATGGGGAGAGAGTGGAGCTTTCTGCCGGCGACTGGGTGCGGATTTCTCCCCAGGCAAAGCGCCAGTTTTTTGCCGCTGAGGATTCTTCCATCAGCTTCGCATGTATCCAGGTGCGGGAGAATTCCCTGGAAGGCTACACCATGGACGACGCGGTTGTGGAGGGCTGAGAAATCTCACATCAGAAAAATCCCAGCCCCTGACCGCCGCCAGGCTCCATGTAATCTGTTACAGGAACAGTTCTCCTTCCTTCCGGCCGCCGCAGACCTTGCTCAGCCTGTCGTAAAGCGCCGCCAGAAGGGGCTCATCCACTGTCCGCGCGTGCTGGGGACAGACAGAGATGCAGCGCATACAGGAGATACAGACTTCTTCGTTCACTTTCTTCGGGTCTTCCCGGTCGATGGCCTGAACCGGGCATTTGCGGGCGCAGAGGCCGCAGCTTGTGCAGTTCTCGTCAGGCTTCGGCACCGTACCGGAGCCGCCCCATTTTTTGTAAGGGCGGTTTCCGGGAACATCCGGCTCCTTCATGTCGCCCTTTTCCAGTTTGCCCTTGATTTTGCCGGCAAATTCCGCCAGCTGCCCTTCATCCTGACTGTCCGGCCGCCCTGCGGCAATCTGCCGGACGATGGAGTGCTCCGCCACGGCGGAGACGGCGGCAATCACCTGAAATCCCGCTTCTTTCGCGGTGTCCGTCAGTTCCGTCAGCGTATCCTCATAGGCACGGTTGCCGTACACACAGACCAGAACTGCTTTCGCGCCATTTCCCTTTAAGACGCTGATTCGCTTTACTGCCGTTTCCGGAACCCGTCCCCCGTAGGAAGGCACCGCAATCAGGGCAGCATCTTCACTCTTAAGGGAAACCGCGGAAAAATCCATCTGACTGTCCGTCAGGTCAACGGGCAGGATTTCTTCTGAAAGTCCCTTCGCCAGCAGATCCGCCGCTTTTTTCGTGCCTCCTGTGGGGCTGAAACAGATTTCATAAAGCTTCATAAATATCCTCCTCCTTGTAATTTCTCCGTAAAAAAAGTAAAATGATATCTGAACATCAGTGTAGCATTGCCCTGTCAGAGTGTCAAGACGATCCATTTTGCCTGAAAGCACCGGGGCAATGATGCCGGAAATGGGGGAACGGGCGGATGGCGCTTTACGCATTGGGCGATTTGCATCTGAGTTTTCAGGCGGATAAGCCTATGGACGGATTCGGACCGGTGTGGAAGAATCACGAGAAAAAAATTGAACGGTATGTCCATGAGATTGTCAGGCCGGGGGACACCCTGGTACTGACCGGGGACCACTCCTGGGGGAGAAAACTGGACCAGTGCCGGGAGGATTTGGCTTTTATTGAGCGGCTGCCCGGACGTAAGATTCTGCTCAGGGGAAATCACGATATGTTCTGGGACGCCAAGAAGACGGCGCGGCTCAATGAGGAGTACGCGGGCCGCCTGTTCTTTCTGCAGGATAATTTTGCCGTCTACGGGGAATATGCCCTGGTGGGGACCAAAGGCTATACCTTTGAGGGGCCGTTTTACCTGGACCGCCGGGGCCGGATTCTCGGATGGGACCAGGAGAGGGAAAGCCAGGCGAAGAAGCTGGTAGAGCGGGAGATGGAACGTCTTAAGAAGTCGTTTCGTCAGGCAGAGGAGGCGGGATTCCGAAAGTTCATCATGTTTCTCCATTATCCGCCGACCAATATCCTGGAGGAGGAGTCCCCTTTTACCAAAATCGCCGAGGAGTACGGGGCGGAGGCGGTGGTCTATTCCCATTGCCATGGGGAGAGTCGTTTTGCAGACAGCATCCGGGGAAACTACCATGGAATCCGGTATCTGCTGGTATCGGGGGACTATGTGGATTTCCGGCCGGTGCTGGTACTAAAATAAGGGATGCCGGTTTTTGAACTGCTTGGCATCCCTTGAAAGCTGGCGGCTGCTGGGAACGGAGTCCGGAGCGGCCGCGTTACTTTACCTCGACCAGCTCAATTCGGAAATTCAGCTCTTTTCCCGCCATCTCGTGGTTGGCGTCAAAGGTAATCGAGGTGTCGTCCTTTGCGGTTACTTTTACCGGGAAGGGCTGGCCGTACTGATTGGTCAGATAGACCTGCTGGCCTGCCTCCAGGTTCTCGGAGCCGGGAAGCCGGGCGATTTCAAGGGTGAAGACAGCGTTGGGGTCCGGCATGCCGTAGGCCTCCTCCGGCATCAGATGGACGTCCACAATCTGTCCCGGCTCCATATCGGCCACAGCCGCGTCAAATCCCTTAATCATCATGCCCGCTCCGCAGACAAATTCCAGGGGCTCCCCGCGGTCGTAGGAAGAATCAAACTGCGTCCCGTCGTTGAAGGTGCCTCTGTAATGGGTGCGGCAGGTTTTTCCGACATTGCGTCCGGTAATGGCATGGTCGGAGCCGCAGCCGTTCTGGCAGCTGCCGCCGCAGGAATGGCCTTCCTCGTGATGGCCGCAGGAATGCCCTTCCCCATGGTGATGGTTACAGTTAACGCCGGTGGACACCAGCTCGCCGTTCAGATAGGCCGCAGCCGCCTGGTCGGCGTCTCCCTGGGCTCCGGAGCATAGAGAAATACCGGCCTCCTCAAGGGCGCTCTGGGCGCCGCCGCCGATTCCGCCGCAAATCAGTACGTCCACCTGCTGACCGGCCAGAAGCCCGGCCAGGGCGCCGTGGCCTGTGCCGTTTGAACTGATTACCTGGCTGGAGACGATTTGATTGTCTTCCACTTCATATAATTTAAAAAATTCCGTTCTGCCAAAATGCTGAAAAATAGTTCCGCTTTCCGGCTCGTAAGCTGCTGCGATTCGCATATTTCTTTTCGTCCTCCTTGTTTTCCGCTGTCATGAACTGTTCCATTATAGTATAATTTCGCCGGCAAGGCAATATTGCTTCCGAACGGTTGTCCGGGATTGACACAGAAAGAAAAATTTGGCAATATGAAAACAGAGAATTATTTGTAGCAGGAGGTAAATGGACATGAAAACAATCAGACTGCTGTATCCGGACCATGTCAGCGGAGGTCTGGACGCTTATTATTTCGGGGCTCATTTGATGGCCCATATTCTTCCGGAGAACAGCCGCCAGCCGCTGGTTCAGGTGGATGTGCTGCCGCCGGACGGAAGGGAAAAGGCGGTGACGGACGGCATTTACGGAAAAGAGGAAGTGCTGGACGGAATCCGGGACGCGATGAAAAAGATTGAGGAGGAGAATCCAGACCGGATTATCACCATCGGCGGCAACTGTATGGTTTCCCTGGCGCCCTTCGATTACCTCCATGGCCGGTATGAGAACCTGGGAATCATCTGGATTGACGCCCATCCGGACGTTTCCACCGTCCGGGACGGTTACCCCAACGCCCACGCTATGGTCCTGGGCTCCCTTATGGGATATGGGGCGGAACCCGCTGCCCGTATGATGAAAAACAAGCCCTTTCAGCCGGAGGAAATCCTGTATGTGGGGCTTCAGGGCCTGCACGGCTATCAGGAAAATTTCCTGAAAGAAAGGGGCGTTAAGTATCAGATACAGACGGAGAACTTCGTTCCCCAGGAGGAAATCAAGGCCTTCGCGGAAACGTTCGACCACATCCTGGTGCATTTTGATGTGGACGTACTGGATGAACATTTGTTCCACTCCACCTATTTCGCCAATCCGGAGCTGGTGGGAGACGGTTCCGGCGGCGGCAAAATGACCATGGAACAGTTGACGAAGGTTCTTCACTGCATTGCAGGAAATTCCAACATAGTTGGTTTTACGATTGCGGAATACCTGCCATTTGACGAGTATAAGCTTCATCAGATGTTTGCGGGGCTGGGGATATTTACGGAGTAGGGGAGAGCGGAACCAGGGCGCTGCGTTGCTCGTCCTTTAAATCAGAGAATTTGTCTGGTTTCAAGAATGGAACCAGAAAAACTCCCGGAGTACCAGAAGCAGGGAATCGGAAGCCGGCTTTTGCAGCTGGCAAAGGAAAATACGCCGACCATGCTGTACTTCGGGGCACAGCCGGGACTGGAGGCGTTTTATGAGAAGAATGGCTGCAGGAAGAGTTTGCAGTCGTATGTGATTGAATGACCGCTCATGGAGGGACTCGAACCCCCGATGTTTCCGTGTACCTGATTTACAGTCAGGCGCTTTCGCCGCTCGGCCACTTGCCTGTAATCCCCGGGGATATCCGGGGAGATTATGCTGTTTTTCCATTCGGTTTTGGGAAATTCACAATAAGGATATCATCAATCCGGCACCCATAAATCCCGAATGGTCATTCCTTTTTCTTTGCGGATTCGGGCAATATTTTGTCCGGTTTCCGCCATATTGATGGTTGGCATTTCTTTTTCTCCTTTTCCGCATAAATGTAAAAAACCGCCGGCCCTCAACAGGACAAGCGGTTTGCAGAAAAGTCTGATGAAATACCCCAAAAGGCTATGTCACGGAACCCATGCAATCCCTGTCGTTGTCTCTGTATGAGCGCATATTCCTAAGCCTCTCAACGTAAGCGAGTGGCTGATGAAAACTGAAACTATGGCTATACAGATAAAATAAGGAATTCAGTCCGTTCATTACATTTCCTTTCCGGGCAGCGCCCTGTTTTGTTCTTATGGTCATATCATAGCACAGGGATTTTGTTTTGTCATTATACCGGTAGTATAAGATTGCGTTTTAGCGATGTTTCCTTAAAGCGCGGAATCTCCCGGGGGCCTCGGTTACATGCCCGTTTCGGATATCCCGGTAAATGGTGATAACGTCGCCGGGCCGGTAGGGCCTCCGTCCGCTTCCGGATTCGATGCGGTAGGTCCGTCCATTCCAGGAGCAGAGATAAAGGGGGACATCATAGATCTCATTGGAACTGTCCAGCCGGCGGACATAGCCGGAGAACGTTGCCTGTACCGGCCGCAGGATACCGTCGTTCAGCTGCGCTTGAAAGGTCCGGCGCTGCCGCCTGGAAAGCCAGATTACAACAGCGATGAAGCTGAGAAATTCCAGAATCGTGGTTGGAAAGATAACGCTGAACCAGCGGCTGAAAACAGCGGCAAAACCGCCCGCAAGTACAAGGAAAGAAAGACCAAAGGCATAAAGCAGGATTGGCATAACCAGAGAACGTCCGGTAGGAAGTTCGCGCAGCCGTCTGCTTTTGGCATCCCAGCGCAATGCCTGGCGTTCCCCTTCACTGGGCGGCAAAATTCCATATTGAGGTTTCTGCTGAATTTCCAGAGTTCTTCCTTCCCAGGAAAAACAGTAGGTAAGCGTAACCAGTGTAGAACCATTGGGGTCCGAATCATTTATTTCTGCTTTCTTTACAACGGCCTGAACGATTTCTCCCCGCTGCATCCGTTTACGAACCAGCAGAATGGCTGTGAAAGTCAGAATTAATAAAAGGCCTGCTGCCGTGAGAAATGGGAAAATTTCCCTCATCATAGTTATCCCTCCTGGCTAGTATGATATACCTGCGGGTGCGCTGCAACAAGCATAAAAAGGTAAATTTTAGGTGAAATGCTCATGTGCCATATAAATCTCCGTATGTTGAAGGAGGTTTATTCTTAAGACAGTAGGAGCATACTGCAGGAAGCTGACAGAAGTGCAGGATTTTACAACCTGCCGAATATTTTCATTGAACAAAGAGAAATCAAAAATGCAGCTATCGCGGCTCCAATTAAAACTACCCATGTATGCACCGCCAAAATGTCAAACAGAACACCGTAAATCGCCTGTCCAACGGGTTGTCCGCACATTGCAATAGAAAATCAGTGCCGCCATGATCTTACCCACTAATTGAGGCGGGGTTTGCGTCTGTATCAGTGTGTAAATCTGAACCATAAAGAGCGTAGAGGCTCCCATAGCGGCGAAGCTCATGAACGTGATGATCCAATACGATACGATGGCGGACAGATTCAGGAAAAGGGAAATTCCCATAACCGCTACGGCGACAGAACAAACCAGAAGCAGCATATACGAATTTTGAATTTTCAGTTTTTCCGATACGATTGCGGTTAAAATTCCGCCGCACAGGCCGCCTAACGGCAGGTACCATCCCTCTGGTTTGTCAATTATGCCTTCTTTTGTTCCAGTGCAATCCCAATCAGCCGATCGGTCTGATCTGCCATAAACAGCGGGATGTTCAGCACATCATCATCCAGCTTTAAATTATCCAGCGAGAACCGGACACGAAGTTTAACTTGATCCGGGAACAACTCTTTGAATTTCTTAAGGCTCCTGCTGGCGGTATTGGCTTCGGACTTGACCTCCACAGGGAAAATATCGTTTTCACGCTGAATCAGGAAATCCACCTCATAAGGAGGATTTGTCTGCATCCAGTACCGAGGAGTCACTTCAAACTGTGTAATCAAAGTCTGAAGCACAAAATTTTCGGTTAATGCACCTTTGAATTCGGTAAATAACCGATTACCCTCTCCAAAGGCGGTCGGCGTCAACTGCGCCAGTCGGCGGAGTAGCCCCACATCTACCAGATAAATCTTAAAGGCAGAGAGGTCATCATAAGCAGCCACAGGCAGTCAGCTTTTCATACAGAGGATTAAAAAAGGCATCAGGAATTGGCTCAATGGTGTTTACTGTCTCCAGATATTTTGCCAAGTTCTCATCTCCATTGGCCAATAGAAATTCGGTAAAGGTCATGGGATCAATCTGCATGAAGTTAACTTTACCGACAGGGAAAGAAGAAGGTTTTGCTAAGGCAATTCCCACAAGAGAACTGGCGCAGGCAATGTGATACTGCGGTGCATTCTCGTAAAAATACTTCATAGAATTGATGACCTTAGGGCAGTCTTGTACCTCGTCAAAAATAATGAGGGTCTTTTCTGGCATAATCTTCTGACCACTTGCCAGTATGAGATTCTGCAAAATCCGGTCTACATCTTTTGTGGTTTCAAAGAATTGCTTGTATTCTTCGTTTTCATCAAAGTTGAAATGATCCGAAGATTCTCGATGAAGAAGCTGAGCGCAGAATATCGGGACCTGTGCGCTATGAGGATTTGTCTCCAATGGGTAAGATATTTGTTGATGGTATGGAAATAGCTTTCTCAAAGCTTATGGATTATGCTTCGGACCGTATTTTGGAAGGGTTTGATAATTGGCTTTATAACAGGAGAAGAAGAAAAGAAAAAGAGCGACGGGATAAAAAACTGACAACAGAAAAGCTGGAAACTCCTATGACAAAGATTGAACGCATTTTACAAGAAGAAGGGGGAAGCGAGCCGACTGCCGTTGATACATCGGCAACTACATACCCGGTAAATCGCGGCAAAACAGGGCAAACTAACGCGAATTAGGAGGACTTTAAAATATGATACGAGTGCTTTTTATCTGCTACGGCAGTATCTTGAAAAGTCCTGAAAAAGCTAGTAAAATCAATGGTTTCATGAAGCGGAAAGGCGCTTACTACACCACTGCTACACCAGTTTGGTTTGGGCTAGAGCCTTGATATGACAAAGAAAAATGGAGACCAGATGAGCTTTGTATTATTGTAGAATTTTGAGGGGTATTTTGCTATGATATAAATTGGGCAGACAGTTTCTACCCAATTTAACCGGAAGGGTATTGTATGTAAAATTTGAAATTGAGATATATATTCCATGGAGAAATGAGGAAATGTGATGACTAATGAAAATGAAATCATTATATTTGAAACGGAAGATAAAAGTATCTCTTTGCCGGTTAGAATAGAAAATGAATCCGTTTGGTTGAATAGAAACCAAAAGGCAGAATTGTATGAACGCGATGTTAAAACCATTGGAAAACATATCAACAATGCCTTAAAAGAAGAATTATCCTAAAAAAGTGTCTTCGACACTTCAACCCCCTAGCCCCCATTCATGGGGGAATTAGGGGATTCTTTTTGTGCCGTTTTCCTGCATAAGAGCCTTATGAATATCCTTCAAAGAATTTTTACAGACCATTATGAAAAAATTATATATACTCGCCATCCCAGAAAAACTGAGGTGGAAAATATCGATAAAATGTTAGGCTGTGGCGATCCCTCCTTTGGCGGTGCTATGTTCGACTGCCCAAAATGCGGCAAATGGAAATTTGTCGGTAGTGTAAAATAGTTTGTGTCTTTGGGAAAAAATGGCTCCTTTTTGGTAAGAA
>OLVT01001460.1_pt1 | contig 19740 bp, 31 predicted proteins | sample 1673241 | NCBI WGS metagenome assembly OLVT01 (sample SAMEA3178936, study PRJEB25190) | human gut metagenome | biome: human gut; feature: human-associated habitat; material: faeces | place: Austria | collected 2013 | reverse complement strand
GGCCTCCTGACGCTCCTGCCAGTATCCCATTAAGCCTCACCTTCCTTGCCATCCAAGTTCGGCGGGAACATATCGGATAATTCCGCTTTCTCGGCTTCCTGCTGGGCCTTTAAGCGCTCAAGCTCTTCTGCGGCATCCTCAACCCACGGATGGTTTTTAATAATCGTCTCGTCTGAAATGATACCCTTGGATGCGGCGCAGTCGGTAATAGCCTGGCTCTCGTTAATTGCGATATCCCGATTAAAAACAATGTTGATCTCACACCCTTGGTAGCTTCCTGCCCCGATCAATTCCAAATATTTATCCACAAAGCCGAACAGCTGCTCCATGCCTGCCTTAAACGCATTCTCCATACGGTTGCATTTCAAATCCAAACCGGAGTACACAAACTTCAAGGCGATACCAGAGGGGCTATTGCCAAGTTTATCGCTGTTCTTATCTACGCCCTGACCAAAGTCATAGATATCTTTCCGCAGCGTGTCAAAGTCATCCTTGGCCGCTGCGATATCCACAGGTGCTGTGATCGCCTCTGCCCCGCCATCCTCATCCAGAGAGATCGCCCGGAAATAATTCAGATCCCGCATAAACTCGCCCAGAATGGCCGCCATAGCCTTTTAAGGCGTACACAATGGAGCGCACCTCGTCCAGGAAATTGGCCACATCAGACCGGGCCTTGTCGTATCCGTCGATCAATGACTTCACAAATTTAAGATCCGGCAGCTCGTAGTCATTGTTTTTAAACGGCACAAACGGGATCCTGCCCCAGTTCCCGGCCTCTTTGCCGATATGAAAATGCTCCATAAACTCGCTGTTCTCATCTGCCACCGCATCCAGATAGCGTTCTGAATCCAGCCGCAAGTCCCATCCCTCACCCTCAGAATCGGAGACATAATAAGCAACGGCCTCTGGGAGCCAATACTCCACCTTGGTGACAGTCTTCTGCTCCTGTCCCTCGATGACCTGAACATTGTAAAACCAGATAAAGCCATTCAGCTCTTCATGATCGTTATCTCTCCAAAGCGGAATCCCCTGTTCTGGCGGAATGATCATGGTCTGGAATTTTCCCTGCTCATCGATATACGGATGCAGCCATGCAATCCCGCCATTGCTGGCAGATACACCCAGACGCATCAGGCGCCTGTTCTGAAAGTTTTTCCCTAAGGTATCCTGTACCATAGACAGATACTCTTCTGATTCCTCGCAGGTCAGTGTATAAGGCTTTGAAAGCAGATAATTGGTCTTATCCTCAATCAGCAAGTGCATAAAACCATGCGCACGCTTATTATTAGGCTTGGATCTATCCAGTACCTTTTCTATCTGCCCGGTAGTCTTCTCTTCCCGGTAGCGGTACATCTTCCGGTTCATGATCTCCGGATTGTCTACACGGTAATACGCCTCCCCGTCCAGCATCCACTTCCGCTCTGAAGATCTCACAAACTCGTCCATGTACAGCCGGCACAGCTGCATATTAGTCATCCGGTTTTTATTTGGGTCAAATAATATATCCATCCAATCCACCTCACTTCAAAATCTGGATTCCCGGACGCATCTTAATTATTGTCATGCAGAAATACCTGAGAGCATCAAGTGCGTGATCGTGCTCTTTCACTGGTTTGTCCTCACCCTTGTCCGCTGCTTTCGCATCCCAGATATAGGACGCAAACTCTTTGATCAGATTTTCGCACGACTTGTCTATAAAAATAGATCCCGTAAGCAGCAGCGTAGCCACTAACCGGATCCCGTCTATCACATCATTCTTTGCTTTTTTAACCTTAAAGCCGTCTTTTTCCAGCTGTGCTTTGAAGCTGGCGGCTGCCGGATCCAGGATCACGCTGCGGATACTCTCGTCATGCAGCCAGTCTTTTAAATCCCTAGAAAACTCTGCATCAGTCTTTTGCCTGCCCTTATCCCGGCCTGAATAGTAGTACTCCCTGCGGCAGTACCATTTTTTATCTGCTCCCTGCTGCCAGAATAAGAAGGCTGTCGGATTCTGGGTACCATAGTCACAGCTGACATACTTATCACCCGTCCAGAGATCATGCCCTGTTTGCGATTTATATGCAGCAGCCAGAGCCTCCGTATCAACGGTGTGCTTATCTGGATCAAACATATCATAGATAACGCCCTCGGCCATAGCCCAGAGCCCCATGATATAGCGCTTGAAGAATACGCCGGTGTACATGCTGCGATATCGGGCTTTGATCTCCTCTGACAGACTCATATTGTCGTCCATGGTGAAATGGACATACAGCAGCTTTTTAAGATCCGGCTCCTTCCCCGCAGCTTTTGCCTCCTCGCGGATCTTGGCGACCTTTTTCTTTCCCAGGTAGCCGATGGCCTTGTCGATCCAGTTTACCTTAAACCAGTGATAGGGGCCGTCCGGGTTGCAGTTGAACCAATATTTGGATCCGGTCACAGAACAGCGGCCAGTTGCCTGATTGACGAAGCTCTCCGGCATAAGCGCCACCTCGTCGCAGAACAGGCCCGCCAGAGTAATACCCTGAATCAGATCCTGGGATCTCTCATCCTTGCCGCCGAAGATGTAGAAGTAGTTCGTGACCTGTCCCCGGCTGATCTCCACCATGTTGTCTGCCCGATGGTCTGTCACTTGATATCCTCGGCTTTTAAGCATCAGTTTTAACCAGAACAGAACATTGCGCCGGAAGGAGCCAATGGTCTTACCGCACATGGCAAAGTTCTGGCCGGAAAAGGTACTCATGGCCCACATCACAAAGGACAGAGACATACAGACGGTCTTACCGGATCGGATAGCCCCGTCTGCTATAATGCCGTCATAATCCTTTACAGGACTGTCCGGCACCCACCATGTCAGGATCTGCTTCTGCTTGCGTGAAAAGGGCTGAAACTTGAAGATCTGAACCTTTGTCAGGATATTCCGCTGACTTTTCATCTTTTCAATCTTCTGTTTTGTCTGGCTGATCCGCTCCTTAATCGTCATCGGAATCACCCCACAAGTCTCCCGCCTCTGTATTCAGTGCCTCCAGGAATCCATCCTCTTCCACTTCTGTCTCCTGGCCTCCCAGTTTCAGTGCTGCCATATCCAGTTTCATAAGTTCGATCTCCAGACGGGCATCGTCCACGCCGAACCGATGCAATGAATCAATGGCAGCCTGCTTTCGGGCCTGAACACGGGTCAGGGCGTCCTCTATGTTCTGGATCTGGCCCAGTGTTGCGTGTTTCTCATCCAGATCCGTCCACTTATCCTTTTCAGTTCCCTTTTTCTTTTTGACGGTGATGAAGTCCGCCTGCCGCAGATTCTCAATCCGTTTCAGCATCCGGCGCTCCCTGACAGTCAGCAGCTGGATCTCCTGGAAGAGAAGCTGCTCCTTGTCATTCGGCACTGCTGCGGCCAGCTGCTTTTCCTCGGGTTCCAAGCAATCAAAAAGGAGAGTTTCAAACTCCCCTGTGGTGACTGCATTCTTGTTTCCGATAGGTGCGGCGCCTCCTTTATTACCAATAGCATTTTTATTGCCAGGCGGTGCGCCGCTGGTTGCAACTTTTTTCTTTTTGGATTGCAACTTTTTATCACTCTGGTTGCAACCCTTTTTTGTCTTCCAGTACCGGGCCGCCCAGGACTTCACTGCCGACAGACTGACACCATACTTTTCTGCAATTTCCTTGTATTTCATGCCCTGCCGGTAATCAGCATAAGCTTGATCTCTCAGTTCTAAATTTTCACTCAAGCACCACCACCTCTCTTTTCAATTGAGTTTGTTTTTGGTAAAAGAAAAGAAATAGCCGGAGCTACCCTAAAAAGACCAATACCAGTAACCACAACCATCCAATACCATAATTAACTGCCATATATACTGCTAAAAATACAATAGCTGTTTGGCACAAACATTTCATATGCCATACCCCTCCATATCCAAAACGAAGCAGAAGATTTCATATTCTCCTGCTTCAAACATTAAACTATCTTAATATTTACTGTAAAACCATTTTTCTCATAATAATTTTTTATATAGTCTAAAAAACCATCAACGGATTTTCTAACCACAATATTCGAAAGGATCCGACCAACTTCAGTAAGTGAAACGTACCCAATCGGAACCTGTTCCCTTAAGTTCCCGATTTCAATAATATTACCATGATATTCAAATCCAATGCACGCTTGTTCCAAATGCCAGTTTTTAAGAATCAATCTGTCATCTATCGCATTTACTTTTAACAATCCTAACGATTGTAAATCATTCAATTTCTGATACGACACTCTTACACTTTTGAGAATTTCCGTACTTTCATCTGCCGCAATTATTAACATTCCCTTTCCTAAGCCGTAATCGAATATTCTATTAACCGCAAATTTACATACATTATCAAAATCAGCCGCATCATCAGCACTCATTATGCTCAATATATGAACCAATTGTTTTGGAATACACCCATTATTTTTACTTTCTTCTGATAATAATTTCCCCCATAATATTTTAGCATCATCGCGGCAAATATTTTTAGCTTTGTCTAAAAAGAATGCACACCAATCATCATCTAAGAATCCCTGGTTCATATTCTCATAAGACATTCCAAAACTAATAGCATGCTGAATAATATCATGCATATTTGTGAATTCTTTTAATTCCCTTCTAACTTTACTAATTTTCATCGCCTTTATCAATGGCGGCATTTCTGCATCGTTTTCATATTCCTCTTTTAAGTATTCAACAGCATCTTCAAAATCCTTTTTAGATCCACGAGGGGTAACTAAAAACTGCATCAATTCCAAAGGCGAAATTTTATCAAACATATCGCACTCTCCAATCCGACATTTTTCTACATTATATCACACATTGAAAAGGAAAATCTTGCCAAAGTTTGGAGCGCTATTTTGTTGATTTGTCATCACAGAACATACGCTCTGTTTTGTAAAATAACTTAATATAATAAAAAGACACCCTCTCTCAAGGATGTCTCTCTGTACCTGGAACGTCTGGGTGGAGATCCCTAAACCAGGCAACGGACCCTCCAGGAATCGAACCTGGGACACGGTGGTTAACAGCCACCTGCTCTACCGACTGAGCTAAGGATCCGAAGAAGGGGGGCGTCCAGCCCTGGGATGGAACCAGAGCCAGACGAACCGGCCACCCGGCTGTGACACCTGGCGACCGTCGATTTAAGTGTAAGCCGTCGGCTGTATGCCTTTGGCTTCATGGTACACTATAACATTTTGATTCGTAACATTGGTAACATTCGTAACAAACTTTATGCCGCAGACATAAATCTTTGAAATTCCATTTTTACACTTGCTTCTGTAGCCTTCCGCCCCATCTTCACAGCCACCTGCGCCCATGTCATATCCTCAAACACCCTGTACCGGATAATCCGCTGCATCCTGGGCGAAACTGTATTGAGCCATGCTTCCACCTGACGCTTGATCTTCTCTGCGTTCCGGATCCGCTCCTCCAGCAGCACTTCCATACGTTCCAGCTCATCCGGATCCTTAACGGCTGCATACCCAATCCCCTCCAGATGGTAGGTCTGTAACGTGTAAGGGAACTCATGCGCAGAGCCCTTAACACTGTCCTGCTGGATCTGGCTCCGGTGCTTCCTCAGCTTCCGGATCTCATCCTTGGTGTCCTTAATCAGCTCACAGGCATCTATGTATTGCTCCAATATCTGCTTGTTCAACGGTATCACCTCCTCGCCCTCAAAATCCTCTGTCTGGCCTCATTCCACTCATCCGCCCAGGTTTCCATATCCACTCGGACAATCAGGTACCGCTTCTGGTACAGGATTCCCATGTCGCTGTACTTGTCGACCTGAGGCCTACATTTCCATCCAAATCTCTTTTGCAGCTCAATGCCACTGTACCGCCCCACAAGCTTCCCGCAATCGTACAGGTCATAATATACTGGCCCCGGCATAACATCACCTCCAGACCAACAGCACCATCATCAGGGAAGTCCAGACCATCAGATATTCCCACCGATCTATGTTGCCTTGGATCAGATTGACCGTCCCCGTTATGGCCCACATGATAATCACTACGCTCTTAAGTACATTCACGGCCACAACCTCCCTGTTTTCTCGTCTCTTAACCTGATCGTATCCTCCACATGGTAGCCCATACACTTCGCGGTAAAGAGCATCATGCGGACGGCCTTGCGGTAATCTTCTGGCGGCCTGTCCGCTTCATGGATCGCAGCTCCGGCGGCTGGATCCGGATATCCTTCATGATTCTTGTACATTGTACTTCCTTTCCTAAATGTCAGTTTAAATAATTTCGCATCCAGCCCATTCTGTTAAATTCCCTAATGTTTTAGCCGGATTAACTGAATCGACATCTTTTCCTTCAAATAAGTCACTTTTTCTGTCAAACGCTTCTTGTCCCACATACTGCCACTTACATGCCAAACAATCAGTGTTTATATAACCTTTACTTGCTTTCTTTTTGCAATTTTCACACCAATACATTTCATACCTCCGCTAAATCTTAATTTAACTCAATACAACAACTACTTGTTTAATACCACAACTGTTTACTACAACTGAGCCTTAAATCATCCCCAAACCATGTAATGTCAGCTGTGCCCTATGCTCTTCAAGCCTCTGTTTCGACAGCTCATACCGCTTAGGATCAATCTCAAATCCAACATACGGAATCCCTGCTTCCTCATATGCGATTAGGCTGCTGGCGCTCCCTACATGAGTGTCCAGTACATTCCATCCCGGCTGTACATATTTCTGGATCAGCCAGCGGTAAAGATTAACTGGTTTCTGGGTTGGGTGGATGCGTTTCTCGTTGAGCTTTTTGTTGCCCTGCTGAACCCAGCCCTCCTCAATGCTCTTTCCCTGCATCATCCCATTCCACATATACCGGAACAGGCGGACAGAATCATGCAGACTGCAGGAGGCTATCTCACAATCCGAGAAACTGTTGGAGCCATTGCACTTGTCCCATACGATCCTTCCCGTTGGAAAATTCCAGTCAAAATAATTACAGCCCCATATGATCTGATGTTTGGAAACACGTTCCAGTTCACGGAAGTAATCTTCTCCTGGTACTTCCCAGTTTTCTGAGGGTTCGTAGCGCCTCTGTACGCCTATCGGACTTACTTTCCGACCATAATACCCTCTGCGTTCTGGGCCGGAAAAGTAAGGAGGATCAGTGATAGCAATGTCAAAATATTTGTCTGGGAATTGTTTCATGCCCTCCATGCAGTCCATGTTGTAATATCCATATTCCATAAGTCACTCCTCTGGTTGGTACGGCTCCGGCAGTGGCATCCAGGCGGTCACTGTGTCATACACATTTGCCAAATTCCTTTCCTCTTTCTCCACTGCATCACAGTATATCCATTCGTTATAATCATCCGAATACTGCCAGATCCCTCCGCCTATATATTCCGCCTTATACACACCGTAGCTTTCTGGATGATATTTCTTCTCTTCTTCCGGAAGCCAATCAGTGTCATAATCGTTGATCCATTCAGAGTGTTTTATAGTCGCCCAAACTGGTTCTCCCTGCACCGGCAGCCTCTCTTCCACGGGAATCCAGCGGTGCTGCTCCTTAAGCCGTTCGATTTCTTCCGGTGTCAGCCCGGTATCCTCGTACTCCATCAGCTTCCAGAGAGCTCCATACAGCCGCTCCCGTAAAGACTTGGTGATTACCTGTCCTTCATGCAGCTGTTCCCATGACACACCCTTCAAGCACCAATTTCCCTGCTCATCTTTCTGTGTTAATCTCTTCATTCTCGCCTTCCTCCTCCCACTCAAGTGCCTCGCCGCATATCTGGCAGTATTTCTGCCCCGGCTCAATCCTCTCATTCTCACATACCCGGCACATAAATCTTTCTTTGCCCTGCATCCATATCTTAGCCATATCTATTTTCCTTTCTGCAATGCCTTCAAAAACTCCACCAGTTCTGTCTCACTGTCTGGATACCGGCTGTATGTCTCATGTCGCTGCCATCTTCCGTAAGCCCCAGTCGGATGCTTCTCCGGCTCCGGCCCTCCAACCAAGTGTAAGTATGAGGATTCATAATCCTGCCCAGTAAACTCATTATGCTGGGTGTATACTTCCACAATCAGCCTTGCCCCATTCTCAAAATCATACTTGTAATACCGGGCCCCGATATGCTCATCTGTATACCACAGGCCCCATGATTTATAATCTCTCAGCCATGCCTTGCGCTGATCGTTGTTTTTCATAATCGGAAGCTCCGGCTGTTCCGGTTCCTCCGGCTCTGGCATATCCAGATCACACAGCATTCCTGCAAGGGCTGCCACCAGTATTTTCTTCTTCCGGAGCAACTTTTTCGGGAATCCTTTCACTGCATCGACCTTTATCATCTCATCCAGGAGTGCCTTTTCTTTTTCCAGCATCTCCCTAAGCAGCTCCATGTCTGTAGGCTCAGTATCTTCCCCCGGTTCTTCCCCGCTGCTGTTTTCGCAGCAGATTTCCTCATTCTGCTGCATTTTCGCAGCAAGCCGTTCCGGCTCCTGATCCAGCGCCCTCATAGCCCGACCGCAAATATATTCGCAAGGATCCTTGCAGTGCTTACAGCATGGGCTTGGCTCCCCGTCTCCGGCCCGGTGATAAACCAGATCGTGGTTCACGAACTCACAAGTATCTCCTACAAGTTCACGGATTCCATCCAGATCTCTAATCTCGCACGGAAACGGATTCCCGCAGGGTGCCTCTACACACCACCGGTCTTTTTGCCGGATCCCACACTCCATAGAGCAGGAATCACAATAATGGCCTCCCTCACATCCTTCTGTAGCAATCAGGCTGTCTGCCGGATATTCCCGCTTGGGTGTCCCATAGGCCGATAGCTGATGGGCTGGACAGTTTTCCCGTTGCGACGTCGCAACGCTCTCCACCGGCAGAGGCTCCACTTCAGGCATCAAGTCCTCCACCGATATCTCACAGCTCTGCATAGCTGCTCTTTCTGGTTCCGGCGGTACATCCGTCACATCTAGAGCAGCCTCCGGCTCAATCCCCGGAAAATCTGTAATACTGATCTGCCCCGGAAGCTCCACATACGGGATTTCCTTAGGCTGTTTCATGGCTCGGATCTGGCGCACGGTCATATCTGGAGTTACCTGCTCCAACTGCTCATCATCAAGCCCAAGCATCTCTTGAAGCTGTGCTTTGCTGAAATCCCTGTACCGATCATCCAGTATGGGGCTGTTGCCTCCCTTGGAAAACCGGATGCACCGGTCTATATAGCGTTTGGTGGTTGACCGGCTGAAACCGAACTGCCTGGCAGCATACTCATTGATATCGCTGTATCCGTATTCCTGGAACTGATTACGATCCCGCACATACATCAGCCAGTACCCGATGGATATCACACTTCTGGCGGCCGTCTTAAGGTCTGTATGTATGTACCGCCCGATCTCATCCAGTGGGATCTCCATCTGGTACCACTCCGGGCCTGTATGGTCAATGGTTCCTGTCTCAGGAACCATGGTATTCTCATCTTCCATCTGTCTCCCCCTCTCTCAAAAACTCCCTCGTCCGCTCCATCATGATCGCATCATAGTCCACATCCCTTTGTTCAAAGTTGTGGAACCGGTTGGACGATGGACCGGGAGTCTTTTCGCAGGCAGGTTTCCCCTCTGTCGGGTTCCGGTAGTTCCCATCCAGCACCTTTGCCATATTGGCATCAGCAATCAGCCAGTCAAACGTAGCTGACCAGTTCCTGCGGTTTTTGCCCTTCAAAAAGTCACTTTCCTCCGCAGTCTCAAAAAGCCGACGGAAGTCCTCAACGGTATATCCTGCCCTCAGTCTCGCACGGATCGCCTTCTTCCTCGCTTCCGACAGCTTCACCAGGCGGGGATACGACCCGCAAACGGAATTATATAATTCTCGAATCGTGGTGATCTGGGAGGAAAAGTCGTCCGGCTTTTCTGGTACCTCTTCAGAGGTACTCTTTTTATTTTGTTTTTGTTTATGTTTATATATGTCTGCGCTTTGTACTTCGCTTTCTACTACGGGAAATACTTCGCTTTTTACTTCGCTATATACTTCGCTTTTTACTACGTTTTTGAAAGTGAAATACACCATTTTGTATTTATTAGGGCTTCCTTTTCTGCCCTTCTGGTAGATGATACGGCCAGCCTTTATGAGTTCGTCCCTCGCCTTGATGAATGTGGCTTCTCGACCCATTGACATGGCTGCCATCAATCTCAGGTTATCTACTATAACCCACTCGCTCCACCCGCTCCGGTTGAAATAGTTCATCATCTTGTACCATAACAACTGTGACGGGATCGGTAAGTAGTTAGTTTCGAGCCATCGTTCAAAGGCTATGATCTCTGCCAGGTAATTGATCTCCATGTAGGCTGTCACCTACCTCTCTTTCGCTTTTAATTCCCTCCAGGCCTGAGCGTCCCTGTATAACCCGATCCAGTCCACGAACCGCATCGTCACCAGCCATTCACACCGGTCACGCCGATGGAATACTGCCGGAAGAAGCCCTTTTGCGGCATCCCTTACCGCCTGTGATACTGCATCTAAAAGATTCAGGCGCTCCACCCGCTTGCACTCTATATGGATGCCCGAGAGCCCTACCACGTCCGCATCACCGGAGGTCCCGCAATACTGCTGGCCTCTGCGGCAGTCATAACCGTACTCCCTCAAAAGCCCTGCCAGCTCACGCTCCCCGCGCTTGCCTTTCTCTCTCTGTGATTTTCCCATGTGCCTCCTTCCCGACCGGCGGACGGTCAGCCATGCCGGTCTTAGGACTTTTATAACCAAATGACATTTAATATCGTGACATATTATCCTGCCATCAGAGGTAACTCTTTCCAAATTCTTGCCGGAAATCTCCCCGACTTCCATAATGCTCCTCATAATATTTCTGAGCCTTACGTTTTAATGACTCATCAAACTTCTGATCCATATGCACACTGTAAGGAGCCATATTGTGCCAATCTGGACGCAGCGGGACCAGAAAACCGTATTTCTCTGATAAAGGCCGGTTCGGCCCATTAAATACATGGTGGATGGCAATATTGCAGTCCCCTGTGATAATACAATGGTGCAGATCATCTGTAAGTACACTATGCAGTTTCTTCATGGCGTTTTCTCCAATTCTTTTCGTACATTTCCATCATGCGTTCCAGCTCTTGTGGTGGGATTGTTTCAATCCCTTGTTCCTTACATTCTGACACCAGCCCATCAATCAACACGGACATTTCTGCGGTATCATAGGTGCTTGATCCACGCAGCATTACATATGTACGGTACAGCTTCCCGTCCTTCCCTGTCTTTACTTCTGACGTGGGGCGGATATGGTAGGTCTCAGCTTCATCCGCCTTTTTAGTCCCTTCCTCGCTATCCGGAAGAACCAGAAACACCATCTGCCCGTCAATGACCTCCGGACGACCGTACCGCCTCAAGAGTATGTTATGCAGGTACGGCTTGGAAATGTTGAGCTTGTCCGCCAGTTTTGTCACCAGCTGCCAGTAATACGCATTTGCATCCAGACTGCGTTTCTTTTTCCATGGTTTCACAGCAAAAGCCAGCTTTTCGTAGTTTCTTAAATCATCCCATTCCGGGCCGATATCATCCTGGTCACACTGCACAATCAGTTCTATTCTGTGGGATTCTAAATCAATACGCAGGCCGCCTACAAATCTCCCTGTAAATTCCATAAGCTACTACCTTTCTGGATTGTTCCACGGGAGTCCATCGGCCCCATTTTCCGGAGGAATCGTGGCAGGATCTATTGGTTTATCCGGCTTACCCTTCAAAACATCCATTGCATCCCGGAATTGATCTATATTCATCTCGTGAATATCATTCAGACCATAATTCTTTAGAATTCCTTTTAAGCCCACTCCTGTTCTGGATAATTCTATATACAGCGTATTGATATGTGCTGTTTCTACCAGTATCGGCCCCTGTGATTCTGAAGCCTCTGCGTTTTCATCTGGTTCGAGCTGCCCCATAGTAAAAACCACCTTATTCTTACACTTAATTACCAATGCATTGATATTATTTTCAGTGTCATAGCCAATCTGGCCCACGGAAAACCGATCTCGGCAGGTGAATCTTGCTCTTCCGCTGCCTTCTGCCTTCTCAATCTTGCATTTCCCGGATGGAATCCAAATAAACGGCGCTGTATACAGCTCCCGGCCGATTCCCCAATTAAAGCAGGCCCGCTTAAAAGAATCAGAAGCCAATCCCTTTTCTTTCTCTGTGTTGCTCTCTGTACCTGTATCTTCTTTCTCGATCCACTGACTCTTGCTATCGTCCCAGATAGCTACTGTACAGTTTGCATTATCTCTGGAATGGTGGCGCTGCCAATTTTCCGGCCCCACAGCTTCGTCCAGGATATTCATATCGCATCGGGCATCTTTATACAGCAGAAGAGTAACGCCTTTTTCTGTTACTGTGGCTACTCTACAATCAATCTCGTCTGCCCTCAATGTTCGGAATTTTTTCATTTTTCCCAGTCCTCCATTTCAGCCCAATTCCCGGAATAATACCAGTCCACAAACTCCTGCTTCTCTTCCGGAGTGGCATTTGCACACCGTTCCAAGGCGTACTGATATGCCTGATCTTCTTCTACGATCGTCCCAGCCTCAGGGCCTATTCCTTTGTAGTACATTCTTTCTCCTTCTTCTCATCCAGTTCAAAACCCAGCGCTGCCGCAACCACTTCACGGTCGACGGAATACTTGCTTGCCTGGACAATTCCAGCCAGCGCATTGACCCGTCCCATGAGCATCAGGGCTTCCTCATACTGGTTGTCTGCGCAAAAAACATCGTTTTTTCGGTTTGCCATCTTGATTTTCCCTCAGTTCTCCCTCATAATAAAGAGTGTTGTTTTTTATTTTCTGGACCTACCACAGTTGCCGCTGTGCAGGTCCTTTTTCAGTTCTTTCAGCTCGCGGAGCATCTGATCCATTTCACCGGGGTAAGTGATGTAAGCATTTAATTCCCTGTCCGGGTCCTCCATCGTTTTCCATCCTCGAGCGTAGATTCTTATAGATACATTAGCAACATGTCCGCTAAAGCCACAGAATGCCGTAGGATGATTCCCTGTATATTCCTGGTCACTTTTCTGTAATCCATTGATCTGCAAACACAGATCCAGCGCCTCACAGATCTGCTGTCTCCTGCGCTTCTCGATCTTACGCTTCAATCTCTGATTCATACATTTCACCTCCTCTCACAGTGCTATTATTCCGGTAGCCACCAACAACAGCACCGTCTCAACCCCCAACAGGAACGCCATCACCGTAGACAGTCTGCCAAACAGGCGCACATCCTTATGGCTCTGCCTGATCTGCTCTCCGGCGATCCGCCCCAGCTTCAGGATCTGCTGTTCCTCTTCCTGAGTGACTACAACGCCCTCCACTGGGGGCTGGTACTTAATTGCTTCTGATTGCATTGCTTGTCCTTTCCGACCGCTCTCAGGCGGTCTTGTCTTTCCTTCTCATTTGCAGCACCGCCATTGCCTGTTCCTGCATGGCGTATGCGACCTTCTTAAGTTCCTCCGGGCTGAGGGAATCCATGGGGACCTTCTGCCCGGTTCTGCCTATGTCAACGTAATTCGTGAAGCCGTATTCCCTCACTATAACCACCTCCTTTTTGATTTTATGCGGTATGGGCTGTACATCTTGCATTGTCTTTTCTTCTGTCCTATACTGTACTCACAGGCCCCGCCAGGCCGAGTACAAAAGGACGAGGAAAACACTATGAACAATACCTGCTTTGTCATCATGCCTATAGGCGATCAAATTGTAGGAAATATCACTATTACCAAAGAACAGCTTCGAGAAAAATATGATTACATTATCAAAAATGCTATACTTAAAGCAATTCCAGGAATCGAAGTTATTCGTGCTGATGAAGAATTGAATCCCGGTTCCATGAGTAATGATATATTCACAAAATTAATGCATTCAAAATATGTAATCGCCGATATTACATACCCAAATCCAAATGTTTTCTACGAACTTGGCATACGCCATGCAATTAAGCCCGGAACTATATTAATCCGTGAAAAAGTGGATTTTTTAGTCCCTTTCGATATATCGCATCTACGCCATATTGAATATACGCAGGAACCATCTGGCATGGACAAATTAGCTCTGGAGTTAAAGCGTCGTTTTGACTTTTATAACGCTAATCCGGGCAAACCCGACAACCAATTTCTAGAACTTTGCTCTTTCACAAATTATATGCCCACAATATATGCAAAGCCTGAATCCTCTAAAGAAGATCTGATTGCTAATATGCTTTCCTTGTTTTTTACTAATCCTGCAATGATGCACGCTATAACAGATACTTCTTTAAGTAAAGAGGAACAACAACAAGCTTTTCTTTCTGCCTTAGGACAGAATCCTGAAGATGCCAAGAAATTAATACGAGCACTCGTACAATCAGGAATTATTAAGTTTTAAATCTTTGATGGCTTTTAAAAATAAAGTTTCTAAATAAGGACTAATTGAATCTTCTTTTAATTCCGGGGAAATGTTTTCCAAGCAAATCTTTACAGAAAATGTTTCCCCACTCTTTTCAAAATTAAGGGATTTTTCAATAGATATACAAGTTCTTTCTTCCATCTCTCTCACCTCCCGTCCTCAGTCTCTGCGAAATACTCCACCGGAACATCAAAATACTTGGCGAGGATTAACAGCTTGTCGAACTTAGGATTACTTCGTCCATTTTTCCAATCGGAAAGAACCGACTGAGCAATACCTGTTTCTTTAGAAACTGCATATGCTGTTTTGTTATTTTTATCTAATAACTCAGCAAATTTTTCGTACAAAATTCACACCTCCTTATTAAGTCAATACTATTGCAACTACTACGGAAATGTGATATACTTCGGTTGTAAGCAAAAGCAATCATATTTCCGTAGCATATACCAGAAACCGATGCAACGGTTTTCTTGTGTATGCTCATACTATACTACGGATAGCCGTTTTAGTCAATGCATTTTTAACGGTTTTCTTTAGTATTGCTTATCTTTGTGAAAGGTGAACATATTATGTATGAGATTTTTAGTGAATTACTACAGAAATACGGTGTAACACCGTATAAGGTGAGCAAAGAGACCGGAGTATCGCAATCAACTTTAAGTGACTGGAAACGTGGTATCAGTACTCCAAAACCAGATAAGCTACAAAAAATAGCTGACTATTTTGGCGTTCCCCTTACTTATTTATTGACAGGAAATACGTCTGAACAAAAAAAGGAAAAATCATCTGAACTAAATTCCAGAGATGAACGTGACATTGCCAAGGATCTTGATAGTATCATAGAAAAACTTTCTACGGGTGAATCTGGCCCAGCAAGTTATAATGGAGAAGAACTTGATCCAGAGGCAGCCGAATTATTTAGAGATGAATTAGAAATTGCGCTTCGACGTCTTAAAATTATAAATAAGGAGAAATACACTCCCAAAAAATATAAAAAGTAGGTGATACTCTTGGGGGAAATAGAACGTATAAAACGATTAGTTACTTATTATAAGCGATTATGTAATACATCAGATCCATTTGAGATTGCTGATCGTTTGGGGATATTATATCAAATTGGAAACCTCAACCAAGAGGGCTGCTACATGTTCCTCAAAAATCATCGTTATATATTTTTGAGTAATCAGCTAAGCAGAGAGGAACTGATCTTGGTTATGGCCCACGAATTAGGTCATGCTTTACTGGATCGAAAATCGAACTGCTATTTCATCAGAAACAAAACACTGCTTCTTAATTCCAGATTAGAGAGAAGAGCAAACTTATTTGCTGCCTATCTTCTGATTTCGGATGATCTGATAGCTGAATTTAGCGGGTACACAATGGAGCAGATGTCTCTATGTACCAGCTATCCAAAAGAATTGATTGAATTAAGATTAAAATAGCCTATGGCGTTTTAATAAATTTTATTGAAGGGAGAAAAAGTATGGAAAATAATCAGAAATACTGTAAGCACTGTGGAGAGCTTATTGATAAGGATTGCGTTGTCTGTCCTAAATGCGGTAAACAGGTAGAAGACTTAACATCCGCACACGACAAGAATATCATCATAAATAACTCCGCATCTTCCAGTTCCAGTGCAACCGTACCGGAAAAAACTGCAAAGAAATTACCTTGGTATTTAAAATGGTCTTGGATATTCATTCTTGGGCTGTTAACCGGAGGTATATATTGGATTATCGGATTTATTCTCAGAGTAAACTGGAAATCCAAAAACTAATATAATATAACGCAAAAACCGCCCCTGCGCCAACAGGAACGGCTTTTAGATAATGAATTAAGGTTGAAATAAAAAGGAGGGATGTCACATGAATATATTGGATATCATAAAAAACGCAATTCAAATAACTGGTCATCATCCATTCCTATTCATTGGTTCTGGAATAAGCAAACGCTACTTAAATACGGAAAAATGGGATGAATTATTAAAAGTGTTCTGTACAGAATTCAGTGGAAATGATTTTCAATATAATGTATACGAAAATGAAATTGACACAAAAGATTATTATGGACTTCAGCCAGCAATCGCATCCCTTCTCGAGAAAGACTATAATCGAGCTGTATTAACTGATGAACAATACAAAGACTTTCGGTCAAATCATAAAAAGGATTTACTCAACAATGTGTCAGCTCTTAAAATTGCAATCTCCGAACATCTTTCTAATCCGGTTCTTCCAAATAACAACCCGGAATTAGAACTTTTGAAAAAATTAGCTAAACGAAGTATTTCTGGAATCATTACAACGAACTACGACACTCTATTAGAGACCCTTTTCCCAAATTTTGATACCTACATTGGTCAGGAAGAGCTTTTATTTTCAAACATTACAGGAATTGGAGAAATTTATAAAATACATGGATCCATTACTGATGCCAAAAGCTTGGTCCTTACTTCAAAAGATTACGAAAATTTTGAGAAAAAAGCTTCTTACTTAATTGCAAAATTACTTACTATTTTTTTAGAATATCCAATCATATTTTTAGGATATTCTCTTAATGATAGAAATATCAGAAACATTTTTGAAACTATTTCCGATTGTTTGTCTCAGGAAAAACTTGATAAGTTAAAAAATCGTTTGATTTTCATTGAATATTCAAATTTAGAATCCATTTCGGAATTCTCTATGCAATTTGAAAATGACCACAATGTAAAAATGAATCGAATTTCAACATCTGATTTTTCAAAGATTTATGAATCAATTCTCAGCGTTAAATCAAAATACAGCCCGACCGTTCTTAGATATCTTCGAAAAGATATTTATGAATTAGCAAATAGTTCAAAGCCAACTGAACGCATTGCCGCTACCGGATTTGAAAATCTGGATGAAATAAATCAAGCTGATCAGTTTATCCTTGGTATCGGTATTGGTAGAAATGGGCATATGATTAAAGCAGAACAACTTTACGAGGATCTTGTCTTTGACAATCAACACTTCAATCCAGAGTTGGTAATAGATGAATACCTTCCAGAATTGTTAAAGAACAACTCTGGTGGACTTCCTATGTATAAGTATTTAAAGGAGTATCAGGGGCAAACATTTGAACGTGTACACAACAATATCTTAAAGTACACAGATATCGACAAATTCTTAAATGAGCAGTTAAGAAAGCAGAAAAACACATACCGCAAAACATATGCTCCTTTAGACATTTCAAAAATAATAGAACTAGAAGGATTTGATTTGGCCTATCGAAAGTTAATTTTTTTAAATGAAAATGAAATAGATTGTGCAAAACTATTAAGCTATTTACGGAAGCTTTTAAAGAACAATGCCCAAAAGCTTTTGCATGGCAATTCAGAATTAAAGCGTTTAATCAGAATGTATGATTTAGTAAAGTATAAATAAAAATATCCCTTCCAAATCATCCAATAGTGCGAACACCTAGAATCAGTGGTGGGATATTATTATTGTTACTCATTTGTATTTTTTTGTTTCATACCATCATGTATAGTGCGAACACCACAATCAAGTACATATGCATTATAGCAAAATTTGAAGTTTACATCAATTACATTTTTCACAAGATTAAGCCACAAATTTCATTAATAATGACTATAAGTAAAAAACCGCCCGGTGTTACCAGCACCGAACGGCTTTTACATAGATTCTCTTGCCGGATGCCCGGAAAGATAATTCAGCTTGAACACCTGAATTATATCATTTCTGGTACATCCTGGCAAGGGGTGTATTTTTTATACCCATTTATCGTATAATCCACAAGGAGATGATATAATGTCACAATTATCCACCAGCAATGCACAACCCTTGGAAATCGGGGCCGCCTACATCCGTGTCAGTACCGACGACCAGACAGAACTCTCCCCGGATGCCCAGCTGCGTATGATTCTGGATGCCGCCAAAGCAGACGGCTTCGTAATCCCCAAGGAATACATTTTCGAGGAGAAAAAGGGTATTTCCGGCCGCAAGGCAGACAACCGCCCGGAGTTCCAGCGCATGATTGCCATTGCCAAGTCCCAGAAGCCTGCACCATTCAAACGTCTGTACCTCTGGAAATTCTCCCGGTTCGCCCGGAATCAGGAAGAAAGTACCTTTTACAAAGGCATCCTGCGAAAGAAATGCGGCATTGAGATCAAAAGCATATCAGAGCCCATCATGGAAGGTATGTTCGGGCGGCTGATTGAAACCATCATAGAGTGGTTTGACGAATACTACTCCTTCAACCTCTCCGGGGAGGTCAAGAGGGGCATGACGGAGAAGGCGCTGCGTGAAGGTTACCAGACCGCCCCATGCTTAGGATATAAGGCTGTGGGCGATGGGAAACCCTTCCTCATTGATGAGGATGCCTATTCCATCGTGGAATATATATTTCAGGCCTACCACAGCGGCAGGGATATGACCGGTATTGCCAGATCTGTAAACACCATAGGGTACCGCACTCAAAGAGGGAATCTCTTCGACCGCAGGGCCATCTACAGAATCCTTACCAATCATTTTTACACCGGAGAGGTCTCATGGAACGGAATCACCTTTCAAGGAACCCACGAAACCCGGCCAGCTGTCACCTCTGTATTTGACGATGTCCAGAAGCGTATAACCTCTGAATACCACCCTAAAAAACGCCGGGAAGCTTCCGCCAACGCTCATTGGCTGTCAGGGATGCTGTTCTGCGGAGTCTGCGGTAGCAGCCTGGGCTTCAACCGCTCCAACGATCAGAAGAAGCGCCCGGACTTCTTCCAGTGCTGGAAATACGCCAAAGGCTTCCACCCTGGCTCCTGCTGTGTATCCGCCCGAATCGCAGAACGTACCGTGCTCCGGTCTTTGGAGAAAGCCCTTAGAAATAACCACCTTGAATATGAACACATCCCAAAAACCGAAAATGACATAAGCGAGGAAGAAATTGCAATAAAAGAAGCCCTCGAACGCATCACGGTGAAAGAGCGACGCATCCGGGAGGCATATGAAAATGAAATAGATACCCTGGAAGAATATAAGCAAAACAAACTACGCCTGAACGCAGAACGCAAGGAACTGGAGAACGCCCTGGATCAGCTCCGGCAAAAGGCCCAGCAAACAGAGGCGGCTCCACCGGATCAGGCTGAAATGATGGCAAAGGTGTCCTGTGTGTATCAAGTACTTTCCGATCCGACCGCAGACAACGAAACTAAGGGCAACGCTCTGCGGTCTCTCTGCGAAAAGATAGTATTTGACCGGGAAACCCGGAGTTTTACGTTCTTTTACTACACATCATAAGTTATTACAATACGGCGGCCCCGACGGCGAGATGGGCGCATCCATGCGCTATCTGTCCCAGC
>OLVT01001459.1_pt1 | contig 19778 bp, 18 predicted proteins | sample 1673241 | NCBI WGS metagenome assembly OLVT01 (sample SAMEA3178936, study PRJEB25190) | human gut metagenome | biome: human gut; feature: human-associated habitat; material: faeces | place: Austria | collected 2013 | reverse complement strand
AAGACACGGCTGGCTGCCGTGCCTTAGACCGTAAATACATTGTAATAGGAGGAACCCCATCGTGAAACGCACCATTCTGAGATGCGCCGCCGGCCTGTTGATAGCCGCGGCGCTGCTCCCAACCGCCCTGGCGGCGGAGCCATTCCCCGCGGTCACCGAGGTGCAGGTCTGCTATCCAACCTCTGTCACACGCAGTGAGGACGGGGCGGAGATCCGCAAGGTCTATGACCTTTCCCCGGAGCAGGACCCTGCCGGTATCCCACGGTCGGACTTCGAGCAGGACGGCTTCCACTACACCCTGACGGATCTGCTTCAGCAGGAGCTGCCGGAGCATGAGAGCCGCCCGCACACGGAAACGGTATCGTTGGAGAGTAAAAGCAAGGATATGGAGTCCATCCTGACCCTTCTGCCCCAGGAGAAGGAGTTCGTCACAGAGGACGGACTGTCCGGCACCCTGTCCCTCCAGCTGGACACTGTCCAGCTGGAGGCGGCGGGCTACGGCAGCTCCACCCGGGAGGTGTCCGCCATCCGCTCCTACCCCAACCTAGCCAGCCAGGATACCGCCAGCATCCCCAAGAGCATCGAGGAGGACGGGCGTATCCTCACCCTCCAGAACATTGACTGGCGGACGGACAACACCACCGGCATGTCCGGCTACGCCATTGGAGACCGCTACACCGCCGTGGCCACCTATACCGGCACCGCCACCAGCAGTTATGTCACCGGCTATACCGTCACGGCAGACTACACCGGTACCGTCAGCCGCATCGCCCTGAACCGGGTGCGCTACGTGGCCATCTTTGAGGGGGAACCCCTGGAACCCACCGTACCCATGGAGGAGCCTGGGGACGGCCTGGCCCAGTTCAACTGGGTGGCCATCCTGCTCCCGCTGGGCGTGGTCTTTGCTGTGGGCGGCGTGATCGGCGCCTGCCTGTTCGTCAAACGGCGCCGGGAATTCAAAGAGGAGGATACGGAATGAAGAAGCTGACCACCCTTTGCCTGGCCGCCTGCCTGGCGGCAGCTATGGCCACCCCGGCGGGTGCTTTAGATTACGCCATTGATGCGCCGGAGGGGCCGGACTTCGGCAAGTTCACCTCGGTGGAGGTGGTACATACGGCAGATGGTGGGGCCCTGAAAAATGAGGACATCAGCAAAAATGCCGCCCTCATCCCGCCGGGCTTCGGAAGCGCCAGTGCGGATACTCTGAACACCGGAACCTGGCTTACCCCCAATCTGGCCCCGGAGGGTATGGCAGTGGGCGCCGTCAACGGCAGCGGGATGCCCGTTGTGTTCCCGCCTTCTGTGGACACCTTCACCGCCGTCCCCGCGGAACCGGAGCAGGAGACGGAATCTGGCGGCACCTTGGGCTATACCCCGGTGGCCTCGGACCTCTACTACTCCGGCGGATACCTGGGTACCTTAAAAATCCCCGCCATCGGCCTGAGTGTGCGGGTCTATGAGGATACAGACAGCTCCACGCTCATGAAGGGCGCGGGACATTTCAAAGGCACCAGCATCTGGGATGGAAACTGCGCCATCGCCGGACACAACCAGGGGGTGCGGGACGACTTTGGAGATCTCCACACCCTGGAGCGGGGAGATACCATCACCTGGACCACCAAGCTGGGCGTCCGCACCTATGAGGTCACCAGTGTGCAGAAGGTCAAGGAGACGGATACCAGCGGCACCGCCCCTTCCAACGAGAACAAGCTCACTCTCTACACCTGCGTGCGTAACCAGAGGACCTACCGCTGGCAGGTGCAGGCGGCGGAGGTTGTGTAACCTGCTTTGTTTTGCGGGCTCATTTTCTCCACCGGGCCCCCCCTTTGCTATAGACTTTTCCCCATATTTCCGGTATGTTGTTGCTGTAAGGAACACAAGGACAGCAGAGGAAAGAAGGAGGTCAACCGTATGAAAAGGAAACAGCTTATTCCGGCGGTATTGGCAGGTACCTTGATAGGCGCAGCACTGGTGGGGCCCGCGTCGGCGGGGGTGGTTGCCCTCACTGCAGCCCCAAGCACCCAGACCTTCTATATAGACGGCAAGCAGGTGGATCTGGAAGCGTATGTCATCCATGGCCACAACTATGTGCAGCTCCGGGACGTCGGCCGGGCGGTAGACTTCGGCGTGGCGTATGACCAGGGCGCCAACCGTGTCCTGGTAGACACCAGCTCCCCTTACACAGAGGAAAGTGCGGTGTCCGCCCCCTCCGGGGTGGTCACCGTCCCCCAGTCGGACGAGCCCCTCCGGCTGAAGGAGGGGGACAAGGTGCTCTGCGATGACGGCACCACCTATGAGATCACGGATCTGCGTCTGTGGGAGGAGCCGGAACCCCTGCCCGCCTATGACCAGACGCGCTTCCCGGAGCTGGAGTTGCCGAAGGCGGAGGTGCGTCGGTTTCAAAGTGAATATGGGGACAACCTGCACATTCGAAACCTCTATGAGACCCGGCGGATGGAGTACACCATCTACAACGCCGCAGTGAACTGTCCAGAGCTGTGGGCGGATGGTGCCCCCGCTCTCAACCTGCACCTGGGCATCTCTGCACAGAACGCGGTGCAGATGTTCTGGCCCTGGCAGGAAGACCAGCTTACCCAAGTATTCTGCTCCGCGCCGGGGGCCCGGTTCGAGGTGGAAGCCTGGGATGTGTACCACGACGGGAAATATCTCTATACCGAATATAATATCAGAGGGATGTGACCTAACAGCGTCCCAGACAAACCGGCGGGAGGCGGCAAGCCTCCCGCTTTTTGCTTAGGAGGGAAGTTTGCAAATGAAACGAATCATCAGCCTGATGCTCACCCTGGCGGTGGCCCTGTCCCTGCTGATCCTGCCGACGGGTGCCGCCTCCACCCCGGAGGAGGCCCTGGGTGAGGTCAACATTTACAGCGGCGGCTACTCCATGAATTATCTGGCCGTCAACGGCAGGGTGCAGACCCAGTCGTATACTTACTTCCTTTACGAAAACGCCGCCGGGGAGACCCAGGAGATCCCAGCGTACTGTGTAAATCCAGATCAGTACGGCGTACCCCAAACGGTCCCCGAGGGGGAGAGCATCCGCTATCTGGCGGAGGAAAAAGCGTCAGACCCTAAAGTGGTGGGCCTGGTGGCCAACATGTACCCCCACCGCTCCCTGGCGGAGTTGGGCCTGAGTAACAAGTACCAGGCGTTTTACGCCGGCAAGATTGCCCTGTGGTGCTACCTGATCCCCGAGTGGGATATCAGCGACGTCACCGTAGCCCCCGGCCTTACCGGCCCGGAGAGGGAGATTGGGGAAAGCATTCTCGATGCCGCGGTCAAAATCTATACTCAGGGTACCACATGGACCAGTGTGGCAGAGCCCCAGCTCACCACCTCCCCAGATCAGGAGGCAGCCTACCCCGTCACCATTGATGGGGCCGCCTATCACCAGCAGGTATTTACCGTCACTTCCCCTACCTGGGTGGACGGACAGGCTGTCAATGTATCGTTCCAGGATGGGACGGACGTGCCGGAGGGCACCCGTATTGTGGATGAGAACAACCAGGATATTACCCAGGTCAAGGTCTCCAATACCGGAGACGGCTACAAGGGGACCTTCAAGGTGCTCTACCCAGAGGACAGCGTAGCGGGCCAGACCGGCAGCGTTCAGCTCTCCCTCTCCGCCGATGTGTACCAGTACGTCGTGTTTTACGCGCTTTGCCAGGAGGTTGACCAGTACGGCAACCTCCAGAGTTACCTCTGCGACACGGATCCCAAGGTTAGTCTGTTGCGCAACGCGATCTCCAACTATTCGGATACCGACGAGCCGGATGACCCGGACGAGCCTACACCCCCTCCCAGCGAAACCGCCCTCAAGATCACCAAGTATGAGGCGGGCACCACTGTCACCCTCTCCGGTGCCACCTTCGAGGTGGTGGGCCCGGATGGGGACACCATCGGCGTCTACACCACGCCGGAATCCGGTTCCATCACTATCCCTCTCACCGAGGTGGGCAACTATACCATCTATGAACGGGTATCACCGGAGTACCACCTGCTGGATGAGGAGCCGGTCAAACAGGTCACCGTGAAGTACGGGGAAACCGCCGAGGTGGACTTTGAAAATGAACCCTACGGCGATCTCAGAATTGAAAAGATCGACGCTTCCACCGGGGCCAGCCTGGCGGGAGCCAAAATACAGATCAAGCACATCAAGAGCGGCGCCACCTATACCGGTACCACCGACACCGGCGGTTCCTATACCTTCACAGAGCTGAAGCCTGGGGCATATGAGATTTTGGAGCTGGCCGCCCCGGAGGGGTGGGAGCGGGATCCCCAGACCTATACCACCACTGTGGTGGCAGGGGACTGCGTCACCTACACCCTGAAGAACGAGGCCCTGCCCGGCCTGAAGATTATCAAGTACGACCGCCTGAGCCATGAGACTATGCCCGGCGTCACCTTCCGTATCTGGCGGGATGGGGAACTGCTGGGGGACTATGAGACGGACGCCCTGGGAGAAATCCTGCTCACGGACTGCCGGCCGGGCACCTACCGCGTCCAGGAGGTGGACACTGGGGACAGTGGACATCTGGTGGATTTCACCCCGCAGGAAATTGAACTGAAGGCCGGAGACAGTATTAAGGAGCTCTACTTTTTTAACGACCAGAAGCCCGGGATCTGGCTGGTCAAGGTGGACAGCGCCGACCCGTCCAAGGTGATCCCCAACGCCAGGTTCCGCATTGAGGCGGTAGACGGTTCCTGGGGCCCGGCGGAGTTCACTACCGACCAGAACGGCGAAATCGACCTGTCCGAGCTGCCCACCGGGGCTTATGTGGTCACCGAGCTGGAGTGCCCCGGCTACATCATCGATGAGACCCAGCGCATCATCCAGATGGAGGCCAACCAGACAGCCCGGTTTGTGTTCACCAACTCTGTGAAACCCTCCCTGAACCTCATCAAGCTGAGTTCGGACGGTTCCCGGCTGGCTGGGGTCACCTTCCGCATCGCCAAAATTGAGGACGGCACCCACTACCTGGACCGCACCACTGATGAAAACGGCGAAATCCTGATTTCCGGCTTGGAGCCAGTGGTGTATTCGGTCAAGGAGCTGGACACCACCTCAGACCACATCATCGACCCGGTGGAGCGCCATGTGGAGCTCTTCCCCGGCAAGACCTCCACCATCATCCTGGAGAACGACATCCGGCCCAACCTGACGGTGGTGAAGCGGGATGCCGACACCGGGGAGCCCGTGCCGGATACCGTATTCCTAGTGGAGGCGGCGGACGGCCACAGCGTGGATGAGATCAAGACCGGGGCAGACGGCACGGCCTCCCTGGAAAATCTGCTGCCCGGGGTGTATCAAATTTCAGAAAAATCGGTTCCCTCCCCTTATCTCATGGACGCGGAGCCCCAGTTGGTCACCCTCTATCCCAACCGGAACCACACCGTCTACTTCGAGAACCACAAAAAGCCCACCCTTACCATCCAAAAGGTGGACAGCATTACCGGCAGCCCCATCCAGGGGGCCAAATTCCAGGTCTGGTACGGAAGCAATGGCACCGACACCGGCGAGCTGAACGACCTGGGGACCTACTTCACTGACGCCAGCGGCCAGATCGTGCTGGAGGACCTGCGAGGCGGCTGGTACCGGGTGACGGAGCTGGAACCCGCCCCCGGCTTCACCATCAAAGAACCCACCACCCAGGAGTTCTACATCACCAGCGGCAGGGACAGGACGGTGACCTTCCAAAATGTCCCCCTCAACGCCATTGTGGTGGAGAAATATGACAGTGTCACCGGCGAGGCCCTGGGCGGGGCCACCTTCCAGCTCCGCTACCTGGGAGGCGCCTCCGGTACCGGCGGCACCGTGATCGGACAGAAGGTGACCGGCTCCAACGGCATGGCCATCTGGACGGGCCTGAAGCCAGGATCGTACATCGTGGAGGAGGTGGATCCGGCGGACGGGTACAGCATCATCCAGTCCTCCGAGACCGTCTATCTTGCGGACAGCGGGGAGCAGAGTGTCATCACTGTCCGCTTTGAAAACATGCCGGACGGGAATCTGCTCATCCGCAAGGTCTGCGCCACCAATCCCAGCGAGACCCTGCCCGACGCAGAGTTCAAGGTCACCTATGCGGACGGCGCCCTCATTGGTGATTCCAACGGCATCTTCCGCACCGATGAAAACGGCGAAATCCGCATCGAGGGCCTGAAACCCGGCAAGAGCGTGGTCGTGACCGAGGTCACCGCGCCTCCGGGGTATATGATTGATACCCAGAGCCAGACCATCCAGATCAAAGAGGGACGTACCGTATCCCTCACCTTTAAGAACCAGCCCAAGGGTGAGCTGATCATCCAGAAACGGGACAGCGCCACGGGCCAGCCGCTTCCTGGCGCGGAGTTCCGCGTGACCACCGCCGCCGGCTGCGAGGTGGGGATGGACGGGGTGATTGGTGACAGCACCCTCACCCAGAACGGGGTGTTTACCACTGACAGCAGCGGTGAGATCCGCATCACCCACCTAACCCCCGGCGCATACGTGCTCACGGAGATCAAGGCGCCCCATGGGTACGTCATGGACGCCCCCTCCACCAATGTAGTCATCGGGGAGGGTGGAGATACCCAAACGGTGGTCATCACCAACACCCCCAAGGGCGGCCTTGTCATCAACAAGCTGGATTCCGTCACCCATGAGCCCCTGGAGGGGGTAGAGTTTACCATCACCGAGGCGGACGGCACGGTGGTGGACGACAACGGCGGCATGACCTCCAGCATGGGCCTCTACCGCACTGACGAAAACGGCCAGATCATCATTGACGGTTTGGTGGGGACATTCATCATCACGGAAACCAAGACCATCGAGGGCTATACCATCCATGAGGAAAGCCGTACCCAAACGGTGGTCATCAACCCCAACGACACCCAGACCATCACGGTGTATAACGACCCCATCGGCGGCGTGGAAATCATCAAGGTCAACGCGGATGACACCAGGGAGCGGATTCCCAACACTACGTTTGAGATCCGCCGTATGGACGACGCCCTGGTGGATACCGTGACCACCGACAAAAATGGCCGGGTGTTCCTGTCCCTGGAGAATGGATCGTACTATGCCGTGGAGATCGAGAGCGCGGAGGGCTTCAAGTTGGACGACACTCCCCATTATTTTGAGGTCAAAAACGGAGAAACCACAGTCCTACAGGTGGAGAACACGCCGGTGAGCGGCATCCTCATCCACAAGACGGACAGCACCACCGGCGAGGGCATCTATGGGGTGCCGTTTATCCTCTATGATAGCACCAACACCCCCGTTGGCCAGTACACTTCGAATAACGAGGGGTATGTACTGATCGAGGGTCTGGAGGCCGGGCGGTATTATCTCAGAGAGTTAGAGAATGAGGGCTATGTTCCTGACACGGAGAAAAAGACCGTCTATGTGGAGTCTGGGGAGACCACCGAGGTGGAGTGGGAGAACACCCCCATCACTGGACAGATCCAGATAACAAAGACCTCCGCGGACTACAACAGTGTCAACGGCTGGCCCGCCGGCACCCCCATCCCCGGCACAGAGTTTGAGATCTACAACGCCCGGACCGGCAACTTAGTCGATACGGTTGAGACGGACAAGAACGGCGTTGCATCCTCCCGGCCTCTCCCACTGGGCCGCTACAAAATCGTGGAGTCCAAGGCCGCAGACTTTTACGGCCTGGACAAGACCCCCATCGAGGTGGAGATCGAGTTTGCCGGCCAGATTGTCAAGGTGGCTATGACCAACAAGAGCCTCTACACCAATGTAAGCATCCAAAAGACCGGCTATGTGGAGGTTATGCCCGGCCAACAGATCCGCTACGATTTCAGCGGCATCGGCAACAACTCCACCACCAGCCTTACCTCATTTTTCTGGAGGGATACCCTGCCCGGCCAGGCGGTGCGGCTGGACAAGATTGTCACTGGCACCTACAACGTGCCGGGCAATTATAAGGTGGTCTACAAGACCAACCTGAGTGGCGGCACTTGGCGCACCTTGGCGGACAACCTGAGCACCCAGCAGAACTATGTACTGGACGCCTCCAAGGCCGCCCTGTGCCTGGCCTCCAACGAGTACGTCACCGAATTTATGATGTCCTTCGGCGTGGTGCCCGCCAACTTCCGGCAGGTGGAGGCACCCCAGGTCTATGCCACCGTCTACGCCTGGCTTACCGGTGGCAGCCAATTCGTCAACCAGGCGGACGTGGGCGGCGTGTACAACGGCCAGTGGATTATGGCCACCTCCCGGTGGGTGACCAAGGTCTACAAGCCCTCGGAGCCCCTGCCCCGCACCGGCTATTGATTCCAGCAACCCATCTTCAGGAGGGCCGCCCAACCCGGGCGGCCCTTCAATTTCATGGAGGTGCTACGAAAGTGACTTTGAGAAAAAAGAGCATCAGAATCCTGCTCCTGGCCCTGGTGGTGGCCGCCCTGTGCGTGGTCCCAGCCTTCGCCTCCTCCGCCGGCAACGTGGCGGACGCCGTGGAGCAGACCTGGACGGATGCCGCCGGCCAGATCAAGACCGTGGTCAACACCGTGGTGTTCCCCGCCCTCACCATGGTGCTGGGGATTGCATTCTTTGTCAAGGTGGCACTGTGCTTCTTCGACTATCGCAAGCACGGCCAGTTTGAGTGGACGGGGGCGGCCATCCTGTTCGTCTGCCTGATCTTCGTGCTGCTGGCCCCCAATTACATCTGGAATATCGTAGGCATCTGAGGCGGTGAAGGCGAGTGTTTATTTGGGACTTTGTGGCCAATCCGGTGATGGAGTCCATCCTGGACTGGTTTTACAGCCAGATGGTGGGCTTCCTGGGCGCCTTCTTCGCCCAGATGGGAAACATGGGGGTGGAGCTGTTTGACCTCTCCTGGGTGCGGTCAGTGGTGCGCTTCTTCTCCCAACTGGGTTTGGCTCTCTTTGCCGTCAGCGTGGTGGTGTCCGCCTTTGAGTGCGGCATTGAGTACGCCTCCGGCCGGGGGAACCTCCAGCAGCCCGCCCTCAACGCCCTCAAGGGCTTCTTCGCCGTCAGCCTGTTCACCACCGTGCCCGTCCGGCTGTACGCCCTCTCCGTCTCCCTCCAGGGCACCTTTGCCATGGAGATCACAGGGGCGGGCAAGAGTATCGGTGAACTGGGGAATGAGATCCTCACAGACCTGGAGGGGGCCGGCCTCATGGACGTGGCCGCGGCATCCAAGTTCGGCCTGGGTACCAACCCTATCATGCTCCTCTTTGCCATGATTCTCATGGCCTATGCGGTGATCAAGGTGTTTTTCAGCAATCTCAAGCGGGGCGGCATCCTGCTCATCCAGATTGCCGTGGGCTCCCTGTACATGTTCTCCATCCCCCGGGGCTATACGGACGGATTCACCCAGTGGTGCAAGCAGGTCATCGGCCTGTGCCTCACCGCCTTCCTCCAGGCCACCATCCTGGTGGCGGGGCTCATGGTGTTCAGCGACAAAGCCCTCCTGGGGCTTGGCCTCATGCTGGCCGCCGGAGAGGTGCCCCGCATCGCCGGAGCCTTCGGCCTGGACACCACCACCAGAGCCAATATCATGAGCGCCGTCTACACCGCCCAGGCTGCCGTCAATACCACCCGCACCATTGTCCAGGCGGTAAAATGACCCTTACCCTCGGAAGCTTGTTTGACGGCATCGGCGGCTTTCCGCTGGCCGCCATACGGCAGGGGATCACCCCACTGTGGGCCAGCGAGATTGAGCCCTTCCCCATTCAAGTCACGAAACATCATTTCCCGGAGACGCTCCATATGGGGGATATCACCAGGCTGGACGGGGCGAAGCTGGCGCCGGTGGACATTATCTGCGGCGGCTCACCCTGTCAGGACTTATCCGTGGCATCCTGTACCCGCGCCGGACTGGCCGGCGCACGGTCCGGGCTGTTCCTGGAGCAGATCCGGGTGACAAAGGAGATGCGGGATGCGGATATACGACGAGGGCGGACAGGCAAGTCTGTTCGCCCCAGATGGTTCTGCTGGGAGAATGTCCCCGGCGTGTTCAGCAGCGGCTTCCCTAAAGGGGAGGACTTCCGGTTCGTCCTGGAACAGATCGCCGGAATTGCAGGCAATTCCATACCTTTCACTCGACCTCACCCCTGGGGCTGGCAACCTGCTGGGAAATTACGAGTGGGAGCTGCATTCTCCCTGGCGTGGAAGGTCTTCGACGCTCAATACTGGCCCGGCACCCCCCAGCGGAGACGCAGGGTGTTCCTTGTCGCTGATTTTGCAGGACAATCCGCCCCGAAAATACTATTTGACCAGGAGAGCCTGCCTGGGCATTCTGCGCAGGGCGAAGGAGCGGGGCAAGCCTCTCCCGCCCCAGCTCCATGCGGCCCTCCTGGTGCAGGCGGGGCTGGCCGCCTGGGATGAGTGCGGCCTGGCGGATACCCGGGATATTACAGCCGGGTTTTCCGCCGGGGCGGGGGCCAGCGCGGGCAGTATTGGATACTCGGAGCGTGCGGCGCCCACCCTGAAGGCCGGCCAGAGCGGCAACCGCATGCCCTCCGTGCTCTGCCTCAACGACCAGGGCGGCAGCGTCATGGACTGCACTGAAGATAAGACCGGAACCCTGCGGGCACAACAGCACGGGCATCAGCCCCTGGTTTTTGAGAACCACGGCATTGACAGCCGATACACTGGGCCGCATCCGATCGTGCCCACACTATCCGCCAGGGCTGGTACCGGAGGCAACAACCTGCCTCTGGCCCTCCAGCCGGAGCCGACTATGTGTATCTGCGGCAATGCCATTGACCGGCAGCCCCGCAATGGCGGCAACGGCATTGGCATCCAAAATGATGTGGCCTATACCCTGACCAGTGTGGACCGGCACGCCATTTTTCGCCGCCAGCGGGTGGACAAATTCAGAGAGGACGATACCGCCTCCACCCAGAGTGCCCGTCAGGGGAAGGATGCCACCGATCTGATCTGCCAGCCAAGCCGTGATACACTGGCGGTTTTCCTGATCCGGCGTCTCACTCCACTGGAGTGTGAGCGGCTTCAGGGGTTCCCGGATGGGTGGACAGACCTGCCCGGCGCCTCGGACTCCGCCCGGTACAAGGCCTTGGGTAATAGTGTCCCAGTGCCATGCGTGGAGTATATCATGGCGGGCATCGCCCGGGCGGCGGAGGGGGGCTGACATTGTTGCTTATGCTTGCTTTCCGGCACAATCTTTGTTGCTGTTGGTGATGGCTATTTACCGCCGGGATCGATATACTTGCGTTACCAAACAGAAGGGGGGCCAATCCATGGAAGAAAATGTGAAGAACCTCTGTGCACCCATCCCCGCCGGGCTTCACGCCCGGGTGCGGGAGGAGCAGGAGGTATCCGGAAAAACACTGGGCCAGTATATGGCCTGGTTGATCCAAACATTTTACGACAATCAGAAGGAGGAAACTACGATGAGCGGAGACAAGAGAACGGTGGCATTCCAGGTGCCCGGCGAGCTGTTCGAGCGATTTAAGGACTACCTGCAGGAGAAGGGCATCAAGCAGAACGCCTTCTTCCTGGACTGCATCCACAGGGCCCTGGCGGAGGCCCAGGAGGAATGTAAGGCTGCAGGGGATACCGCCAACGAGGGGCACGTGGAGCAGGAGGGCCGCCTCCCGGAGGAAGCCGTTGCAGAGACCGAGGGGGAAACAGATGGATGTGACGAGGATACGGAAGAAAGCAGTACAGAAGGATAAACTGCAGGAAGGGATCCGGCCGGACAGGCTGGGTCCCTTCCTGTTTTGGAGGTGTTTTCGTGTTCATCTACCCAGACAACCTGAAGGCCAAGGCCACCCTGTGGCTGTGGCAGCTGCGGGACGTGGCCATTATCGGGGTGGCCTTTCTGCTCTCTGTATTGGCGCTGGCCCAGACGGGGACCATGCTGCCCCTGGTGGGTACCGTGCTGTACGCCTTCCTCGCCATCCAGGTGGAGGGCTCCAGCGTCCTGGACTTCCTGCGGCGGGCGGCCTGCTTCCTGTTCCTGCAGCAGCAATACTATGAATGGGGGCAGAACAATGAATAGAAAGGAACAGCAGCTCCTGCGCCAGCGGCAGACTACCCGGCAGCTCATGGGTGTCACCCGCCTGACGGAGCACGGCGCGGTGTGCGGCAGGGACGAACTGCTCTTCTACCTGCTCCGGCCGGACAACCTGTCCATCCTGTCCCCGGAGGGCATCCGGGGCCGGGTGCGGGCCCTCACCGGGCTTCTCCAGGGAATGGCCTCCCTGGAGCTGCTGGCCCTGGACTCCAGGGAGTCATTTCTGAAAAACAAGCAGTATTACCAGAGAAGGCTGGAGGAGGAACCGTCTCCCGCCCTGCGGGAGCTGCTCCGGCAGGATATGGAGCACTTGGACGCACGCCAGTCCTCCACCGCCGCCTCCCGGGAGTTCGTCCTGGTCTGCCGGCTGGACAGCAAGGCCGCAGAGGATCGGGAGCTGCCCCGGCGATTGGAGAAGCAGATCCAGGATCACGGCTTTCACGTTTGCCTGGCCGGGGAGCAGGATGTGAAGCGCATCCTGGCGGTGTATTACCAGCAGAACGTGGTCACCGAGCACTTTGACCAGGTGGACGGGGAGAGGTGGGTGACAGAGCATGGCTAAAGCACAGAAGAAGCGGAAAAAACCGGTGGAAAAACCAGCGCAGCTCTTCCAGCCCAAGGACTTTCTGGACCTGATTGCCCCAGCAGCCGTGAAGTTTAACACGGACTCCTATGTGCTGGGCGGGCTATACCGCTGCGTCCTGGCCCTCCGGGGCTACCCCGCCGCCACCGAGGAGCTGGCTCTGCTCTCCCACATCTGTAACCGGGCCGGCGTCACCCTCCATCTCTATGCCCGCCAGGTGACAGCGGCGGCGGAGGAGGCCATCTACCATAAGGCCGTCAACAAGAACCGGCTGGATCGGAGCAATCAGGACAACCTGAAGCGGAGTGTCACGGCGGAGGCTAACCTCCAGGATGTGACCGCCATCATTGCCGGCGCCCGGAAGAACCGGGAGCCCCTCATCCACTGCGCCGTGTTCCTGGAGCTGGCCGCCCAAACCCCCGAGGAGCTGCGGCTGCTGCGGGACGAGGTGGGCGCCGAGCTCACCCGGGCCAAGCTCAGTGCAGATCCCCTGCTCCTCCGCCAGCAGGAGGGCTTCCTCTCCGCCAACCCGGCGGGGCGGAACGCCCTGGGCGCCCAGTTTGAGCGGGTGCTGCCCGCCAGCTCCACCGCCAACCTGTACCCCATCAACTACTCCGGCCGCAGCGATCCTCACGGGTTTTACATCGGCAATGACCACTATGGTGCGGACATCCTGCTGGATCTGGACCGCCGCACACCGGACAAGACCAATTCCAGCGTGCTCATCCTGGGCAACTCCGGCGAGGGCAAGAGCTACCTGCTCAAGCTGCTCATCTGCAACCTGCTGGAGAGCGGCAAGACGGTGATCTGCCTGGACCCGGAGCAGGAGCTGACCTGGCTCTGCGGCAAACTGGGCGGCTGTTACGCGGACCTCATGGGCGGGCAGTTCCGTATCAACTTTTTGGAGGCCAAGCGGTGGGATGTTGGCGACGACAGGGATGACGATCCAACTGTGCCCAATGCCTTCCGCCAGCAATCTCCCCTGTCCCAGCACATCTCCTTCCTCAAGGACTTTTTCCGGGCCTACAAGCCCTTCACCCACCAACAGGTGGATACCTTGGAGCTGATGCTGGAGCGGCTGTACCGGAAGTGGGGCATCTCGGACAAGGCGGACTTCTCCGCCCTGGAGCCGGAGGACTGGCCCATTGCGGAGGATCTGTACGCCGTCCTGGAGGACGCCTACGAGCACTATGACCAGGAGGACAGCCCGCTGTATCCCAGGGAACTGCTGCGGGAGCTCCTGCTGGGGCTCCACTCCATGTGCCGGGGGGCGGAGAGCGTCTACTTCAACGGCCGCACGAACATCACCAGCGCAAGGTTCCTGGTGTTTGGCGTCAAGGACCTGATCCATGCCAACTCCTCCGTCAAGGACGCCCTGCTGTTCAACCTGCTGTCCTACCTCAGCGACCAGCTCCTCACCAAGGGGAACACTGTGGCTGCCCTGGACGAGCTCTACCTCTGGCTGTCCAACCTGACCACCATTGAGTACATCCGCAACTGCCTCAAGCGGGTGCGAAAGCGCAATTCCTCCCTGATCCTGGCATCGCAGAACCTGGAGGATTTCGACATCCAGGGCGTGCGGGAGCTGACCCGCCCCCTGTTTGCCATCCCCACCCATCAGTTTCTCTTCCACGGCGGTAAGGTGGACAGGAAGTTCTACATGGACAACCTCCAGCTGGAGAGCGCCGAGTACGATCTGATCAGCGCTCCCCAGCGGGGCGTCTGCCTGTTCAAGTCCGGCGCGGACCGCAACCTGCTGGACGTCCATGCCCCGCCCCACAAGCATGTGCTGATCACAGGAGGAGATGGATGAACGTGGTGGGCTATGGCGGCGGGACAAACAGCACAGCCATGCTGATAGGGCTTTGGCAGAGGCGCATCCCGGTAGACCTCATCCTCTTTGCGGACCCCGGCGGGGAACAGCCCCACACCTATGCCTATCTGGAAATCATGGACCGCTGGCTGGCGGAGCACGGGATGCCGCCCATCACCCGGGTATGGTACACCACCCGGGACGGCCAGCGGCTCACCCTGGAGCAGGAATGCCTCCGCTCCGCTTCCCTCCCCTCCATTGCCTATGGCTACAAAAAGTGTTCCCTCAAGCACAAGGTGTCCCCCCAGGAGAAGTTCTGCCGGCACGACCCCCACTGCCAGAAGGTGTGGGCCGGCGGCGGCCGGGTGGTCAAGTTCATCGGCTATGATGCCGGGGAACCGGAGCGCCGGGAGCGGGTGCGGGAGCGGGACGAAGCGGACCGGAAATACCAGAAGGAATACCCCCTTATGGAGTGGGGCTGGGACCGGGACAGGTGTATCCAGGCCATCCAAGAGGCAGGGCTTCCCCTGCCGGGGAAGTCCTCCTGCTTTTTCTGCCCCAGCATGAAACGGCGGGAGATCCGCACCCTCTACCACAGATATCCGGAGCTATTAGGCCGTGCCCTGGCCATGGAGGACAGGGCACGGCCTCATTTAACCTCTATCAAAGGTTTGGGCCGGAACTGGGCCTGGCGGGAGTTCCTGGAGCACGATAAGGGACAGCTGGCGTTCCCCCAGGTATTCCCGGAGGACAACCTGCCCTGTTCCTGCGGGGGGTGCATCACATGAGCCCCGCCATCTTAGTCAAGGCTGCCGCGTCCATCCTTACCAATGAAAAAAGCCGGAAAGCCGTGGGGTGGGTGCTGACAGCCGTACTCTCTCCCATCATTCTCCTTCTGGCCTTCTTCTGCACCACCTTCTCAGGTGGGGCGGAACACAACCGCACTGTGGCGGATCTGTGCTTTCACGGCGGGGCCGTCCCGGAGGGCACCCCGGAGGAGTATCAGGCATACATCCAGGAGATGCGGGACAGCTTTGTCCTGCTGGATGCCGCCATGCAGACCGTAGAGGGGCAGATGGAGGACGGGGACGGCCTGGATGATGTCCGAGTCAAGGCGGTGTTCTTCGCTCTGTACTTCGGCGCGGATGACCCGGCGGCCCACGCCGGGCAGGCCTTTGTGGATTGCTTTGTCACCTATGAGGAGCGCACCCGTACGGTGACCACCGTGGATGAGGAGGGTAATGAGGTGGAGACCCAGGAGACCTATACCGTGGCCGTCTCAATCTCAGATTTCCAGCAGGTCTGGCAAAACATCCGGCATCTTACCGGAGCGGAAGCCACACCGGAACAGCAGGCCAACGCGGACAGCGTTTACAATGTCGTGAAGTACGGTGCATCTACTGGAACGGAGGGCTGGATCCCCGGCACCGACGTGCCCTTCATCGGGGCGGACGGCTTCTGCTCCCCCATTGGGGCGGGCTGGGAGAGCCGGGTCACCTCGGAGTTTGGCTACCGGAGGGACCCCTTCACCGGGGAGACCCGGGGTCATACCGGCATGGATTTGGCGGTACCCACCGGCACCCCCGTCCGGGCCGCCCTGCCCGGCACCGTCACCGCCGCCCAGTACCACAGCAGCTACGGCTACTATGTGATGATCGACCATGGTAACGGCCTGTCCACTCTCTACGCCCACAACTCTCAACTGCTGGTGCGGGTGGGCCAAACGGTGGAGGCCGGCGACATCGTATCTCTGTCCGGCAGCACCGGCCGGTCCACCGGCCCCCACCTCCACTTCGAGGTGCGCGTCAATGGACAGAGAACAAACCCCAGATACTACCTGCCAACCACATCATACGAGGAGTGAGAGAATATGAACTCAATCCAGAATACGGCTTGCCTTATTGCCGCCTATGAAACGGCGGCGGGGCTGCCGGACAACGAACGGATCACCCGGACAGATGGTACATGGAGGCCGGGGGTGACGGAGCAGCAGGCGGCGTCACTTTACCGGCAGGCACAGGCCCTGCTGGCTCCGGAGACCAAGCTGCTCTCCACAAGCCGCGAGTCACTGATCGACCAGATGCGGGACGCTTTGCTGTCCAGGGAGCTGTCCGTGGGAGACACGGTGCTCTTTGCCGCCACAGAACCCTATGGCGGTCCTGGAGACTTTGCCCTCCGTGGCGGCGTCATCCAGTCCATTGACCCGGAACGCAAAACCTGCTCCGTACAGGGACGTTTTTTCCCGATGGACGACGTCCCTCTCCACTATGTGCTGGGGAGCTATGACCGCAGCGTTTCAGAGGAACACTACGGCTTCCCACACATCCGCCCTCTGCTGGGGGAACACCCTGAGCTGGCGGAGCGGTATCTGCGTGAAGCAGAGGCCCGGTGGAACACCCAATACGGGCCACCGGCAGCTTCATCAGAGGCCCCGAAAAACACAATGCAGGCGATGGGAGGCATGAGCTGACTATGGAAAAAACAGAACTGACGGTGAGCATGGAACCGGAGCGGCTGGACGCGCTCCGGTATTTTCTGGCCGCTAAGAACAAGCGCACACCCCAGAAGGAGCTCCAGCGGGCGCTGGAGGAGCTGTACGAGGCCTATGTCCCGGCCGAAACCCGGGCCTACCTGGACGCCCGGTGCCGGCCGGACCGGGACAGGCGTCGGCGGCCGGCGGCATCCAAGGCTACACAGATGCAGAAGGAGGAAGCGACAGATGGAGACCATTGAACTGAGCGGCCGCACTGGACAGGAGGTCTATGAGGAGCTGAAGCACCGGTTGGAGGGCATGGGCTATCTGCCGGACGAGTATTTTCTGCTGGACGCCGACTGGGAGGACAGAAGGGTGATCCCCAGGAATGCGGATCTCTTCTGCACTACGGACTACGGGGACAGCGAGGGGATTTACCTGGATGTGTACCTGAAGTGGTACGGGGAGGACGGCAAGCCTGTGATCAAAAGCTTCGCCACGGGCAAGACCCTGGGCGAGAGCGGCTCCGACATGGACCGGATGTTCCTCATCTCCTCCGCCATTACCAAGGCGTTTCACGGTGAGCAAGGTGCCTATGCCAGATACCGGCAGATGGAAGACGGCACGAAAGCGGAGGGCGTGGTGCTCCATCTCAGTCCGAAGGAGCAGCGGGTACTCATGGATGCGCTGCTGGAACAGCGGATGCGGCAGGAGGCACAGATGACGAATACGGAGCAGCTCCTGCGCCGTATGACCGGCAGCATCACCGCCTATATGGACGAGGTGGGCGCCCGCCCCCTGCGCATGAGCACAGCGGACCGGGCCCTGCTGGCCGTCCGGGATGGGGAGCTCTATGCCTTTTCCTCCCTGGCAGTCCAGATCACGAAGCCGGAGGAGCGGGGCAGCCTGCTGGCCGCAGCGGCAGGCAGGCCAGGCCCAGTGGGCAAACGGATGGCCAGACTGATGCTTGGGACAAAGTCACCCTACCCGGAGGACGTCTGGTTGGATGCCTGCAAACGGGCGGTGGACACCGGGGATCTCCAGCGGGTGCAGATGATGCTGGATCAGACAATGGACAAGGTGGCCAATCCGTCCCCCGCCCTGCCCGGTGAGGTGCTCCGGTACGCCTTCGGGCAGAACCGCGCCATGGCCAGAGAGCTTATCCGCTGGGCCACGCCGGAGCAGGTTGCCGCCGCACCCTCCAGGCTGCTGTGCGGCGCCGCCTATGCCCGTGATCTGCCCATGCTCACGGAGCTGCTCCAAAAGGGCCTCCAGCCGGGTGACCAGGCCGCCCCCCTGCTGCGCCCTCTGCTCGCTGCATACGACGAGCAGAGGGTAGCACATCTGCTAAGGGACAGCCTGCGGGTGCAGCCGGAGGACTATGAGGCGATGAACGTGTGTCTGCGGGCGCAGGCGCAGGCGGCGGCGGAAGCCCTGCTGGAGCGGGGTATGAAGCTGGACGGCTACCTGGCGTGGGCGGCAAAACAGAACGTCCTTCTGGACACGCAGGCCCAGGAGATCCTGGACCGCCTGGCGGAACAGCAGGCCCAGGTAAACAGCGCGCCGGAGCAGAATGGGCCTGTACTGGGAGGGATGAGCCTGTGAGTGTTCCCGTACTGACCCACCGCAGGGATCTGCGGCAGGGGGATTTGGTGTTCCCGGAGGAGATCCTGCGCATCGGCCACACGCTGGATTTCCAGCTCGGCTGTGTCAGCAAAGAAGTTCAGCAGGAGGTGTTTGGCCCGGAGTTGGATCCCAGTCCACTGTGTGACTGGCTGAACCTCCATACTGCCTATGATTTTGCGCTTCAGGATGTGGCGGACCACATAGAAATAACCCTCTGCCGGAATTTTGGAAAGAAGGCGCATCCGTTCCTGTATCCGCTTAACAGGGCGGAGCGGGACGTCCTGCGCGGGGAGATGGAGGCCTGCTGCCAGCTCCGTACCGGCCGCACACTGGCACAGCAGTACAACCATCTGCTGGTGCAGGAGGAGGTGGAGCCGCCGGAGCTCACGGCTGGGAAGCGCCGCATCCCCGTGGACAAGGTGAGTTTTGCGGATGAGCTCTCAGAGTGCGGTGGGCTGCTCCAGTTCTATATGCCGGTGGCCTTTGCCCCGGACGCAGTCTTTGGCACCCACGTGGCGACCGCGGAAAACGACGACTGGTTCAACGTGTACGCCGCCTATGACCTGAACGTCGGCCTTGGCCAGGTCGTGGATCGTCTTCTTCGCCTCATCCACGGAGGTGACCGGATAGGTGCTCAAGCCCAGTGCCCGGAATCCCATCACAGACTCCCAGTCGCCCACCACGGCAATCTGATACGTTTTTGCCATACGCACACCGCCTTACACGTAGCTCTGCCGCAGCCGGGAACGGATGACCTCGGCGGGCAGCCCGGCCCCACGCCCCATCAGCAGGATGCGCAGGTTGGTATACTCTGTCTCCCGGGCCGCCAGATATCCCACCAGCGGTGCTTCGCCGAAGGGGACGAACTGTGCGTCCGCCAGATAATCCGAAACGGCGTCATCGCAAAGTTTTTCAAACTCTGTCAAGCTTCCACCCTTCACAGATTCCGCAGCGGCTTCCGCCGCTTTCTGAAAGCGGGTGGGCCCATAGAGCTCCGCAAGGCCCGCGCCCCGGTTGGCAGAGACCTCCAGCATCTGGTCGGCCGAGAGCTCGCCGCCCTCCAGCAGCACACCACGCAGGAATTCCGGTCCCTTGCCCATCCGCAGCGTCCGCACCAGCGTCCGCAGATTGGCGGCGTCGATCTGAGTCTGGACATAGCCCATCAGAAAAGCACTTCCGGTGGACTTCGCCACCTGGGCCAGATCCCGATAGCACCAGCGGTCCAGCACGATGTCGCTCAGCTGGGGGTCGCTGGTG
>OLVT01001444.1_pt1 | contig 19979 bp, 18 predicted proteins | sample 1673241 | NCBI WGS metagenome assembly OLVT01 (sample SAMEA3178936, study PRJEB25190) | human gut metagenome | biome: human gut; feature: human-associated habitat; material: faeces | place: Austria | collected 2013 | reverse complement strand
GTTCGCCTCCGGGATATGTAGGCCACGATGATGGCGGACAGTTATCTGAGCAGGTGAGAAGACATCCGTATTCAGTAGTCCTGTTTGATGAGATTGAGAAAGCGCATCCGGATGTATTTAACATTCTGTTACAGGTACTGGATGATGGTCATATTACCGATTCCCAGGGAAGAAAAGTAGATTTCCGCAATACGGTAATCATTATGACCTCCAATGCCGGAGCACAGGCAATCATTGACCCGAAGCGTCTTGGATTCGTGACCAAAGAAGACAAAGGTGCGGACTACAAGCGTATGAAGTCTAACGTGATGAATGAGATCAAGCTGGTATTCCGTCCGGAATTTCTGAACCGAATCGATGAGATCATCGTATTCCATTCACTGGGATCAGATGAGATGAAGAAGATTACAGGACTCATGTGCAAAGAAATAACGAAGCGTGCCAAAGAGCAGCTTAATATCACGTTGACCATCCGTGATTCCGTGAAGAAGCACATCGTAGAGACCGGAACCAACCAGAAATACGGTGCCCGCCCGCTCCGCCGTGCGATCCAGAATCAGTTAGAAGATGCACTCGCAGATGCGATCCTGTCCGGAGAGATTAAATCCGGCGATCATGTAGAAGCGGGACTTCATAAAAAAGAAATAAAATTCTTCGTAAAAGTTGAAGCGTAAATTGATATGATGTACAATTAGCGTATAGCGACGAACGCGCTAGATGAACAGAAATTCCAGGAGGATAAAACTATGGCAGTAGTAAAAGAACTGTTGAGAGCAGAAAATGACGGAACACTTAGCTTTGGAGATTACACATTGGGATCCAAGACCAAACTGGATGGATTCGAATTTCAGGGCGATATATATAAAGTAAAGACCTTTAACGAGATCACGAAGCTTGAAAAGAACGGCATGTTCGTATACGAATCCGTGCCGGGAACAGCGGTAGAGAACTTCAAAGCATCTGCAGATGAAGTAGTATTCAATGTATCTGCTGATAAAGATATTCAGGTAACACTGGAGCTTGAAGCTGATACAGAGTATGTGATCTACATGGACGATGTCAATATTGGAACCATGAAGACGAACCTGAGTGGTAAGATCAGCGTGAGTGCTGAGATGGATCCGGGCAGAACCGTAGAAATCAAGGTTAAAAAGAAATAAGTAAAATATGTAAGAGATTGCGAGGGGCAGCAGATTGCGGCCCCTCGTTGCATCATAGTTGGGGACTTGTGAGCTCAACAGCATAATGTTAATGGGAGGTAACCGGGTGGCGAAAGCGAAAAAGAGTATATATTTCTGCCAGAACTGCGGACATGAGGAAAGCAAATGGCTTGGGCAGTGTCCGATGTGCAGGGAATGGAATACATTTGTAGAGGAAAAGGTGACGGTATCAAAGGGTACGGCTGCAAAGAATACAGTGCGTGAAGCAGAGGTTGTGACATTATCCAGCGTGTCTACTGATCAGGAAGAGCGGATGCAGACGGAGATTGAGGAATTAGACCGTGTATTGGGCGGTGGAGTCGTACCGGGATCACTGGTGTTGGTTGGTGGAGATCCGGGAATCGGGAAGTCAACCTTGCTGTTGCAGGTGTGTAAGCGGTTATCAGATCAGGGACGAAAGGTGCTTTACATTTCCGGTGAGGAGTCATTAAAGCAGATTAAACTGAGAGCGAATCGGATGGGGACATTCAGTGACCATCTGCTGTTGTTGTGTGAGACGAATCTGGAAACAATTCGCCAGGTGATCGAGAGAGAGCATCCGGCGGTGGCAGTGATTGACTCGATTCAGACCATGTACAGTGAGGAAGTGACAGCGGCACCGGGAAGTGTGTCGCAGGTGCGAGAGGCGACTAATACGCTGATGCAGATTGCAAAGGGATTAAATATTACCATATTTATCGTAGGTCATGTGACCAAGGAAGGTACCGTGGCAGGGCCAAGAGTGTTGGAGCATATGGTAGATACCGTGCTGTATTTTGAAGGAGACCGTCATGCGTCATATCGTATTCTGAGAGGCGTGAAGAACCGTTTTGGATCCACTAATGAGATCGGTGTGTTTGAAATGAGGGAGACTGGACTGGAGGAAGTGCCGAATCCGTCGGAATATATGTTGAACGGTCGCCCGGAGGATGCATCCGGATCAGTCGTGGCATGCTCAATGGAAGGAACACGCCCGATCCTGATGGAGATTCAGGCACTGGTGTGTCGGAGTAATTTTGGTATGCCAAGGCGTACAGCAGCAGGTACAGATTATAATAGAGTGAACCTGCTGATGGCGGTGCTGGAAAAACGAGTGGGACTTCCACTTTCGAATTATGATGCATATATCAATATTGCGGGTGGTATCCGCATGAATGAGCCTGCGATCGATCTGGGGATTGTCATGGCGATCGTGTCCAGTTACAAGAATCAGTCGATCTCGCCGGGAACGATCGTATTCGGTGAAGTGGGACTGAGCGGCGAAGTGCGTGCGGTGAGTATGCCGGAACAGCGTGTGGCAGAAGCAAGAAAGCTTGGATTTAAAACATGTATTATGCCGCAGGTGTCCAAAGATATGCTGAAAAAGATCGAAGGAATTGAAGTCATTGGTGTAAAATCGGTAAATCAGGCAATGAATCTGATCTAAATTGGGAAGTGGAAAAATAAATCAGTGTGGTAATGCAGGAAATAGCTTACAAATAATGATTGCGTAATTGGAATATCAATTACGCAATTTTTTTGCGCAAGTCGTTAAAAAAATATTTTGCATTGCGAATTTTATTCGGAGTGTCTGAAGCTTTATGTTTGATAGACTAAGTTAAGGATAGCGTGGACTTGTAATTTTGGTTTGCGTTTTTAGAGAGAACAGATTTTATTAAATTGAAGGAAGGTTAGTGTGATGAGTAAGACATTAAAGCTTGCAGATTATCTTGGAAAACCATTTGATTGTTCATGTGGAAGAACACATTCTACTACACTGGAAGGTGTAACAGTTAGCGCAGGAGCTATGAAGGCACTGCCAGAATATGTAGAGAAATACGGATTTAAGAATTTATACATCGCATGTGATGAGATTACATACGGTATTGCGGGAGAGAAAGTAATGAACATCCTGAAAGATGCCGGAATCAAAGCAAAAGCACATGTATTCAAGGGAAAGAGATTTATCCCGGACGAGAAAGCACTGGGAGAACTTATGATTGATGCAGACAGAGATTGTGATCTGGTTGTAGCAGTAGGAACAGGTTCTATCAACGATATGTGCCGTTTCTTCAGCTTCCAGATGGGAGTTCCTTATGCAATTGTTGCAACAGCAGCACCGATGGATGGATTTGCTTCTTCAGGAGCAGCTCTGATCATCAACAGCATGAAGACAACAATCCCGGCTCAGACACCGCTGTTTATTATCGGAGATACAGATATTCTTTGTGGAGCACCTGCAAGAATGGTATCTGCAGGACTTGGAGATCTGCTTGGTAAATTCACATGTCTGAATGACTGGAGAATCTCTAAGGTAGTTAATGATGAGTACTACTGTGATGAAATTGTAAATCTGGTAACGGATTGTATTGAAAATGTATTAGCTGACGCTGATAACGTAGCATCAAGAGATCCGAAGGTAATCGGAGACATTATGGAAGGACTTGTACTTACTGGTGTAGCAATGAGCTTTATCGGTAACTCTCGTCCGGCAGCAGGATGCGAGCATCATATGTGTCATTTCTGGGAGACGCTGGAACTTCAGGAAGGCAAGATCCCGGTACTTCACGGTACAAAGGTAGCTGTAGGTACAGTTATGATCCTGAAGATGACAGAGTTCCTGCGCGAGAACAGACCAGACTTCGATGCAGCACGTGAAAAAGCAAAAGCTTACGATCAGGCAGCATGGGAAGCTAAGATCAATGAAGTATACGGTGCATCTGCAAGCTCTATCATTGCACTGGAGCATGAATCTCAGAAGAATGAGGTGAATGGCAGACTGAAACGTATCGATGCAATCGAAGCTCACTGGGATGAGATCGTTAAACTGATGGATGACAACATGCCAACAGCAGCTCGTATGATCGAGATCCTGAAGAGTCTGGATGCTCCATACCTTCCATCACAGATTGGATTCGATGATGACCGTCTGTACAATGCAATGCTTTACGCAAAAGAGACTCGCGCACGTTACACAATGCTGTCTATGATGGCTGACCTTGGTGTGACAGAGGATCTTGCTAAGAAGGTAGTAGCATTCGTAAATGAGGAAGCCTAATTTACTTATTTATAGTATCCTAATATGCGACCGTTCAGAGACAAGCAGATTTACAGGAAAAGGCAAATTGTGCTTGCACAAATGAGACTTTTTCCTGTTAAATCTATTTGGCGGATACGCTACACCTTCAAAGTGCTGTATAGCAACTTGAAGGTTGCTCTGAAGGGAAGCAAAAAAAGACATTGTTTTGTGGATGGACAATCATCCTTGAAACACTGTCTTTTTCTTTATCATAATTTATGCATTTTCAATATTTCTTATAAGCTGGTAATAAGCTTCGTCCAATGTCAGTCCTTGTTTCATCAGACCAAATAATCCGCTGCCGACAATGTAGGATTCCACACCGACCTGCTTTAATTCCGTGAAATGTTTTTCGTTACACTGTCCATCAGCTTCTACGATGTAATGATAGCCTTTTTCTTTTCTTAATTCCTTCAGCTTACGAACGGTATCAAGAGCTTCCGGGACGAAGATACCTCCAGAAAATCCCGGATCGACCATCATGACGGTGATCTTGTCCAGATGTGAAATGTAAGGATAGATCATTTCAATCGGAGCGCCCGGTACCAGGACTACGCCAAGCTTGCGCCCGTGTTTGTGCAGGTAGTGCGCTGTGCGGAATGCTTCATTCATGAGCATTTCCGAATGGAAGGACAGATAAGTGCTTCCGGCTTCGATCATATCATCCAGATAATAGAATGGATCGGTTAACATTACGTGAATATCGAGGGCAGCGTCTGTAATCTTGCGCATGGCCGCGATAAATGGCAGCGTGATGGAAAAATTCTTGAGATACACGCCATCGATAAAGTCTACATGATACATCGATACGTGTTTGTTAAGTGTCTTAATCTGCTCGCCAAGGTTCATAAGATCCATACACATGACGGAGGGACTGATAATGTAATCCATAATGAATCTCCTTATTAATGTCTAGTCGTTAAAGTCGTCGGAGTTAAAATCCATAGAAGCTTTTTTCTGTAATTCAATCTCTTTTTTATCAGAGAATTCTTTGGCTTTTTTCTTACGCTGCTGATTTAGACGTTGTTGTTTGAAAAAGCTGGCATTTAAGATATTTCCGCGAGCGTCTAACTTTAATGAAGTAAGATCGTCTCCGTTAATTCTTGCAACGTGCGGAGAGAGGTTGGCACCTACGTCAGGATCTACGCTCATGGCGAAGGCTTCCTTTCTGGTACGGAAAGTTACTTTGTACTGCATGATCATGCTGGTCTCTTCGCAATTCTCCAGATCACGGATATTCATGCAGATGTCGCGTTTGATACCCGGAATTCCGCATGCAGCGATGACTCGTTGATCGGTAATTACAACGATTCCCGGGAATTTATCACGGCGTGTATAAATATTGGCAATGGCTGCTGCTTCGGGTTTTTCACCTGGAAGCAGCAAAGTCTCAGCGTAATTAACAGAGGCTTTATTGATCAAGCCAGCCTTTTTTTTCTGTGTTTGGGCTAATGCCTCTTTTACTGTCATGTAATGACCTCCTGTTTATTTTTGAAAACTTCCGGCTATTGCTTCTTTCAGAAGTGCAATAAAATGTTCATAGCTTGGATCCGGAAGCAGACGTTCCACGAAGTGCTTGTCTGAAAATACTTTGGCCAGATAGTTCCACAACTGAAAAGCCTTGGAACTGTTCTTGCCGACACAGACCAACAAAACCAGAATGACCATATTTTTCTGATCATCCCATACAACTGCCTGCGGCAATTCCGTAACAGCTACAAAAGAGTCAGAAGATACAGCAGTCAATGGATGCGGTACGGCAATACCATTGCCCCAGTAGGTACTACGCATATTTTCACGCTGGAAGACTGCATCTTTGAATTCAGCTCCGTCCAGTTCGAAGTATTCACTGGATTTCTGACACATGTTTTCAACGATTTTTTCACGTTTTTTGCCATCACCGATACTGTACAGATCTTTGTAGAATATTGAGGTAATATCTTCAATGCTCTGGAAACCATCAATTGCAAGCTTCAGGTTTAGATAATCCTGCTGTCCTGGGAAAGGATCCACATAAAAGGCAAGTCCGGCATCGTAATAATGATTGCGTTCCGTTGTGAGAAAAATGTCATAATTATCCATATCTTTATCTTCAATCTGTTCTGGTGTCTTGAATGTAAGCTCTGAAGTAATATCAGAGAACCAGTTCAAAAGTGTCTGCTTCAGTAGGATATTTTCACTTTGGCGCATGGAAGATATTACTAGCACTTTCTTGTTTTCGCCTTCTTGATGCTGGTTTGCAAGAGCTGTGTACAGATGAATTGCAAGGAAAGCAATCTCATCATCCGTCACTTTTTTATGAAATACTTTCTGCAAATGCGAAGCAAAGTAAATACCAAGATCATATCCCTGCGGGAATGTCTGTTTGATATAATCTACCAGATGGTTCTTTAACTGCATGTTGTATTTGATACGTACAATCAGTGACGCAGTATGTAATGACAATGCAATACGAAGATTCAGATTGTCAGTAAGATCAATATTATACTGGTCACGAATTTCTTCTAATGCATCCAGAATCAACTTATCTACATCGGAAGAAATGACATCGGAAGAATTGAAGCTTCCTTGCCCCTTCATATATAAAGCAAAGTAATTAATCTCAGTCTCAGGAATGCGAAGGAAGAATTCTTTACCTATCCGGCTGAAGATTTCTTTGGAAATCGTATATTCCGGCTCCAGATTCTCGGCAATCTCCATATCGGATGGTTCAATAAAGAACCAGTCCTGCATACGTTCTAATGCGACATACAACTGAATAATCGCATTATTTAATGATGCTTCTGTAATTGGATGCTTGAACGAGACGAATGTTTCTACAAGTATATTTTTTATCTTTTCGATAGAAGAATTACTACCCTGTTCAGATAAGGCAGCAACGGTATTTGTGATAATCAGATTCTGATCCATCAGACAAAGGCGTTTGTTAATTTCGCTTCCATCAATAATTACTTTATTAGAACTGCGTAATAATTCCAGATTATATCTGGCAACTACTTCGGACACGCCTTTCAGGTCATTTAACAAAGTAGAACGAGATACAAATACAGCAGATTCCAGATCATAAAGTGAAATGGCACGATGTTCCTTTAATAACAGATGCAAGATCTGATTGACTCTTCCGTTTGGATAGTTCAATGTTGCAGAACTGAACTGTTGATAATAAGAGTCTTTTAATGCAGAGAAAAGGGAAGAATCCTGAATTAAGATTCTACAGCCTTTTCGCGTAGTAGACTCGAATATTACGCAATTTGTTGATTCGAGCTCAGTTTTGATTTGCCGTATATCATTTTGGATTGTGCGCAGACTACACTGATGCTTACTGGAAAAGTAGGAAGCAGTCATATAAACTTCCGGTTTTTCAAATAATTCTAGTAAAATTTCTAATTGTCGTTGGTTTAATAGCAATATTATACACCTCTCAATAGTTAAGCCCAAAGTCAAATAAATGGAATAATACAAACCACAGCTTAATATATAATAATACATATTACAGCTTATCATTAATAATATAAAGAATTATCCGAAGATATTACGAGTATTTGGCGATAACGCGAAAAAAAGTAATAGAGTAATTGCGTAAATCCATAATTAAGTAATTACTCTATTACAGTGTGGTTGTTATGAGTGAAATTGTGGAAACTGTCAGATGCATATCTGAGGGACTTGCAATTATTGTGCGAAATGACTGAAGAGGACATTTCGCATATTGCGTAATTATGGCGAAATATATTAAGTCCGAGTCTCTTGAGAAAGATGTTATTATTGATAACAGCATAAGCCACGTTGCATATGACGACAAAGATTGTGCGTCATAACAGGTACGCTGGTTCTCTCTAAACCGTAAGCACGAGCTGGCTTGTGATGAGTAAATAGACAGATAGAGAAAGGAAGAGTTACACAATGGCTGATTCAAAAATTCGTGTAGTACTGGTTTCTCATGGAGAACAGTCAAAAGGAATGTTGAACACGGTACAGATGCTTCTTGGGGAGCAGACAAATATTGCTGCATATTCTTTATATCCAGAGCAGACAATTGATGATCTGACAAAGGTATTAAGAGAGGAAATTGAGAAATACGGAGCGGAAAATATTATTTTCCTGACAGAGTTGAAACATGGCTCTCCGTTCAATGCAGTCGTATCGCTCACAAGAGACTACGACGTTTATCATGTGACTGGAACCAATCTGGCAATGCTGATGACAATCGTGCTGGAACGTGATTTCGAGGGAGCAACCTGTGAGGGACTGTGTGAAGCGGCAATCAACGCAGCTGCAGACAGCTACGTGGATGTTAGAAAAATGTTAATGGATTCTGATGATGACGAGGAGGACGAATAAGATGGCAGAGATGAGAAATGTCGTATTGGCCCGTGTTGATGACCGTCTGATCCACGGAGAAGTGGTAACAGCATGGACACCAACTTTCAAAGCAAACAAAATCATTATTATTGATGATGAAGTTGCAAAGGATACTTTTAATGTACGCGTAGTAAAGGCACTGGCTCCGGCTGGTACAAAAGTAATCGTATACAATGTAGAAAAGGCAGCTGAGAAACTGATGGTTCAGGGTGTGCCTGGAGAGAGACTTCTGCTTTTAGCAAAGACTCCGACTACATACAATCGTCTGATCAAAGCGGGAGTTCCGTTGAAAGAGGTTAACCTCGGAGGAGCTGGTATCCGTGGAGAGAGACAGCCATTCATTAATAACGTAGCATTAAATCCTGAAGAAGTTCTGGCGTGTGAGGAAATGCAGAAAGCTGGCGTTAATGTATATTACCAGCTCGTTCCGGAACAGTCAGTCGTCAAGATTGATGATGCGTTAAAAAAAGCTAAAGATAACTTTGGCTTATAAAAAACTCAATAACTAAAAAGGAGAGATGAAAAATGAGTTTAGGTGTAGCGATTCTTTGTGGAATCATTTATTGGCTCGCTGAAGCAAACCTTCCATTCGTTGGACTTTGGACACTCCAGAGACCACTGGTTTGTGGATTTCTTACAGGATGTTTGCTGGGACAGCCTGTAACAGGTGCGGTTGTAGGTGCAACAATCAACCTGGTATACCTCGGATTTATTTCCGCTGGTGGATCAATGCCTGCAGATATGGCATTGGCAGGTGTACTTGGTGTTGCATACGCAATCACTGGTAACCTTGATGCAGATACAGCTCTTGCAATCGCAGTTCCGATTGGTCTGCTGGGAACAATCGTATGGTATCTGCGTATGACAATTGACTCTGTATTCGTACATATGGGAGATAAATGGGTTGCAGAAGGTAAGTTCAATAACCTGTACCTGTCAAACGTAATCCTGCCACAGATCTTCTCTGCAATTATCTGTGTAACTCCTTGTACACTGGCTGCATACTTTGGCGCTGACTACATTCAGTCATTCATCGATATGTGTGCTGGTAAGCCACTGCAGATCTTCCAGGTAATCGGTGGATTAATGCCTGCACTTGGTATTGCAATCACACTGCAGTACATCTTCAAAGGCGAGGCTCGTATCTTCCTGTTCTTAGGATTTATGATTGCAACAGTTTCTGGAATGACACTGATCGAGCAGGGTATTGTAGGTCTGATCATGGCTATCATCTACATTCAGCTTGCAGGTGGAAAGACAGCAGTAGCTGCTACAGCTGGAGCACCAGCTGATGGAGCATACGACCCGGATTATGATCCGGATGAAGACTAAGAGGAGGTAGAGCGAAATGGCAAAGAAAGAATGGAAACAGAGATTGATTCCTAAGAAAGCCCTGTTTAGAGCCTCCTTAATCTGGGAGACCTGGGTTCAGACATGTTACAACTATGAGCGTATGATGGGTATGGCTTGTGCCCACACATTCCTTCCGGTAGTAAAATACTTATACCCGGATAACAAAGAAAAACAGATTGATGTAATGACTCGTGAAATGGAGTTCTTCAACGTACATCCTGAGTTTGGTTCATGTATCCTTGGTCTGGCTATTTCTCTTGAAGAGGAAAAAGCTATGGGCAACGATATTCCGAATGAATTCATTACAAATATCAAGACTTCCCTGATGGGACCTCTTGCTGGTGTTGGTGATACTATTTGGCAGGGAGTTTTGATCCCGATTCTGCTGGCTCTGTGTATTGATATTACACGTTCCGGTGATGGAAACATCTGGGGAGCAATTATTTACGCAGTACTGATGTTCTTCATTACATATATTTTCTCATATCTTAACTTTATGTTTGGATATAATGCCGGTAGTGAGGCTATCATGGACTTCCTAGAAAAAGGAATTCTGAACAAGCTTCTGAAAGCAGCTTCTATCATGGGTTGTATGGTAATGGGTGGTCTGATCGTTAACTATGTAAAAGTTAAATGTGGTATCACGATTTCTACATCAGGATCAGATTTCTCACTGCAGGAGAGCCTGTTTGACGCAGTACTTCCTAACATTCTTCCACTGGCAGCAACCATGGGTATCTATGGTCTGATGCAGAAGAAATGGACATCTATCAAGATTATTCTGTTAATCGTAGTAGTTGGTGTTGTATGTGGATTCTTCAACATTCTGGTTGCTTAATTGTAACAACGGTTTAAAGAATCAAAAGATATGAATCGAGTAGGAGTAATCCTACTCGATTTTTATCGTTATATCATGTATAATATGGTGATGCTAGTGGAGTGCAAAGCACAAAACAATCCGAAGGAATTCTATAATACGTATTGATTACAGGACTCAATAGTATAAAATGGGAATTACCTCGTTAGAAATGTCAGGAGAGAATTATGGCTGGAAATTGTGATATCTGTGGAGAGAAACTTGGATTTAGAAAATTCCATTGTCAGGATGGTGTAGTATGTAAGAAGTGCTATGCTGTAGTAAGTAATGGATTTACAGAGACCATTACAAAGAAAACACTTGCTGAACTGAAAAAAACATATGAGGCAAATGCGGTTCCGATTGATCTGGGCGAAGATGGTTTTGTAGTTACCCGTAAAATACAGTCGCTGTTACTGATCGATGAGCAGAATAAGAAGTTTTGTATTTCTGGAAATCCGACAGTTTCAAAAGAATACAGCAGACCGGAAATCTATCATTATGAAGATCTGATGGGATATATGCTGATTTGTGAGCCTGAGCTTACACCGGAAGAACTGGTACATCTGAAAGAAGATAAAAAGACGGTTAAGGTTATCAAAAAGCTGAAAGTACGCATGAAGATCAAAGGCGTAGGTATCAAGGATCTGGTGGTACTTGCCAGTCCGGTAAGATCATCAACATATGCATTCCGTAAGTCTTATCAGGTGGCGATGGATATATTGAAAGAATTGAATGCAATTAAAGAAGCATAAAGAATAAAAATGTGCTGTTATACTTGTGATTGTTTGAAATTATGAGAATAACAGCACATTTTTATTTTAACTATTTCACAGGTACACAGTCAGCAGAAAGCCATTCCTGAATCAGCTGGACACTGACATTCAGAGCCTGAGCTATCTGAGTCAGAGCCATGCCCATATGTTGCAGATTTTTTGCTGTTTCTTTTTGGGTATGCAGGATACCACGTTTTTCACCTTCATTTCTTTCTTCTGCAATCAGTTCGTTTAACTTATCGCACATAGTATCAACTCCTTCTTGTGTTTCTTTCAGTTCTTTTACTCTTCGAGCGAGAATCTTGCTATACATATCTTGTGAATTGGGACAATGCAGGTCGTGCATAAGTCTGCCGAGAGTAGTATCATCCTGAAATGATGAATTAACATAGATGATATGTAGTTGGTCAGGGCAAGACTGCCCGGTTTCTACGAATGTTCGGTTAATGTGACAGATTGGTAGATTGAATCCAAGGGTATCATTTGTCGTAATGAAAATGATATAGGTATCAGGTAGATCGTTAGGAACCTGACCAGTTTTCAATGTGTTGGCATCCACTAAGCTGCCGTGGTAGCGGGCTCTTTTCAATGAGGCACCGCTGTCTGCATTCTGAAATTCAATGTTATATTTTCTGCCGAAATTATCTAAGGCTATGCAATCAAGTATGGAAGAACGTCCCTGGAGATTTTTGTAGTCTGCCTGAAGGATCTGGTCTTTTAATTTTAAATTATCTTGATCCATAATGACCTTTAATATGTATTCTGTACAGGCACTGTCCTTTAGAACGTTGCGCATAAAAATATCGTCCATGATAGTGAGGTCTTTTAGAATGCTGAGATAAGTTTCACGCTGTTGTAGCAGCGTGACAGGCTGCAAGGATGTAGCTGTTGTCATATAAGAAAATACCTCCGTGTATGAATGGTGAAAGCATTTTCGTTTAGAATAGTATATCATCATAAACGATGCTTTGCAATGTGAAAAATGAAGATTACGGTACCTGGTGGAAACAATATAACATAACTATGTGAACTAATCAAGAACTTTATGTTGAAAAATAAAAATAATTTATGTGAATTAAATGGAAATGTAATATAAGAAAATGGTAAAAGAAAATTCTAGAATGTGATAAACTATATATAAAATAATACAGTGATTGGAGAACAATATGGATAAATATGATTTGATTGCGTTTGATATGGATGGAACATTGTTAACTAGCAATAATGCGGTAAGTGGATCATCGCGAAAAGCAATTTCTCAAGCTGTAGATACAGGAAAAAAGGTAGTTATTTGTTCAGGTCGTGCGGTTAGCGCGGTAGAATTATATAAAGAAAGTGACTTGCGTGATGTGCGATATTATATATGTGAAAATGGAGCATTGCTTTACGATTCGGTAGAAAAAGTTATTATGTCTGCAACCGTCATTCCAGAGAAAGTTGTAAGTGAGATAATCGACTTGGTAGAGCAAAGTGATTGTATGGTGATTGTAGCATCTAATGGTCACAATCAATCAACCCGCAAAGATGTGAAGCGGATGGAACATTTCTATGCAGAGCGTTATAAAGAACTGCAATTTAAGACGGGGATACTACATGAGGATATTTGTTCGAGTTATCGTGCAGAAAAGTTTCCAGTAGAAAAGCTGAATATATATTGTGCAAGTGTGGCAATCCGGGATGAGTTATTTGATCGTATTAGTCAATTGCCTGTAACTATGGTACATGCGGAAGAGACTGGTTTGGAAGTAAGCCCGTTGCATATGACTAAGGGAGTAGGGCTTCGAAGAATTTGTGAGATTCTGCAGGTGTCTTTGGACAAGGTTATTGCTGTTGGTGATTCCGATAATGATGTAGAAATGATGAAGATTGCAGGACTTTCTATTGCAATGGGAAATGCGCGTCAATGTGTAAAAGATATCTGTAAAGTGAGTGTTGGTGATAATGATCATGGTGGATGTGCGGAGGCGATTCACAAGTATTTGCTGGAGGATGTATTTTCAGAAAGTTATTTATAATTTGTAGGATTAATTACTAATGCCCATCTTGAAAAACGGTAAAATGGGCATTGGTGATTTTGCTTTTTAATTAGCAGGAATATGATCTGCAGAAACCCATTCCTGAATCATTTGGACACTGACATTCAGAGCCAGGGAAATCTGTTCCAGAGCCATTCCCATATGCTGCAGATTTTTTGCGGTTTCTTTTTGAGTATGCAGGATACCGCGTTTTTCACCTTGAGCTTCCCCAATTAGAATGCCACGTTTTTCACCTTCATTTCTTTCTTCTGCAATCAGTTCGTTTAACTTATCGCACATAGTATCAACTCCTTCTTGTGTTTCTTTCAGTTCTTTTACTCTTCGAGCGAGAATCTTGCTATACATATCTTGTGAATTGGGACAATGCAGGTCGTGCATAAGTCTGCCGAGAGTAGTATCATCCTGAAATGATGAATTAACATAGATGATATGTAGTTGGTCAGGGCAAGACTGCCCGGTTTCTACGAATGTTCGGTTAATGTGACAGATTGGTAGATTGAATCCAAGGGTATCATTTGTCGTAATGAAAATGATATAGGTATCAGGTAGATCGTTAGGAACCTGACCAGTTTTCAATGTGTTGGCATCCACTAAGCTGCCGTGGTAGCGGGCTCTTTTCAATGAGGCACCGCTGTCTGCATTCTGAAATTCAATGTTATATTTTCTGCCGAAATTATCTAAGGCTATGCAATCAAGTATGGAAGAACGTCCCTGGAGATTTTTGTAGTCTGCCTGAAGGATCTGGTCTTTTAATTTTAAATTATCTTGATCCATAATGACCTTTAATATGTATTCTGTACAGGCACTGTCCTTTAGAACGTTGCGCATAAAAATATCGTCCATGATAGTGAGGTCTTTTAGAATGCTGAGATAAGTTTCACGCTGTTGTAGCAGCGTGACAGGCTGCAAGGATGTAGCTGTTGTCATATAAGAAAATACCTCCGTGTATGAATGGTGAAAGCATTTTCGTTTAGAATAGTATATCATCATAAACGATGCTTTGCAATGTGAAAAATGAAGATTACGGTACCTGGTGGAAACAATATAACATAACTATGTGAACTAATCAAGAACTTTATGTTGAAAAATAAAAATAATTTATGTGAATTAAATGGAAATGTAATATAAGAAAATGGTAAAAGAAAATGCTGATGATACCACTTAGGATTACCGCAAAATGATGATTTAAATGGAACATTTCTGCGCGGAGACTAATTATAATTATCTGCTGAAGTAGCGTGTGTTTATAGATGACATCTATTAATAGATGTGAAAAACCTATTATGCACACTCTCTTAAATTTGATATAATTTTTAATAGAAAGAAACAAAAGATTTTAAGTTGTCCTTCCCCCAGCTACTTACACGTATGCGGACACCCAGGTGAAAATCATACATGCTATGAGAATATGGAAAAGGACAATTTTTTTGTGTCTTATTTCGGAGAATAAAAACTGAATAAAGGATGTGCAAGGAGTGGAAATGATGGAAGAACTGATATATGTAGACAGACGAAATTCTAACTGTAATAAGTGGGATGGTCAGATGGCAATGTTTGGCGAGGAAGGACTTCACGCTATGTGGGTTGCTGACATGGATTTTAAGATCCCGCAATGTGTTCAGAAAGCATTACATGATTATGTGGATTTTGGAACAGTTGGCTATTATCGGATTCCAGATGGATATTATGATGCATTTATTAACTGGGAAAAGACACATTTTAATTTTGAAGTAAAGAGAGAATGGCTGCGTTTTGCACCAGGGGTTGTAGCAGCCTTTAACTGGATGCTTCAGATTCTGACAGAGCCAGACGATGCAGTGATCGTAATGACTCCGGTGTATTATCCATTTTTACAGGCAGTAACGAATAACGAACGTAAGCTGATCACATCGGAGCTAGTTAATGAAGATGGTGAATACACAATTGACTTTGAGGATTTTGAAAAGAAAATAATAGACAGCGATGTAAAAGCGTTTATTCTGTGCTCACCACATAACCCGGTGGCAAGAGTCTGGACGAAGGAAGAACTCACAAGGATGTTTGAAATCTGTCACAGACATCATGTGTATGTAATCTCCGATGAGATCCATCAGGATTTTGTGTTTGGTGACAAAGTGCAGATACCGTCTTACCAGGCAACAGAGCATTGGGATGAAATGGTTGCGATCACAGCTCCGTCCAAGACATTTAATCTCGCGGGAGGTCAGAATTCATTTATGATCATTGCGGATGAAAAGCTTCGTGCGAGATGGGATGATTTCGCTAAGAGAATCCGCCTGATGACAGGTAATGCGTTTGGGTTTGTGGCTGCGGAGGCGGCTTACAAAGGCGGTCAGGACTGGCTTGATAAAGTAAAGAAGCAGATTGTCGATAACGATCAGTATTTGAGAGAGCTGTTTAAAGAGAACCTTCCGGAGATTGTGGTAACCCCGCTGGAAGGTACTTATCTGGTATGGATTGATCTGCGGGCATATGTGAAGCCGGAAGATATGAGAGAGTATATACAGAAGAAATGTCGTCTGGCGGTAGACTTTGGAGACTGGTTCGGTGGTGAACAGTTTAATGGATTTATCCGCATGAATCTTGCCACTTCGAGAGAGAATGTAGAGATTGGTGCGAAGCGTATTATGGATGGGATTTTGAAAGAGAGAAAGGCTTTTATACATGAGTAGTATTAAGATTAACAACTTATCATTTGCATATGAAAGTGGCGGCAAATTAATTTTAAAAGATATTAATACGGAGATTGGAGACGGAGAATTTGTCTGCATTCTGGGACAGTCCGGATGTGGGAAAAGTACACTTCTTCGTCTGTTGGCTGGTCTTGAGACGGCAACAGAGGGCGAGATTTTGAATGATGGTGAGGTGATCGGCAACCCGAGCCTCAACAAGGGAGTGGTATTCCAGGATTACGGTCTGTTTCCGTGGATGACAGCAGGTGAAAATATCATGCTGGCATTGAAACAGAAGTTCCCGAAAAGGGATAAAAAGGAATTAAAGGAAATTGCTATCAACATGATAAAAGCTGTTGGATTGGATGAAGCAGTATATAAGAAGCTTCCGAAAGAGCTGTCTGGTGGTATGAAGCAGAGATGTGCAATCGCACAGGCATTTAGTATTGATCCGCCAATCCTGTTGATGGACGAGCCGTTTGGCGCATTAGATGCGGTAACTCGTGCAAGACTTCAGGATTTGATCCGAGAACTCTGGGCACAGGAAGAAAAGAAGAAAACGGTATTTTTCGTAACACATGATGTGGATGAAGCCCTTCTACTGGCGAACCGTATTCTGGTACTTGGACAGTCACCGAGTCATATTATTTATGATGTTACGATTCCGGAAGAACAGCATCCGACTCGTGACACATTGTTTGAAAATATGGAAATGATGAAGCTGCGGATGACATTGATCAATCAGATCAACAAAGATGTAACGACACATATTTAAAATGGTGATGCGTAAAGATGAGCGGAGCTAATTATGGTATATACGGGGACGCCTGTTATATATAATGCGTTATCCGAAAATGAATGGAGTAGCTGACCATCAGATGGGTAATGTGGTAGGTTTATTTATTTTTTAGAAGGAGAAAGATTATGAAGAAGAGAGTATTAGCAATGGTGTTAGCACTCGGCATGACTTTTGGACTTGCAGGATGTGCTGGCAGTGACAAAGCCACAGACACAAGCGACAAGAAAGCAGAATCAGCTGACACAGAATCTAAGGATGAACTTACAACTGTAAAATGGAACTATGGTTCAAGTGGTAACGTTCTGGTAACGATCGCAGAGGAAAAAGGATACTTTGAAGACGAAGGAATCAAGATCGAGCCGGTAGAGGCTACACAGAACATGGATGCTATGGCACTTCTTGCGGCTGGCAAGGTAGACGTAGTATCAAATGCAGGTACATCTAACCCACTTCAGCAGATCGCACAGGGTGTAGACCTTACAATCTTCGGCGGACACATGGTAGAAGGTTGTATGCCGGTTATCGCAAAAGCAGGAACAGAGTGGAACGGTATTGAGTCATTCATCGGTGAGTCTGTGGCTGTAAATCCAAGCTACTTTGCATTCACAGGTGCAGTTATGGATCTTGGATATGATAATCCACTTGATGTAGTAGATTGGAAAGTATACTCAAGCTATGATGATGCTCTTGTTGCTGTACAGAACGGTGAAGTAAAATACGCTCTTATGGGAACACAGAACAACTATGGTATCAAAGAACTGGTAGACGCTGGCGAGATCGAAATCGTAAGTTACCAGAGTGAGATCATGGAAAACTATTCTTGCTGCCGTATGGTTGGACAGACAAAATGGGTAAATGATAATCCGGATACAGTAAAAGCTATCATCCGCGCATTACTTCGTGCTCAGTCATGGTATGAGGCTAATAAGGAAGAGGCTGTTTCTCTGCATGCTAAGAAGATCGGTCAGGATGATGATTATGTTGCAGCATATATGCTGGATGACGAGCATTACTTTGTAAACGTTGATCCGCTCAAGAACAGTGTTGTACGTGCATGGGGAATTCTTGACAAGACAGGATATCTTGGAGATGACTGCCAGATCAACATTGAAGATCATATCAACACAGATCTTTATGAAGAAGCGCTGTCTGAAGCAAAAGATGCTTACGGCGATGAGGCACCGGACTTCTACGATGCACAGCAGAAATTCTTTGAAGAAAATGACAAATAGCATATTTTAGGAGAGATGGGTAAATGAAAACGATTACAGGCTTTATAAAAAAATATTGGATTACAGCGTTGATCTTCGTCGGATTAGTGTTTACATACTACTATGTGGCAGATGTGAAGAAACTGAATCCGTATTTGTTTCCGGCAACGGAAAAGATTGTGACAGCCTTTATGTCGAACAAGCATGAGATGCTGACAAATATGTTCGCGTCATTCAGATTGCTGATCCCATCTGTGATCATTTCTCTGGTGGTAGCAGTTGTGCTTGGTACAATCATGGGAATGAATAAAAAGATTCGTGAAGTGTTGCATCCGGTAATTTATGCATTTAGTGTAATTCCATCGATTTTGTTATCGCCGTTTGTATTGTTGCTGTCACCGAGTTTGTTTTCAGCATCCGTATTTCTGGTTGTATATAATATTGTATGGGCAACATTATTTGCTACAATTACGGGAATCATGACGATCGATAAGCGTTATCTGGATAAAGCAGCTACGCTGGAACTGACAGGGGTAAAGCGCTTTGTGAAGGTAATATTGCCAGCAGCAAGCCCGTCGATTCTGGCTGGATTTGTAAATTCACTGAGAAGTTCATTTGTAATGCTCGTATTCGCTGAGATGTATGGCGGTGGTTCCGGAATGGGTTATTTTGTAAAAAAGAATTCCGAACTTGGAGTATTTGCAAATACCTGGGTTGGATTTGTATTCATGGTAATTGTATTGGTGGTTGTGATGCAGATATTTGAGAAGATAAAAGAACGTCTGCTCAAGTGGACAATCGACTAAAATATTGTGTAGGAATAAGGCGGGTGTCAGTAATGGCATCTGCCTTTGTTGTAGGAAAATGTTTCCTGGTTTGGTATAATAATTATAATTAATGCAGAAGGCGGTGGGGCTGATGATATCAGATTTTCGTTGTACATTTGATAATGCAATCGGTATTTCTCCGGAGATTACAAAAGATTTGAAGCTGTCCTTTCCGGATGCTTATATGCATGCGGATACTATGGCGAAAATCGCACATGCTATAAAGGAGAAGGAAGGAGCGGCTTTTTGCATGCTGCCGTTCTGCCATACAGTTGAGGCAGAAGCGATGGGTGGCATTGTCAACATGGGAGACGGTAATTTGGGTCCGCGGGCAAAGGAATACTGTTGTACCTCTGCGGCAGAATTACTGGAACTTCCGGAAATTGATTATTCGAAAGGTCGGATTTATGAGGTGCTTGAAGCGTGTCAGAGACTTCGGGAACAGGGAGAGCATGTGGCATTGATGATCTCCGGACCATTTACGATATTCAATGTATTGATTGATCCGAAATATGTCTTTAAGGCAATGCGTAAACAGCCGGAACTTATGCGGGATATATTCCAAAGGATAGAAAGAGAATTACTAACCTATATTAAAATTGCTGTTGAGTATGGTGTGGATATGATCAGCTATGCAGATTCATCGGGTGGGGTGAATATTCTTGGACCAAAGATGGCAGAACAGGTAGTGATGGATTTTACGTATGACTTTTTGAAAAAGGCCATAGAGTTGTTGGATGGAAAAGCAATGCTGTTATTGTGCCCGAAGACTACTCTTGCGTTGATCGGCACAGAAAAAGCCTGTTATGTGGATCATGAATTGCCGGAAG
>OLVT01001440.1_pt1 | contig 20038 bp, 17 predicted proteins | sample 1673241 | NCBI WGS metagenome assembly OLVT01 (sample SAMEA3178936, study PRJEB25190) | human gut metagenome | biome: human gut; feature: human-associated habitat; material: faeces | place: Austria | collected 2013 | reverse complement strand
GCCTGTTCGACGCGTTCCGCGGCACCATCCTGTACGTGTCGCACGACATCGACGAGGCACTGCGCTTCTGCGATCGCATCGCCGTGGTGGAATCCGGGCACATCATGGAGATGGGCACGGGCGATGACCTGGTGAACCGTCCGCAAAGCCAGGCGGGCATCAAGCTGTCGGGCTGCAAGAACGCCACGCCGGCGCAGCGTCGCGGGTCGCACACGGTGTGGCTGCCGAAGTGGGGCGTGCAGGTGGAGACGGCCGCCGAGGTGCCCGAGGGCGTCAAATGCCTGGGCGTGCGTGCGTTTTACCTGCAACGCGCCGACGGCCCGGGGCGCAACTGCTTCCGCATGCGCGTCGACCGCGTGAGCGACTCGCGCTTCGAGCGCACGGCGCTGCTGGGCTTTTTGGATCGCAGCCCCGAGGCGGCGCCGGCAGTCGAGCGCACCGAGGACGAGATGAAGTACCTGCACCAGCACCTGTTCTGGCGCGTCGACAAGCTGAAGACGGATGCTGAGCTTCTGCCGCACGAGGGCGAGGAGCTGTGGATCCACATTCCCGACGACAAGCTGTACCTGGTGGAGCGCTGATCCCGACGCGCTTGGCTGCGGTCGGGCGCGTTTCGGTTCGGGGCAGCGCCGCAGGCGCTTCGGCTCAAGGGCGGCTTCGAGCCGTCTTTGCAGCCGTCTCGGCACAAGAAGTTTTCGGCGAACGGGTCTGATGGTTCGGTGGGGCAATTGCTACCGAGCCGGATGCATTCACTTCGCCCGTGGTACACTGGGGATTCTGAGACGAGAGGGGACCTCATGAAGGACGGACACGGCCGCACCATCGATTACCTGCGTATATCGTTGACGGACCGTTGCAACTATCGTTGCATCTACTGCATGCCGGAAGAGGGCGTGCAGTCCATGTGCCATACCGATATCCTGCGCATCGAGGAGATCGCGCACGTGGTTCGCGTGTTCTCGAACCTGGGCATCAAAAGCGTGCGATTGACCGGCGGCGAGCCGCTGGTGCGCAAGGGCGTGGTCGACCTGGTGCGCGACATCAACGACATGCCCGGTATCAAGAACATCTCGCTCACCACCAACGGCGTGCTGCTGCCGCGCATGGCCGACCAGCTGCGCCAGGCGGGGCTTTCTCGCGTGAACATCTCGCTTGACACGCTCGATGCCGAGCAGTTCCATGCCATCACGCGCCGCGGGTATCTGCAGGAGGCCCTCGACGGCATTGACGCCGCGTTGGCAGCTGGGTTCAACCCCGTGAAAATCAACGCGGTCGCGGTGCGCCAGCTGCATCAAGATTACCTGGCCTTCGCGAAGCTTTCCATCGACCGCCCGCTGCACGTCCGCTTCATCGAGTATATGCCCGTGGGCGAAAGTTCGGGGGCTAACGGCTGCGGCTGGGGTCCCGACGATGTGATCAGCTGTGAGGAGCTGTTCGAGATCATCAACCGCCAGGCGCGTGCCGAGGGCCTGCCCGAGCTGGTGCTCGCCGGCAAGCACCAGCCGCTCGGCTGGGGACCCGCGCGCTACTTCGAGTTCCCCGGGGCGAAGGGCACCGTCGGTTTCATCAGCCCTATGAGCAGGCATTTCTGCGGCGAATGCAACCGCATGCGCCTTACGGCCGACGGGAAGCTGCGCCCGTGTCTGTTCAGCGACCGTGAATACGACATCCGAGGCATCCTGCGCAGCGGCAAGCCTGAGGAGCAGATCGATCGGGATTTGGCCGATGCGTTCCGCACCGCCATCGGCGCGAAGCCCGACGATCACGACGACATCACCGGCACCGAGCGCCGCATGAGCCAAATCGGTGGCTAATCGGTTTTGCCGGCCTGCCGGCCGGCAAATTTACTCGACGTTGCGGGCGCTTGCGGCACGCCGTCTTGCACCTTAGCTGCACGGGCATGGCCCGAAGGCCAATGCCCGCTTGCTGCGGCGCAATACGACGCACCGCAAGCGCCCTCACTGACTTTGGTGCGGTCCCTGAGGTTTTTAACCGTACTCACTGACTGCAATGAAGCCCTTGAGGCTTTATCATTGTCTTCAGCGGGTTTCATTTTAAGGAGAGCGAATATGACCGAGCAGCAGCATTTGACGCATATCGATGAGAAGGGCGATGTGCGCATGGTCGATGTGTCCGAGAAGGACATCACCAAGCGCGTGGCCGTGGCCGAGGGCTTCATCAGCATGCACCCCGATACGCTGGCGCTTATCGTGGAGGGCAAGGCGGCCAAGGGCGACGTGCTGGCATGCGCGCGCGTGGCGGGCGTCATGGCCGCCAAGCAGACGAGCACGCTCATCCCCATGTGCCATCCGCTCAACATCACCAAGGCGAAGGTGGAGTGCGAGCCGGTGCACGCAGGCGAGCGCGAAGATGGCCGCGTGGGCATCCATGTGACCACCACCACGGGCGTCACGGGCAAGACCGGCATTGAGATGGAGGCGCTCACCGCCGCAAGCGTGGCGTGCCTGACCATCTACGACATGTGCAAGGCGGTCGATCGCGGCATGGAGATCATGGACGTGCGCCTGCTGTTGAAGGACGGCGGCAAGACCGGCCTGTGGACCCGTGAGGAGCAGGGTGAATAGCTCCCTAGGACATATCCTTTTGATCGCCAACCCCGCCGCGCAAAGCGGAGCGGGGGCCGCTGCCGCCGATAAGGCGGCGGCGAACCTGCGCGCGGCGCTTGGCGAGGACGCGGTCACCGTGGTGCGCACGGCGGGTCCCCGCCATGCGTGCGCCATCGCCGAGGGCGCACAGAGCGCGCAGACGGTGGTGGCCCTTGGCGGCGACGGCCTTATCCACGAGGTGGTGAACGGCCTGATGACGCGTCCGGCGGGCGATCGTCCGCAGCTTGGCGTCATCCCCGTGGGGTCCGGCAACGATTACGCGCGAACGCTGGGAGTGCCGGCGAAGGTCGATCGCGCATGCGGTCTGCTGATGTCGGCAAGCCCGCAGCCCGCCGACATCGGCTGCGTGAACGGGAGCTTCTTCGCCGAAACGCTGTCGTTCGGCTTAGATGCCGCCATCGCGCTCGACACCATGGAGCGCCGCAAGCGCACGGGCAGGCACGGTGCGGCGCTGTACATGGCAAGCGGTTTCGACCAGCTGTTCCATCACCTTGACCAGCGCGAATACCGTCTGCAGCTTGACGACGGCCCTGTGATGGAGGGCAAGTCCATCACGTTCGCGGTGCAGATGGGGCCCTATTACGGCGGCGGATTCCGCATCTGCCCCGACGCCCGGCTTGACGACGGGCTGCTCGATGTGTGTATCAGCCATCCGCCTATAACGCCCGCAGGTGCGGCGGCTATCTTCCTGATGGCCAAGGGCGGCAACCACACGCGCCTTGGGTGCATGGAGCTGCATCAGGCGCGCAAGGTCCACGTGGAGTTCGACGAGCCGCCCGCCGCGCAGGTGGACGGCGAACGCATCAATGCGCGGACGTTCGACGTAGAGGTGCTGCCAGCGGCTTTGCGCGTGCTGCGCTAACGCGCCATGGCGACGTTCGCCTTGGGGTGCGATGCGGTGCGAACCATCATGAGGATTGCGGTTACGTATCGGCTGCAACCCTGAATGCACGACGGCCCGGGATTACTCGATCCCGGGCCGTTTCGTTTGCGTTACCTTCTTGCCCGCAGAGCCTTGAGCGCCAAGTAGCAGATGAGCGCGCCAAGGGCGGCGGCTATGGTGTCCACCAGCCAATCCATGGGGTCGCAGCTGCGGCCGGGGGTGAATATCTGGTGGAACTCATCGGTGATGCCGTACAGGCTCGACAGCGCCGCGGCGACGATGGGCACCCACTTCGACAGCTCGCTGATGGGCTTGGCGACAAGCAGCGCGCCGGCGGGCCCTTGCGGCTTCAAATGGAAGCGCAGCGCGTTGCACAGCGCCGCGCCGAGTACCAGGTATTCGCTGAAGTGCCCGACGGGGCTTACATCCACTTTGTGCCCGAACAGGGCGGCAGCTTGCGCGGACAGCCACCGCTTGACCGCGGAGAAGATGCCGGTGTTATTGTCGATGTCGATACCGCTGCGGCTGGACATGAAGAAGATGAGCGCCAGCATGGCGATGACGGCGATCCAGGAGATAATGCACGCGGTTTTGCGCTGGATTTTGCCAGTGACCTGCGGATTTTCAGGATTTGAAGCGTTGTTTGCCGTGGTTTGGGAAGCGTTTTCGTTAGTCATAATGCATCCCAGTCTAGCAAAAACGTCCCCACGCGCCGGGGGCGTGCGGGGACGTTCACGAAAGGTGCGGGGGTCAAGGCGCCGCTTTCGCAGGTCTTGCCAGACAGCCGTGTCGCGAGCACGGTTCAAACGCAATCGAAGCTATGCTCGCACACAAAAGAGACAATGGATATGCAGCGCACCCCTGGTAAGAGCGGAAGGGGGCGTTGGCGCCAGGCGCACCGATGCCCCCTTGGCTCCTGACTTACAGCTGACGCAGGACGTTGACCATCTCGATGGCGCCGACGCCGCACTCGAAGCCCTTGTTGCCGGCCTTGGTGCCCGCGCGCTCGATGGCCTGCTCGATGGTGTCGACGGTCAGCACGCCCATCATCACCGGCGTGCCCGTTGCCAGCTGCACCTGCGCGATACCCTTCGACACCTCGTTGCACACCACGTCGTAGTGCGAGGTGGCGCCGCGGATGACCGCGCCCAGGCAGATGACGGCGTCGAACTTGTCGCTTTGCGCCATGCGCTGGGCCACTACGGGAATCTCGAATGCGCCGGGGACCCATGCCACGGTGACGGCCTCTTCCGGCACGTCGTGGCGGCGCAGCGCGTCAAGCGCGCCGCCGAGCAGCTTCGACGTGATGAACTCGTTGAAGCGGGCGCACACGATGCCCACCTTCATGCCCTCGTTGATTACCTTGCCTTCGATGATGTTGACGGCCATGATGGCTCCTCTCTATTGTTGTACGAACTTGGTCCAACGCTGAACGGTACGAATCGGTTAGTCTTCCACGTGCTCGAGCAGGTGCCCCATGCGGTGCGCCTTGGTCTGCAGGTAACGGCGGTCGTGCTCCTGGGGCTCCATCTCGATGGCGACGCGCTCGGAGATCTCCAGGTTGAAGCCGGAAAGGCCGTACACCTTATCGGGGTTGTTGGTGAGCAGGCGCAGCGACTTGCAGCCCAGGTTGCGCAGGATCTGCGCGCCGCTCCAGTATTCGCGCAGGTCAGGGGCGAATCCCAATGCCTCGTTGGCCTCCACGGTGTCCATTCCCTGCTCCTGCAGCTCGTAGGCGCGCAGCTTGTTCATCAGCCCGATGCCGCGGCCTTCCTGGCGCATGTACAGCAGCACGCCGCGTCCTTCCGCCTCGATGGCGGCAAGGGCGGCATGCAGCTGCTCGCCGCAGTCGCAGCGCTTCGAGCCGAACACGTCGCCGGTGAGGCACTCGGAGTGCACGCGGCACAGCACGTCGCGCCCGTCGCCCAGATCGCCCTTCACTAGGGCCACGTGCTCTTCGCCCGTGATGTCGTTCACGAAGCCGTGCGCCTGGAACGTGCCGTACTCGCAGGGCAGCTGCACGCAAGCCTGCTCGTGCATGTGGTTGTCATGCGTGCGGCACCAGTCCTGCAGCTGTTTGATGGAGACGATGACCAGGTTGTGCTCGCGCGCCAGCTCGAGCAGCTCGCTCGTGCGCATCATGGTGCCGTCCTCGCGCATGATCTCGCAGCACAGGCCGCACTGCTTCATGCCGGCATGGCGCATGAGGTCGACGGTGGCCTCGGTGTGGCCGTTGCGCTCGAGCACGCCGCCGGGCTTTGCCACCAGCGGGAACATATGGCCGGGGCGGCGGAAGTCGCCGGGCTTGGCATCGTCGTCAACGCACTTGAGCGCGGTGATGGATCGCTCCGCCGCCGAGATGCCCGTGGTGGTGCTCACGTGGTCGATGCTCACGGTGAAGGCGGTTTCGTGGTTGTCGGTGTTCTCGGAGACCATCTGCTCAAGGTTGAGCTTGTGCGTCAGGTCGCGGCTCATCGGCATGCAGATGAGGCCCTTGGCCACGCTGGCCATCAGGTTGACGTTGGCTTGGGTGGCGAACTCGGCGGCGCAGATCATGTCGCCTTCGTTCTCGCGGTCGGGGTCGTCCACCACGATGATGATGTGGCCGGCACGCAGCTCGTCGAGCGCCTCGGGGATGGTGTTCATGCTCATAGGAGGGTCCTCTCGGTTGGGGTTTCGGGATAGGGAAGGGGTTTGCGCCGCTGTGCTAGAAGCCGTTCGCGGCAAGGTATTCCAAGGTCAGGGGCGGGGAAGCGGGTTTGTCCGCGCGTTCGGCGTCAGGTGTCCCGGTGTTCCGGTTCTTGTTGTACAGCAACCGTTGCACGTATTTGCCCACCACGTCGTTCTCCAGGTTCACCGTGCTGCCGGGGCGGTGCGAGCCCAGCGTGGTCTCGGCAGCCGTATGCGGGATGACCGACACCTCGAACGCATCGTCGTAAAGGTCGGCCACCGTTAGGCTGATGCCGTCGACGGCGATGGAGCCTTGCGCCACGATGAGCGCCATGATGCCGGCTGGTGCGCCGATGGTGAAGCGGACGGCGTTCTGGTCGCGGCGCACGCGGCGCACGGTGCCGGTCCCGTCGATGTGCCCGGAAACGATGTGCCCGCCGAACCGGCCGTCGGCCGCCATGGCCCGCTCCAGGTTCACGGGGCTGCCGGCGCGCAGCGCACCCAGGTTGGAGTGCGAAAGCGTCTGCGGCATCACGTCGGCGGCGAATCCGTCGGCCAACAGCTCGGTGGCCGTGAGGCACACGCCGTTGACGGCGATGCTGTCGCCGATGCGCGTGCCCTCGAGCACGCGGGACGCCTTGATAGCCAGCCGGCCCGCTCGTCCGGGCGCGGGAACGCTCGTCACGCGCCCCGTCTCCTCTACGATGCCGGTGAACACAGGTCGCCTCCTTCCATTGCGGGGGTCGTTGCGCCGAGCGCGTCGCGCGAAGCGGGGGTGTGATCGGCCACGCTAGCCGCGCCCGCCGGTGCGAACGTGATCTTCAGGTCGTCGCCGAGCGCGTGCGCCCTCGGTCGGCCCAGCACCACGGCCTCGGCCATCCGTGCGGCGCCTGCGCCTGCAACGGGGCCCGGCGCATCGGCGCCGCCGACCACCTTCGGGGCAAGGTAGACCACGGCCTCGTCAACCGCGCCTTCGTCGAAGAACGCGCCGTGGATGCCCGACCCGCCTTCGACGAGCAGCGAGTCGATGCCCTTCTCGCCCAGCGCGCGCAAAAGCGGTTTGATCGCAACGTGGCCCGCGCCGTCTTGCGGGATGCGCAGCACTTCCACGCCCAGGTTGCGCAGGCGTTGGGCTTTCGCGCCGGCGTCGGTTGCGGGGTCGTCCACATCGGCGCAGGTCGCCACTGCAAGCGGTGCCTCGTCCTGGGCGCACGAGCGTACGAGTGCGCAATCCTCGGGGATGCGCAGGCGCGAATCGAGCACCACGCGCAGCGGCTGGTTGCCGGGCTCGCCCTCACGACGGCAGGTGAGCAGCGGGTCGTCGGCCATCACCGTGTCGATGCCCACGGCGATGGCGGCAAGGCGGTGGCGCAGTTCGTGGGTGTCGCGGCGCGATTCGGGGCCGCTCACCCAGCGGGCGTCACCGGAAGCGCAGGCGATCTTGCCGTCGGCGCTCATGGCCCATTTCGCCACCACGTACGGGGTTTTACGGCTGATGAAGCGGAAGAAGACGGGGTTGAGCTCGTCGCATTCGCCGCGCAGCGCGTCCTCGTCCACGCGGATGCCGGCTTCGCGCAGCCGAGCCGACCCTTTGCCCGCCACCAGCGGGTTCGGGTCGCGGCTGCCCACCACCACGCGGGCGACGCCGGCGGCGATGAGCGCCTCGGTGCACGGGGGCTGCTTGCCGGTGTGGCAGCACGGCTCCAGCGTTACGTAGGCCGTCGCCCCGCGCGCATGGCCGCGGGCCGGGTCGCCGGCCGGCGCGTCATCGGCGCGTTCCGCATCCGCGGCGCCAACGGCGGCTCGGCGCGCGCAGTCGGCAAGCGCGTTGCGCTCGGCGTGCGCCTGCCCGCACTTCTCGTGCCAGCCCTCGCCGATGATGCGGCCGTCGCGCACGAGCACGCAGCCCACCAGCGGGTTCGGGTTCGTCCAGCCCCAACCGCGCCAGGCCAGCTCGATGGCGCGGCGCATGAAGCGGGCCTCGTCGGCGCCGAGCGCCGCCGGTGCGGCCCCCTGCGCTTCGGCGTCCGCGTTCGCCTCGCATCGTTGTTCGGGTATGCCTGCCATAGGGTGCCCTTTCTCTTGCGGCCGCCCTGCGGGGTCCAGGCATGAAAAAACGCCCGCAGGGAATCTGCGGGCGTTGATAAGCGACGAATGGGGACACGCGACAGGCGCCGAAGCGCTGCCATGCATCCTTGGTGCTGCGGAATGCCGCAGCAGGCACCGGCCGGGGCCGTGTGCTCTCGTGCTCCTGTTCTTCCATCCGGACTGTAACCGTTGGTCCTGGATTCTCACCAGATCAGCCTGACGGGTTGCGGCGCTGCGGCCATGGGGCCGCCTATTTGCAACCTGCCAGGGTCGCGGACTTCGCCCTGCTGCTTCGTGCAGCGTGGAACGTCACCGCCAGTGAGGGATTTCACCTCGCCCTGAACAGATATCTTGGTTGGGGAGTATAGGAGCGCCTTCCGCGCGCTGCAAGGGGACACTTTCCGTGATTTGGTGCATTTCCCAGGTGAACACGCTGGGAATGTGCCGGCAAACAGGCGTTTCGGCGCGAAAAAAGGCGGCATCTTGTGCGATGCCGCCTATCGAAACCACTGCGAAGCCCAGGCTATTCCAGGCAGGCGCTGCAGTTCGTCTCGTCGCCGAACAGCAGGTTGTGCTCCTCGCCGTCAAGCGCGTCGCGTGCCTGGTCGCGCAGATTGTTCATGCCCGAGAGGAACTGGCGGTACAGGATGAGCGTCAGATAGCGCCCCATAGTGGTCAGCGTCAGCTCGTCGCGGTTGTCGGTGGCGAACGCGCGATGCGCGCGGTAGAACGCCATCTCCGCCGGCAGCAGGCGCTCGATGCTGCAGCCGAACTGCTTCTTGAAGTCGTTCTTGTCCAAGCGCAGCTGGTAGAGGTGCAGAAGGAAATAGTAACGGGCCAGGTCGCGCTTGCTCATGACGCACTTGCCCATGATGGACATGTGGCCGGCTTCGATGGCCTCGTTGTACTCCTTCAGGCTGAACGTGTTCACGTACAGCGCACCGTTGAGGTGCGTGATCGAGCCGCTGCCGATGCCGGGGTACTCGTTGTAGGCAACCTGCAGCTCCTCGGCGTACAGGTTATGGTCGTGGGCGCCCTGCTGGTTCAAGCGGTTGAACGTCCAGATGGTGTCGCGGCTGAAGAAGGGATGCTCGCCGCCGCACAGCACCTCGTCGAGGATCTGGTAGTAGCGGAACTCGCGGTTATAGTCCATCTTGCCCAGCGACTTCTCCATCTTGCGGGTGGTGGCGCTTGAGACGTACAGCGGGCTGAATGTGGTTTGACGCGCCCCGCAGGCAACGATCTTCTCCAGGTCGTCGAGCAGGATGTCCTCCGTTTGGCTGGGGAAGTTGAAGATCATGTCCACGTTCACGCTGTCGAAGTAGGGCGCGGCCTGCCCGATGCGCTCGAAGATCTCCTCGCCGCTGCCGTACTTCTTGTAGCGGTCCATCTGCTTGAGCAGGTCGTTGTTGAAGCTCTGCACACCTACGGACAGGCGCTGCACGCGGCCCTTCATCTCGGAGAGCCACGGCTCGGCAAGGTGGTTCGGGTTCGTTTCCACGCCCACTTCCTTGATGTGGAAGTTGTCGCGGGCAAGGTCGATGGTCTCGCACAGCTCGTCGAGCAGGATGGTGGGGGTGCCGCCGCCGAAGTACAGCGTCTCGAAGTCCCAGCCGCGCTCCTTGAGCATCATCATCTCGCGGCGCAGGTTCTTGAAGTACGTGCGGGCGATGTCCTCGTGGAACACGTAGCGGTTGAAGCTGCAATACGGGCATAGGACCTGGCAGAACGGCACATGAAGGTACAGCATGTACTTGGTGTCGGGCTTTGGGTCGGGAAAGAAGTGCTCGTCGGTGGGTTGTAGGTCGAGATGGCGTTTGGTCATCCCCTTGACAAGATTCGTGAGAAATCGTTCTGAAAGCATGTGCGCCCCTTACGCATCGTTGCCCAGTATTCGGTAAGTGACCATGATAGCCCTTTGAGCGGTCACAAGCCGGACAAGGTGAAAAAGCACAACGAGGAACACAAACGCTAGGGAATAGGCACGGGAACCGCGAATGTTACCAATTTGTTTCAAAATAAGGTATAGTGGCGTTTCCGTGAATTCTTGTGCGTTTGCACAAATCCAGGGAATCAGTTTCGTATCGGGGAAAGGGGAAAGCCATCATGGATTTCAACGCATGGCTCGTCGATGTCACAGGCGAGATCGACGGCTTCATGTACACGTACATCCTGCTCATCCTGCTGGTCGCAGTGGGCGTGTACTTCACCATCCGCACCAAAGGCGTGCAGATCCGCTTCATCAAGGACATGTTTAAGCAGCTGACCGAGAAGAAGCACGTGCAGGGCGAGCGCTCCATCTCGTCGTTCCAGGCACTCATGGTCTCCACGGCAAGCCGCGTGGGCACGGGCAACATCGCCGGCGTGGCAACGGCCATCGCCACGGGCGGCCCGGGCGCCGTGTTCTGGATGTGGCTCATGGCCCTGGTGGGCGCGGCGTCGGCCTTCGTCGAGTCCACGCTCGCCCAGATCTGGAAGGTGCGCGGCACCGACGGCGAGTTCCGCGGCGGCCCGGCCTACTATATCCATCAGGCGCTCGGCAGCCGTAAGCTCGGCGTGCTGTTCAGCGTGCTGCTCATCCTGTGCTTCGCGTTCGGCTTCAACGGCCTACAGGCGTTCAACGCATGCAGCGCGCTTGAGTACTACATCCCCGACTACGCCACCAACGGCGTCGCCGTGGCTGCCGGTCTGGGCCTGGTGGTGTTCACCGCCGGCGTCATCTTCGGCGGCTCGAAGCGCATCAGCGTGATCACGTCCATCATCGTGCCGGTCATGGCCATCGCCTACATCGCCATCGCGCTGTGGACCACCATCGCCAACATCACCTGGTTGCCCGCCGTGTTCGGCCTGATGTTCGAAAGCGCCTTCGACTTCCAGTCCATCTTCGGCGGCTTCGCCGGCTCGGTGGTCATGCTCGGCATCAAGCGCGGCCTGTACTCCAACGAGGCCGGCATGGGTTCGGCTCCTAACGCCGCCGCTACCGCCAGCGTTTCCCATCCGGTCAAGCAGGGCCTCGTGCAAAGCCTGTCGGTCTATATCGACACGCTCGTCATCTGCACCTGCTCGGCCATGATGGTCCTGGTGTTCTACGTGCAGGATCCCGCTGCGGCCGAGGGCCTCAACGGCATGCCGCTCGTGCAAATGGCCGTGAACAACTCCGTGGGCCCCATGGGCATCCACTTCATCACGTTCGCCATCTTCATGTTCGCCTACTCCAGCCTCATCGGCAACTACTTCTACGCCGAGAGCAACTTCCGCTTCATCAAGAACGACTCCAAGGCGGCGCTGATCATCTTCCGTCTGGCGTGCCTGGCGGTCATCTTCTACGGTGCGGTGAACAGCTTCGATCTGGCTTGGAACCTGGCCGACATCTTCATGGGCCTTATGGCCATGATGAACCTCATCGCCATCCTGCTTTTGGGCAAGTGGGCGCTTGCCGCGCTGAAGGACTACTCCGAGCAGCGCGCCGCCGGCAAGGACCCGGTGTTCGTGGCCGACAACGTTCCGGGCATGCCGCAGACCGACTGCTGGCATCTCGACGAGGTGAAGGACTTCGGCGCCGGCCCTGTGAAGGAGTACTTCGAAGAGGCTGTGGACGCCGACGTAAACGAAGCGTAAAGCCGGCGGCTGCTGGCGCGTGCTCGGCCGCTAAGGCGGCGCACGCGAACGGAGCTGCTCGCGTTGTCCTTTTCGCATGACATAGGTTCGCAAACGAAGCGCCGCCCGGAAATCCGGGCGGCGCTTCTTGTGTTTTCCGGGCGCAGGCGGGGTGCGCTAGAACAGCGAGATCTGCTGGGGCTCGCTGGCGTATTCGCAGGCGATCTCGTCGTCCAAAAACTCGATCTCGTGGGATTCCCAATCCTTGATCGGCGCGATGAAGTTCGTCCCGTCCTGCCAAAACACCAGGTTTGCGCCGACCATGCCCGCGCACACGCCGCCGCACACGTCCGCGAAGCCTTCGCCTTCGGGCAGCTGCATGGTGTGCGCGTCGGGGGACGGCCCGCCAAAGTAGTACGGCGAAAGGTCGAGCGCGTCCTCGGGCGAGAAACCGGCCTGTGCCACCGCGTCGACGTCTTCGAGCCTGTCGGCCGCCGTGCGCAGCTCGTGGCAAGCCTCCTCGAAGCTGTATGGCGCGTCGGCCAGCAGCCTCGCCTTGAGCGATGCGCGCATGGTCTCGGCCACGCCGTCCTGCGAGCACAGCGCCGCCTCAAGCGCGCGAGCGTCATCGGCGCAGGTGAAGCGCCCGACCACGCGCGCCGCGCGGGCGCCTTGCTCGAGCAGGCGCTCGATGCCGCGCGTTTCGCTCGAGATACCCGCCTTCACATAGCTCGGCGCGAAGTACGCCAGGTACACGTAATGCGGCGTTTGGTTGTACTCGCGCTGTTGCGGCGAGATGTAGTTGCTGAAGTAAAACGAGGGGTTGAAGCCGGTCGCCTCGATGCATGCCGGGCACATGTCCTCCTTGCCGTCGGGCAGCAGCTCCGCGTTCAGCGGGCACGTGCTCCGCTCGTGCGTTCGAAGGTCGATGCGGCCGATGCAGCGCCGGCGCGGCAGCCGGCGCAGCGAGAACGTGCGCCCGAGCACGGGCACGTAGCCGACCGTGCCCTCGTCCAGGTCGTTGATCGTAAGGTAGGGCCCGTCGACGCTGAAGCCGTAGCCGGCAAGGGCGACGGTATGGTCTGAGAACAGGTTCGGCATAGCGGCGCTTTCTGTGAAGACATTCTTGCTTGCTTCGCCCGCGGCGTGCTTATCCCGCGTTGCGAATAGGGACGATTATGACGTTTCGCGCCCGAAAAGGGGAGTTCTCCGGATCTTTCGCCCGCTTCTGCAAAAAATCGGTCAAGTTTCTTGCTTTATCACTCTACTGTGCTAAAGTATCGGACAGCATTTGGGAATGATGCTGCGGAAGCGCCCCGCGCTCGCGCCCGCTCCCTCATCTGCAACAGAACAGGGGCCGATGCCCGCAACCGCACGATGAAAGGCAGGATGAATCAGATGAACTTCGTGACGCCTTCGGGTTTCCGCGACGTGCTCACCGACGAGGCGGTGCTGCGCGAGCAGGCGGCCCAAGCGGTGCAGGCCAACATGGCGGCAAAGGGCTATCTTCCGGTGGAAACGCCCACGCTCGAGGTGATGGACGTGCTGCAGGCCGGCGGCAGGCTGCCGGGCACCCCGTTCAAGCTCTTCGACGCGCGCGGCGATTTGCTTGCCATGCGTCCCGACGTCACGCTGCAGATCGCGCGCATGTGCGCCACGCGCCTGGCGGGCCAGCCCGGGCCGTTCCGCTTCCGCTACATGCAGCGGGTGTTCCGCGAGGCCGAGGGCCAGACGCGCGCCGAGCCGCGCGAGACCACGCAGATGGGCGTCGAGCTCATCGGCCAGGCGGGCGCGGCGGCAGACGCCGAGGTGGTGGGCCTGCTGGCCGAATCGCTCAAGCTCGCCGGCGTTGCCGACTTCAAGATCGCGCTCGCATCGGTGTCGGTGCTGCGCGCGCTGCTCGCAAGCTGCGGTGCTGCACCGCAGTGGCGCCAGGCGGTGCTCGATGCGTACCACACGTCTAACTTCGTCACGCTCGACGAGCTGACCTCAGGCGAGGGCGCGCAGGGCGTTCCGCCGGTGTTCGCCCAGGCCATCGGCAAGCTAGCCCGCATCCGCGGCGGGCGCGCCGCCATCGCCGAGGTGCGCGAGCTGGTGGCCCCGCTGGGCTGCGAGACGGGCCTTGACGGCCTGGAGCAGGCGTTCGACCTGCTGGAGGCCGCGGGCCTGGCGGACAGCATCCAGGTCGACTTCTCCGTCATGAGCAGCTTCGACTACTACACCGGCATCGTGTTCGAAGCCTACGCGCCGGGGCTGGGAAGCCCGCTGGGCAGCGGCGGCCGCTACGACAACACCATCGGGGCATACGGCGAAAGCCGTCCCGCCGCCGGCTTCGCGTTCTTCCTCGAGCGCGCCATGGCCGCCGCCGCGGCCGCCGACGAGCGCTCCGCGTCGGGAACCGGTCAGCGCCCGCTGCGCATCGCCGTGCCGAAGGGCTCGCTCAATGCCGACTCCATCGCGTGCCTGGCGGCATGCGGCCTGGACGTCACGGGGCTGGACAACCCCGGCCGCCAGCTCATCATCCGCAACCCGGGCGTGGAGTACATCATCGTGCGCCCCTCCGACGCCCCGGCGTTCGTGGAGCTCGGCGCGGCCGATTGCGGCATCTGCGGCGAGGACTCGCTGCTCGAGGCGCAGCCCGAAGTGGTGGAGCTGGCCGACCTGAAGTTCGGCTCCTGCCGCTTCGTGGTGGCCGAGCCTGCCGGTGCCGCCGAGCAGACCGTCGAGCACTACCGCCGCTTGGGCTCCATCCGCATCGCCACGAAGTATCCCAACATCACGCGCGCCCATTACGCGAAAACCGGCACCCAAGTCGAGATCGTGAAACTGCACGGAAACATTGAGCTGGCACCATTGACTGGATTGGCCGAGCGCATCGTCGACATCACGGCCACGGGCACCACGTTGCGTGAGAACAACCTGGTCATCGTGGAGGATGTGCTGTCGTCGACGGCCCGCTTCTTCGCCAACGGCACCTCGCTGCGCACCGATGCGCGCATCGTGGAGCTGGCCGACGCCATGCGCGCCGGCGCCGCGGCGGGCAAGTGGGAGGCCACGGTCATCGCCGGCGGCGTGCAGTCGCCCGAGCCGGCCGCTGAATAGCAGCTGGTCAGGGCTTTTCGCCCGCAGGTGCCCAGGGGTCGGGCGCCGCAACATCAAGGCCGGAGAGGCGCCTGCTCGCAGGCGCGGCCGCGACAAGGTATCATCATGAAAGAGGCCGGAGGGGTCATCCGGCGTGTACATGGAAAGAAGGACAACATGCGTCGCGTCATCCTGAACAAAGGCGAGCAATTCTCCAACAAGCACCTCAAGCGCACGGGCGCGTTCAACGCCCGCGCCATGGAGGCGGCAACGAACATCATCGAGCAGGTTCGCGAACAGGGCGATGCGGCCCTGCGCGAGCTGACCGAGCGCTTCGACGGCGTTGCCATCGAGGACTTCCGCGTGCCGGCCGAGGCGATCGAGGCCGCCGCGGCGAAGGTCGATCCCAAAACCGAGGAGGCGCTCAAGAAGGCCGCCAAGCAGATCCGCGAGTTCCACGAGCGCCAGGTCAAGCAGAGCTGGTTCTCCGTGCGCGAGGACGGCGCCCTGGTCGGTGCGAAGGTCACCCCGCTTGAAAGCGTTGGCATCTATGTGCCCGGCGGCCGCGCGCTGTACCCGTCCACGGTGCTCATGAACGCTCTGCCCGCCGCGGTCGCCGGCGTCGAGCGCATCGTGTGCGTCACACCGCCCACCAAGGACGGCAGCATCGACCCGGTGGTGCTCGAGGCCTGCCGCCTGTCCGGCGTCACCGAGATCTACACGGTAGGCGGCGCGCAGGCCGTGGCGGCGCTGGCCTACGGCACCGAGACCATCGATCCGGTCTGCAAGATCACGGGCCCGGGCAACGCGTTCGTGGCGGCTGCGAAGAAGATCGTCTCCGGCGACGTGGGAATCGATATGATCGCCGGCCCCTCCGAGGTGTGCGTCGTGGCCGATGAGACCGCCGATCCCGCCATGGTGGCCATCGACCTCATGGCCCAGGCCGAGCACGACCCGCTGGCAAGCTGCTATCTGGTCACGTTCGACGAGGGCTACGCCGACAAGGTCGAAGCCGCCATCGAGGGCCACATGAAGGCTTCCACGCGCGCCGAGATCACCACCGCCTCGCTGGCCGATCAGGGCCTTGTGGTCATCTGCGACTCCATGGAGCAGGCCATCCAGTCCGTCAACGTCATCGCCCCCGAGCACCTGGAGCTGCACTTCGACGGCGCGTTCGAGCAGCTCGGCGCCATCCGCAACGCCGGCGCCATCTTCGTGGGCGAGTGGACCCCCGAGGCCGTGGGCGACTACGTGGCCGGTCCCAACCACACGCTTCCCACCGGCGGCACCGCGCGCTATGCCTCGCCGCTTTCCACCGATGAGTTCGTCAAGCACTCCAGCGTCATCCAGTATTCCGCGAAGTCGCTGGCAAACGACGCCGACGCCGTCATCGCCATCGCCCGTCACGAGGGCCTGTGGGCGCATGCCCGCAGCGTCGAGCTGCGCAAGGCCCTGGTGGAGACCGGCGACATCTATGGTTTGGACGGCGCCGATGAATAGCGTCCGCGCATCCGCCCCGCAGCTTGCCGACATCACGCCCTACGACCCTAAGTACCTCCCGGCGCGCGCGTACCTGTCGGCCAACGAGAACCCTTGCGACGTGGAGACCGAGGTCCGCAACGAGATCAAGCGCGAAATCAACAAGGTGGCCTTCAACCGCTATCCCGACCCCTTGGCCAACGAGCTGCGCGACATGATCGCCGAGGCCAACGGCCTTGACCGCGATTGCGTGCTCGTGGGCAACGGCGGCGACGAGCTGCTGTTCGACATAGCGCTTGCCTGGGGTGGGCCGGGGCGCAAGTTCCTCAACATGCCGCCCACGTTCTCGGTGTACCGCAACAACGCCGAGCTCACCAACACCGAGGTGGTCGACATCCCGCGCCTCGCCGATTACACCATCGACGAGGAGGCGGTGCTGTCCCGCGTGGCGCGCGGCGACATCGATTACGTCATCGTCACCAGCCCGAACAACCCTACGGGCGATTTGGCCGATGAGCGTTTCATCCTGCGCCTGCTCGACGCCACCGACGCGCTCGTGATGGTCGACGAGGCGTACTTCGAGTTCTCGCGCGGCACGGTGCGCCCCTACCTGGCGCAGCACAAGAACCTGGTCATCCTGCGCACGTTCTCCAAGGCGTTCTCGCTTGCCGGCGTGCGCGTGGGCTACCTGCTGGGAAACCCCGAGGTCATCCGCGAGTTCTTGAAGGTGCGCCAGCCGTACTCGGTGGATGCGGTGTCGCAAGCCATCGCGCGCGTGGTGTTCCGCAACCGCGCGAAGTTCGAGCGCGGCATCGTGCAGATCGTCTCGGAGCGCGGGCGCGTGTTCCGCGAGCTTTCGCAGATGCCGGGCATCACGGCGTACCCCTCGAACGCCAACTATATCCTGTTCCGCGCAGAAGGCGCGGGGGAGGTGTGGCAGCGGCTCTACGATCGCGGCATCCTCGTGCGCGACTTCAGCCGTGCGCCCATGCTGCAGGATTGCCTGCGGGTCTCCATCGGCAGCCCCGAGGAGAACGACGAGTTCCTAGCCGCGCTTCGGGAGATCCTGCCGAAGTAAGGACCGGGCGCCTCGGGGACGTTACGCCGCCCGCCCGGACACCTTGGGCGGACACCTTGGGGACGTAGCGTTATCTGTCCGGAATCGCCGCGCACACGACGAGAGAAAGGCGAACAACAATGAGCGAACGCGTTGCGCGCATCGCGCGCACCACGAAGGAAACCGACATCGACCTGTCCGTCGGCCTTGACGGCACGGGCAAAACGGACGTGGAGACGGGCATCGGGTTTTTCGACCACATGCTCACCGCGTTCGGGCGCCACGGCCTGTTCGACCTGCAGGTGCGCTGCAAGGGCGACCTTGAGGTGGACGGTCATCACTCGGTGGAGGACACGGGCATCGTCATGGGGCAGGCGTTCGCGCAGGCGCTCGGCGACAAGCGCGGCATCCGCCGCTTCGGCGACATCGCCATGCCCATGGACGAGGCCCTCATCATGGCGGCTGTGGACATCTCGGGGCGCGGCCAGCTGTACTGGGACGCCGATGTGCCTGCGGTGATGGTGGGCGCCTTCGATGCCACGCTGGCGAAGGAGTTCTTCATCGCCTTCGCCGCCAACGCCGGCGTCACGCTGCACATCCGCCAGCTTGCCGGCGAGAACACCCACCACGTCATCGAGGGCATGTTCAAGGCGGTGGCGCGCGCCATGCGCCAGGCCTGCGAGCCCGACCCCCGCATGGGCGACGCGCTGCCGTCCACGAAGGGGATGCTATAAGCCTGGCGGCGCTTGCCTGACGGCAGCCGGGCCGCTCGACGTCGCGGGCGGCTGCGGCGAGCTCCTCAGCCCCCCGTTCAAGCTTCGTTCGGGCGCACACTGCCTTCACTGACTTTTATTGGACCTGCGAGATGTAAGAGACGCCTATGATCGCTGTTGTTGACTACAAGAAGGGCAACCTGCTATCCGTCGAGCGCGGCCTGCGCGCCGCCGGAGCCGATGCCCGCATCACCGACGATGCCGCTGAAATAGCCGCCGCCGACGCCATCGTCTTGCCAGGCGTGGGCGCGTTCGCCGATGCCGCGGCCACCATGGACGAGCTCGGCCAGACCGAGGTCATTCGCCGCCGCATCGCGGAGGGGGTGCCGTTTCTGGGCATCTGCCTGGGCGAGCATCTGCTGTTCGAGGAAGGCGCGGAAGGCGCCGGCGCCGACGGCAACCCGCGCGGCTTGGGCGTGCTGCCCGGGTGCGTGGACCGCATGCCGCGCCAGGACGCCGAGGGCCGTGCGTACAAGGTCCCGCACGTAGGCTGGAACACCGTCGATATCCCCGCGGGAGCTCCCGAGAACCCGCTGTTCGCGGGCATCCCCTCAGGCACGTACTTCTACTTCACCCACAGCTACATCGCGCCTGATGGTCCGTTCGCCATCGCGCACACCACGCACAGTATGACGTTCCCGTGCGCCGTGCAGAAGGGCAACGCGTTCGGCGTGCAGTTCCACCCCGAGAAAAGCTCGGACGCCGGCGCGGCCGTGCTGCGCAACTTCGTCGAGATCGTCAAGGCGGCGTCGCCCGCCTTGCAAGGTTAGGAGGCCGCCATGTACCTGCTCCCCGCAATCGATATCCTGGGCGGCAAGGCCGTTCGCCTGGCAAAAGGCGATTACAACCAGGTGACCGTGTACAACGACGACCCCGTGGCGCAGGCGCGCGTCTTCGAGCAGGCCGGTGCCCAATGGGTGCACGTGGTCGACCTGGACGGCGCGCGCAGCGGCGTTCCGGAGAACATCGCCATCGTTGAGCGCATCGTGCGCGAGACGTCGCTTTCCGTCGAGATCGGCGGCGGCATCCGCAGCCTGGAGACGCTGAAACGCCTGGCCGATGCCGGTGCGGCGCGCATGGTGCTGGGCACCGCGCTCGTGAACGACCCCGAGCTCGCGCATGCGGCCATCGCCGCGGTGGGCGGCGAGCGCCTGACCGCCGGCATCGACGCGAAGGGCGGGGAAGTGGCCGTTTCCGGTTGGATCGAGGGCTCGGGTGTTGCTGCCTCCGACCTGGCTCGCGCGATGGGCGCCGCCGGGTTCAAGCACATCGTCTACACCGACATCGCGCGCGACGGCATGCAGACCGGCATCGACGTGCAGGCTTACGTCGACATGGCGAACGCGTTCGGCAACCCCGTCATCGCCAGCGGCGGCGTGGCTAGCCTCGCCGACATCGAGCGCCTGGCGCCGGTGGCGGAAAGCATCGAGGGCGTCATCACCGGCCGCGCCGTGTACGAGGGCACGCTCGACGTCGCCGAAGGCGTCGCCCTTTGCGCCGAGTTGACCGCTTCGCGATCTTAACGACGCAAGAGCGTCTGCCGTTCGCTTCGCGGTGAAACCGGCTGCTGCGCGCATCTGCGCGTGACGCTGCCCGGTCCGGTGTCGCGCCCGCCGGCGTCGTCCCGTCAATTTCCCTTTCCCCGAGCCGTTGAGGAGCAGATATATGTTGGCAAAACGCGTGATCCCCTGCATGGACGTGAAGGACGGCCGTGTGGTGAAGGGGGTCAACTTCGTGAACCTGCGCGATGCGGGCGACCCCATCGAGCTGGCGCAGCGCTACG
>OLVT01001438.1_pt1 | contig 20077 bp, 16 predicted proteins | sample 1673241 | NCBI WGS metagenome assembly OLVT01 (sample SAMEA3178936, study PRJEB25190) | human gut metagenome | biome: human gut; feature: human-associated habitat; material: faeces | place: Austria | collected 2013 | reverse complement strand
CAATGCTCTGCGAATCCAGCGTACAGGAAGTTATGGACCTGACACCGGTTGCACACTGCTCTGCAATCAAGGGACGCATTCCGTTCATCAATTTCTTTGACGGTTTCCGTACATCTCACGAAATTCAGAAGATTGAGACATGGGATTATGAAGATCTGAAAGATCTGGTAGATATGGACGCAATTGACGCATTCAGAAAACATGCTCTGAATCCGAATCATCCATGCCAGAGAGGTTCCGCACAGAACCCGGATATCTTTTTCCAGGCAAGAGAAGCAAGCAACCCGTACTATGCAGCTATGCCGGCTATCGTTCAGGAATACATGGACAAGGTAAATGCTAAGATCGGCACAGATTACAAACTGTTCAACTACTATGGAGCAGCAGACGCAGAGCATGTAATCATCGCTATGGGTTCTGTCTGTGATACCATCGAGGAAACAATTGATTACCTCGTAGCAGCAGGCAAGAAAGTCGGCGTTGTAAAGGTTCGTCTGTACCGCCCATTCTCCGCAGAAGCACTTGTTAATGCTATCCCGGAGACAGTAAAACAGATTTCCGTTCTGGACAGAACAAAAGAGCCAGGATCTCTTGGCGAGCCTCTGTACCTGGACGTAGTAGCAGCATTAAAAGGCAGCAAATTCGAGAGCACACCGGTATTCACAGGCCGTTACGGACTTGGTTCCAAAGACACCACACCGGCTCAGATCGTTGCTGTATATGAAAATACAGAAAAACAGAGATTTACCATTGGTATCGTAGACGATGTTACCAATCTGTCTCTGCCGGTTGGCGCTCCTCTGGTAACAACTCCGGAAGGAACTATCAACTGCAAATTCTGGGGACTTGGCGCAGACGGTACCGTAGGTGCAAACAAGAACTCCATCAAGATCATCGGTGACAACACAGACATGTACGCTCAGGCTTACTTCGATTATGACTCCAAGAAGTCCGGCGGTGTAACGATGTCTCACCTGCGTTTCGGAAAGAAACCGATCAAATCCACCTACCTGATCCACAAAGCAAACTTTGTTGCATGTCATAATCCTTCCTATGTGAACAAATATCACATGGTAGAGGAGCTGGTAGACGGAGGAACCTTCCTTCTGAACTGTCCATGGGATGAGGCAGGACTGGAAGAGCATCTGCCAGGTCAGGTAAAAGCATTCATCGCAAACCATAACATCAAATTCTATGTGATCGACGGCGTTAAGATCGGTATCGAGACCGGCATGGGACCGACCCGTATCAACACCATTCTTCAGTCTGCATTCTTCAAGCTTGCGAAGATCATTCCGGAAGAAAAAGCCATCGAACTCATGAAAGCAGCAGCAAAAGCTACCTATGGCCGTAAAGGTGATGATGTCGTAGCAAAGAACTGGGCAGCAATCGATGAGGGTGCAAAACAGATCAAAGAAGTTGCAGTTCCGGAAAGCTGGAAAAATGCAGCAGACGAAGGTCTGACCACAACTCATGCAGAGAGCGGCCGCGCTGACGCTGTTAAATTCGTAAATACCATCCAGGCAAAAGTAACTTCCCAGGAAGGAAACAACCTTCCTGTATCCGCATTCACAGACTACGTAGACGGAACAACTCCGTCCGGCACATCCGCATACGAGAAACGTGGTATCGCCGTAAACGTACCGGTATGGAATCCGGAAAACTGTATCCAGTGTAACAGATGTTCCTTCGTCTGCCCGCACGCTGTTATCCGTCCGGTTGCCATGACCGCAGAAGAAGCAGCAGCAGCTCCGGAAGGCATCCAGACCATGCCGATGACCGGTATGCCGGACTACACCTTCACAATGGCTATTTCCCAGCTTGACTGTACCGGATGTGGTTCCTGTGCAAATGTATGCCCGGGCAAGAAGGGTGTGAAAGCACTGGCTATGGAAAGCCTTGCAGCACACGAAGCAGAGCAGAAATACTTCGACTATGCAGCAGCTCTCCCGGAGAAGACTGACGTTGTAGCAAAATTCAAAGAAAATACCGTAAAGGGCAGCCAGTTCAAGAAACCGCTGCTTGAGTTCTCCGGCGCATGCGCAGGCTGCGGCGAGACTCCTTACGCAAAACTGATCACCCAGCTGTTTGGTGACAGAATGTACATCGCAAACGCAACAGGATGCTCTTCTATCTGGGGCAACTCCTCACCGTCCACTCCTTACACCGTAAACGAGAAAGGACAGGGCCCGGCATGGTCCAACTCCCTGTTCGAGGACAACGCAGAGTTCGGTTATGGTATGCTTCTCGCTCAGAAAGCAATCCGCGGCGGCCTGAAAGCCAAAGTTGAAGCTGTTATGAACTCTGAGAAAGCTCCGGAAGAAGTAAAAGCAGCATGCAAAGAGTATCTGGATACCTTTGACTGCGGCGCAACCAACGGAACCGCAACCGATAAACTCGTAGAAGCAATCAAAGACGCTGACTGCGACGTTTGCAGAGAAATCGTGAAGAACAAAGACTTCCTCGCTAAGAAATCCCAGTGGATCTTCGGTGGTGACGGATGGGCTTACGATATCGGATTCGGCGGCGTAGACCACGTACTTGCCAGCGGAAAAGATATCAACGTAATGGTATTCGATACCGAGGTTTACTCCAACACAGGCGGACAGTCCTCCAAAGCTACTCCGACCGGTGCAGTTGCACAGTTCGCAGCAGGCGGTAAAGAAACCAAGAAGAAAGATATGGCAAGCATCGCAATGAGCTATGGCTATGTATACGTAGCACAGATCGCTATGGGCGCTGATTACAATCAGGCAGTCAAAGCAATCGCAGAGGCAGAGGCATATCCGGGACCGTCCCTCATTATCGCTTACGCTCCATGTATCAACCATGGTATCAAGAAAGGTATGAGCAAAGCACAGACCGAGGAGCAGCTCGCTGTTCAGACCGGATACTGGCATTGCTTCCGCTTCAACCCGGCACTCGCTGCAGAAGGCAAGAGCGCATTCACACTGGATTCCAAGGCTCCGTCAGGAGATTATCAGGAATTCCTGAACGGCGAGGTACGTTACAACTCTCTGAAACGTGCAAACCCGGCGAAAGCAGAAAGACTGTTCGGCAAGAACGAGCAGGAAGCAAAAGACCGTTACACTTACCTGAACAAACTCGTAAAACTGTACGGCGCAGAAGAGTAATTCTTTCGTTCAGATTATTCCGAACCTGTAACATAAACGCTCAGGCGGTACGTATTACCGCCGCCTGAGAAAAGAAAGAGGCCATGCCCCAAAAGGGTGTGGCTTCTTTTTTTCGCGAGCAACGAGCCAAAGTCCGTGCTTGCACGAGACCTTGGCGACTGCCGCGAAAACTTGAGAAACTCGCAAAGCGTGTTTCTCAAGTTTCCTTTTTCTATTGAAAAGGTTCTGCTTTTGCATGTTCTATGCTATAATGTCATAAAAACGGGGTTACAAGCCCGATATGAACAAAGAAAAGGAGATTTTGATGAACTACACAATCTACGACTACCTCGGGCTGTTCTTCCTTTATGCCTTTCTTGGATGGCTTCTGGAAACGACAGTGGCGGCTGTTCGGAAAAAACACATGGTAAACAGAGGCTTTCTGAATGGCCCGCTGTGTGCCATCTACGGAATCACGGCTGTTTTCATGACCCGCTACCTGTACGAACTGCAGTCCAGCCCGGTCTTTCTGTTTCTCGGCTGTATGATCATCGCCACCGCCGCCGAATGGATCGCAGGCCACGTCCTGGAACGGATCGGCCACGGCAAATGGTGGGATTATTCCAACAAAAAATGGAACATGGACGGCTACATCTGCCTCCAGTATTCCGTTCTCTGGGGAATCCTTGGTGTCCTTGCCCTGAAATTCGGCAACATCCTTGGCCTTACCCTCCTCCATCTGGCGCCAAACGGCGTAATGCACATCACCCTGTGGATCCTGTTCGGAGTCCTCGTCGTCGATGCCATCGGTTCTTACGCCGTCCTGCGCCACATCACCAAAAAGATGCCGCGCATCGCCGCCATGAACGACCAGATCGACGCCTTCACCAAACGGCTTTCCGTCCGCCTGTACCGCTACCTGGAAGCCCGTGTCGAGCGCGCCTACCCGTCGGTGCAGCCGATTCCGAAGCAGAAAGAAAAATCGAAAGTATTTGCCGATGGATGCAGCTTTTATAAAATCGTCCTTCTGTTCATCATCGGCGCCTTCTTAGGTGATATCGTAGAAACCATCTTCTGCCGCATCACCGCCGGTGTCTGGATGAGCCGCAGCAGCCTTGTCTGGGGCCCGTTCAGCATCGTCTGGGGCCTCGCCATCGCCCTCGCCACCTGGTTCCTCTATAATTACAGAAACCGCTCCGATGGCTTTTTATTCGCCTTCGGAACCTTCCTCGGCGGCGCCTACGAATACCTCTGCAGCGTTTTCACCGAAATCGTCTTCGGAAAAGTTTTCTGGGACTACAGCGACATTCCCTTCAACCTCGGCGGCCGCATCAACCTCCTGTACTGCTTCTTCTGGGGAATCGCCGCCGTCGTATGGCTGAAAAAACTCTACCCCCTGTTCTCCAAATGGATCGAAAAAATCCCCCTGAAACAGGGTCCCATCATCACCTGGATACTGATCATCTTCATGCTCGCCAACATCCTCGTCTCCACCCTGGCCCTCACCCGTTACGACCAGCGTGCCCGCAACGAGCCAGCAGCAAACGCCATAGAGCAGCTCATTGATGAACGTTTTCCGGACAGCCGGATGGAAAAAATATATCCGAACGCAAAAATGGCGAGCTGAAGCAATAAACCTTTGGCAACCCATCAAAAGTATGATATAATGTCACATAGATATTTTGAGGATAAACCGTCCTCTAAGAGCGAAGAAAGGACTCAACCACAAATGACAGTAGACAACAGCTTCACCATGAAGAAATTCCAGAGCATGGAAATCATCTATGTGACCTTTTCCCAGATCACAAAACTCCCATACGTAGAGTGCGATCCGGAAACCTTTGATGATCAGGTATACATGTTTACCGAAGAAGAAGCAGCCAAGGAGTTTGCAAAATCCTATGTAGAAAAGAACACCCCGCTGCTCACCGTAAAAGTCCTGCGCAAGCAGATGCCGAACTTCTATATGGGCCTCTACGCCGAAGGCGTCAATATGGTCATCTTCCACGAAGGCGACCAGACCCGCCGCATCGAGCTCGAGCAGATCTTCCCGAAACCAGACATGGAGAAAATGAACAAACAGCACCTCCCGGTTCTGAACCCGGGCGTACAGCTCACCGTCGTATACTTTCTGCAGGAACTCAGAAAACCAAACCAGAGAAGAGACGATGCCGAGCGCATGCAGCACCTGCGTGAACTCGAAGAAGAAATGCTTGTCAACCTGATGCGAAGCAAATTCATCCTTGCCATCGACATCTCCCAGGTACAGGGCGAATTCGATCCGGCCAACCCGGGACCAGACGTGCGCATCCCGTACATCAAAAACCAGAACGAAGACATCTTCCAGCCGCTGTTTTCCGATATCGGTGAATTCCAGAAATTCCGTCCGGATCCGCAGGCAAAACTCCGTCTGGCAGCCATCCCGTTCCAGCACCTTCTGCCGTACCTGATGAAACAGGCCAAAGGCTTCGTCATCAACCCGTCCGGCTTCAACCTTCTGTTGACCAGAGAACAGCTCCAGAGAATCATGGGAGCCCAGGCACAGAGCGTCCGCCCGAACCTTGAGGCAATGATGGCACAGGCCGCTGCAGCACAGGCACAGAAAAATGCACAGAACAACGCTGCAAACGACGAAGTAAAAGAACACGTCGACGAGACAGAGAACACCGCAGCAGAAACCGACAACGAAGAATAAAACCGACAGGGCCGCAGAAAATCCCAGCAAACGGGCACTGCGGTCCGTTTTTGACTGCATAAAACCGGAAATAATAAAGAAAAACAAGAAAGGATATACAAAAATGAACGCAGAACATTGCAAAGCCTATACCCTGCTGCAGGAACAGCAGATTGACGATATCCATGCACACGGCTACCTCCTCCGCCACAACAAGAGCGGTGCCCGCGTGCTCCTTCTCGAAAATGAAGATGACAACAAAGTATTCAACATCGCGTTCCGTACCCCGCCGGCCGACAGCACCGGCGTAGCCCACATCCTCGAGCACAGCGTCCTCTGCGGCTCCCGCGAATTCCCGTTAAAGGATCCCTTCGTAGAACTCGTCAAAGGATCCCTGAACACCTTCTTAAATGCTATGACCTACCCGGATAAAACCATGTACCCGGTAGCCAGCACCAACGATGCCGACTTCCAGAACCTGATGCATGTCTACATGGACGCCGTATTCTACCCGAACATTTACAAACACGACGAAATCTTCCGTCAGGAAGGCTGGAGCTATCATCTGGAAAGCGAAGACGGCCCGCTGACCTACAACGGTGTTGTATACAACGAGATGAAAGGAGCCTTCTCCTCCGCAGACGATGTCCTGGAGCGTGAAACCTTCAACACCCTGTTCCCGGACACTCCGTACGGCGTAGAATCCGGCGGAGATCCGTCCTGCATCCCGAACCTGACCTACGAAAACTTCCTGAATTTCCATCAGACCTATTACCATCCGTCCAACAGCTATATCTACCTGTACGGAAACATGGATATGGAAGAAAAACTGGCATGGATGGATGAAAAATACCTGTCCCATTTTAATGCAAAAGAAGTAAAATCCGAAATTCCGTATCAGAAACCATTTGCAGAGACCCTCGACATTGTACACGAGTACCCGGTACTCGACGGCGATCCGCTTGAAAACAATGCGTACCTGTCCTACAACATGGTCATCGGCAGCGGTTTGGATGTAAAATTAAATGTGGCATTTTCTGTTCTGGAGTATGCACTCCTTGACGCACCAGGAGCCCCGGTCAAACAGGCACTCCTTGACGCACACATCGGAAAAGATGTTTACGGCTCCTACGAGGACGGCATCCTGCAGCCATTCTTCTCCATCGTAGCCAAGAACGCCGATGAAAATGAGAAAGAAAAATTCCTGTCCATCATCCGCGGCACCCTCGAGGATATCGTGAAAAACGGCATGGATCAGAAAGCCATCGAGGCAGGCATCAACTATTTCGAATTCCGTTTCCGTGAGGCGGACTTCTCCAGCTTCCCGAAGGGCCTGATGTACGGCATTGACGTCTTCGACAGCTGGCTGTACGACGAGAACAAACCGTTCGCCTACCTGCAGCAGCTTGCGATCTACGATGAGCTGAAAAAACTGGCAAAAGAAGGCTATTTCGAAAACCTGATCCAGACCTTTTTACTGGACAACACCCATGCTTCCATTGTAACACTTGTTCCGAAGAAGGGGCTTGCCGCAGAAAACGATGCGAAGACCGCAGAAAAACTGCAGAAATACAAAGAGAGCCTCTCCAAAGAAGAAATTGAGAAGATTATTGCTGATACGAAAGAACTGGCAGAGTATCAGGAGGCAGAAGAGAGCGAGGAAGCACTTGAGTCGATCCCACTTCTGAAACGGAGCGATATCAAACGCGAGTCGATCAAACTCTACAACGACGAGCACGAAGTCGGCGGAACAACCGTGCTGCATCACAATGTATTTACCAACGGCATCGGCTACTTAAGCCTGCTGTTTGATACAAAAAATGTGCCGAACGACCTGATCCCGTACATGGGCATCTTAAAATCCGTTCTCGGATACGTAGACACCGAACACTACACCTACGGCGAACTCTTCAACGAGATCAACGCCCGGACCGGCGGCATTAACTGCGGCCTGCAGGTATTCCGCATCCCGGAAAATGATGACGACTGCCGCAGAATGTTTGGCATCCGCGCAAAATTCCTGTACGACAAACTGGATTTCGTCATGAAAATGATCGAGGAAATCCTGAACACCTCCCGCCTGGATGACGAGAAACGTCTTCACGAGATCATCTCCAGCATGAAATCCGTCCTGCAGAACCGCCTGTCTTCCGCCGGAAATGCAACGGCTGTGATGCGTGCAGCTTCCTATTACTCCCCGATGAGCAATTTCCAGGACCGCATCGCAGGCATCGGCTTTTACCAGCTCTTAAAAGACCTGGACGAAAACTTCGATGAGAAAAAAGCAGAGCTGATCAAAAATCTGCAGACTCTGATGAAATACATCTTCCGCAAAGAAAACCTGACCGTCTCCTACACCGCGGACGAAACAGGCTATGCACCGCTGGAAGAGAAAATTGCCGCATTCAAAGAGCAGCTGTACACCGATGAAGTAAAGCCGGGCAGCATCGAGTACGATTTCGAGCAGAAAAACGAAGCCTTCCAGACCTCCGGCCAGGTACAGTATGTGGCACTCTGTGGAAACTTCGAGCGCGAAGGCTACGACTACACAGGAGCCCTGCGCATCCTGCGTGTCATGCTGAGCTATGACTATCTGTGGATCAACATCCGTGTCAAAGGCGGCGCTTACGGCTGCGGCGGAGCTTTCGGAAGAGGCGGAAACGCGTGCATTTCTTCCTACCGTGACCCGAACGTCGGAAGAACCCTTGAAGTATACCGCGGTATCGGCGATTACGTGCGCAATTTCGAAGCAGACGAACGCCAGATGACCAAATACATCATCGGAACGATCAGCGAACTCGACGTCCCGATGAACCCGTCCGCAAAAGGCCAGACCTCCGAGAGCGCATGGTTCAACGGCATCACCGAAGCAGACTTCCAGCAGGAGAGAGATCAGATCCTCGATGCAACCCTGGATGACATTCATGCACTGGCAGACCTTGTAGATGCAGCCTTAAAACAGAACAACATCTGCGTTGTCGGAAGCGAAGCAGCCATTCAGAAAGAGAAAGAACTGTTTAAGAACGTAGAGAAGTTATAAATAAAAAAGGGGTGCAGAAAATGGCAGATTATATTCAAAACCTTACCATAGAATCTTTTCGGGGCATCCATGACTTAGAATTAAAGAATTTACAGCCGGTTAATATTTTGACTGGAGATAACAACTGTGGAAAAACAAGCGTGCTGGAAGTAATTCGAAGCTTTACAAATCCAACAGATTTTCGTGTCTGGAGGGCAATTATTCGGAAGAACTTTGTGGCATCTGGAACGGATATTTCATACTTTGAAGGATTTTATGATTTGTTTGACATTGATGAGGAGAGAAAAAGTGTTTCTTATCGGGTGACAGTTGAAAATAATGCAAAAATTCAACAGCATCAGATCATATTAACTGCGGATGAAGTAGAAAAAGAAATGACGGAAACGGAATATCTGGAAAAGCAGGGAATTTTTGTGTCGGCGGAAGAAAAAGAAAATGAACAGATTCGCACGGTAGCCGGTCTTGAAATGTATGTGCGGGAAAATGAAGGAAAATGGAAAGAAGAGAGAATCTATGAGGGAGAGAGAAATTATCTCCCTGCCATTTCCAGCACAGGAAAAAACAGAAATATTGTCTACATTTCGCCAACGCGTCATGTAGAAGGGGCGGTATACCTTAGTAAAATTCTGGATTATCCAGAGTTATATGAACAAATGCTTTCTGTTTTACGTGAGTACGATGAAGAAATTATCAGCCTGAATTATGACAAAGAAGAAAGAAGCAGCCGTGGATGTTATAAAATTCTTTCCCGTGCTCATAAAAAAGCATTGCCTCTCAATGTGTATGGAGATGGAATGAAAAAAGCGGTACTTTTGATGAGTGCGGTGATTGAGGCAAAAGATGGTATTTTACTGTTGGATGAATTTGAAACGGCAATTCATACATCAGCGATGGAAAAGACATTCCGCTGGATTCTGATGGCATGTAAAAAGATGAATGTACAGATATTTTTAACGTCGCACAGCAAGGAAGCAATTGAAAAATTACTGAAATGCACACCAGAACGTCTGGAAGAAATGGCTCTTTACACGTTGTATAAAGAAGACGGAAAATCTTCTGTCAGACGGCTGTCAGGCAGAAAAGCGATTGAAGTACAGGATGAAATGGGGTTGGAACTGCGATAAATGAAAAGTATCATTTTATGTGAAGGCATTACAGATCGAACATTATTGCAATATTATCTGGAAAAAGTATACCATTGGGAGTACGAACGTACAGAGAGCGGCTTTTTGCAGGAAAGAATCAGAGATTATCAGGGGATGAAGAATCATGATGACAGACTGTTGCTTGCAAATTGCGGCGGATGCAGCAAAATTCTTCCAGCATTTGAAAAAATAGTAGAAAGAAACAGACTTTCTGCTGGAAATGAATCCTATGAAAACATTGTGATCATAACAGATCGCGATGAAGCTGGAACAGAAGAGAGCGTGATTCAGCAGACAGAACAGATTCTGGCGGAACAGGAAATTACACTTTGGACCTCGATGGAAAATGCAAAGTGGGTAAGTGGGACATATCAGGATGGAAGCGGACATGTACGAGAAATGCGTATCCTGCTGCTGGTGATTCCTTTTGAAGAAACGGGTGCGATGGAAACTTTTCTGCTTCAGGCAATTTCGAGGCAGGATCCCTATGATGCAGAAATTATTCGAAAGGGAAATGAATTTGTAAGAACAGCAGATCCGGAAGAACGGTATCTGAATCATAATAAATATAAAATAAAGGCAGAATTTGATGTTTATTTTTCGGTTCGGACATCATCGACCCAATTTGGAGAACGAAAAAATATTTTGAAAAATGTACCATGGGAACAATATACACTGATACAGACGAGCTTTCAAAAACTGGAAGAATTGTCCTCAAACAGAAGATAACGCCAAAAGAAAGGAAAAGAGGAGTTTATGGAAAACAATGCAAATTATAAATCCGGCTTTGTAGCCCTGATCGGCCGTCCGAACGTAGGAAAATCCACGCTGATGAACCACCTGATCGGCCAGAAGATTGCGATCACATCCAAGAAACCGCAGACTACCCGCAACCGCATCCAGACCGTTTATACGTGTGACGAGGGACAGATCGTGTTCCTCGACACACCGGGTATCCACAAGGCAAAAAATAAGCTCGGCGAGTACATGGTCGATGTAGCCGAGAAAACGTTAAAAGAAGTCGATGTGATTCTCTGGCTGGTAGAGCCGAGCAACTTCATCGGAGCAGGAGAGCGCCATATCGCAGAGATCCTGGAGAAAGTCAATGCGCCGGTCATCCTCATTATCAACAAGACCGATACCGTGGAGAAAGATAAAATCCTGGAATTCATCGATACGTACCGCAAGCTGTTCCAGTTTGCCGAGATCATTCCGTGCTCGGCACTCCGCCATCAGAACACCGATGACATCATTCCGAGCATCTTCAAATATCTGCCGTACGGCCCGCAGTTCTATGATGAGGATACCATCACCGATCAGCCGATGCGCCAGATCGTGGCTGAGATCATCCGCGAGAAAGCACTGTACGCCTTAAACGAAGAGATCCCGCACGGCATCGCCGTTGTGATCGACCAGATGAAAGACCGCCCGAACGGAAAAATCGTTGATATTGATGCGACCATCATCTGCGAGCGCGATTCCCACAAGGGCATCATCATCGGAAAACAGGGCGCGATGCTCAAGAAGATCGGAAGCAACGCGCGGTATGAGCTGGAGCAGATGCTGGAGCAGAAAGTCAATCTGAAGCTCTGGGTCAAAGTCAAAAAAGACTGGCGCGACAGCGATTTCCTTGTGAAGAACTTCGGATATGATAAAAAGAAACTCGATTTCTAAGATGTTGGGGTCAAAAGTTTTTTTGACCCCTTTGATACCAGATTGCTACGTGCTTTGCACTCCCGCAATCTTCAAAAACATTCGTAATCCGCTCATTTTTCTTCGAAAAATGGCTACTTACTCATGTTTTTGGCGGGTCAAGAGATCAAAAATCCTCTTGCAAGCGAGCTTGCATCGGCTTTTTGACCTTTTGACCCTGGTATCTTTCTAATATTGCATTATAATAAGGAAGAAACATGCGAGAACCAATCAATGTAAGCGGAATGGTATTATCCGCCTCCCCGGTCGGAGAGTATGACAAGCGCGTCGTGATCCTGACCCGGGAGCTCGGCAAAATCACTGCCTTCGCGCGCGGCGCCCGCCGCATGAAAAGCCCACTGATGGCCGTTTCCAATCCGTTCGTCTTCGGCGAGTTTCAGGTCTACGAAGGCCGCGACAGCTACACCCTCTCTGGTGCGAACATCAAAGAATACTTCCTCGACCTGGCGCAGATGCAGCCTGGTGTCTACTACGGCTTTTATTTTCTGGAACTGGCCGAGTATTTCGGTCAGGAAGGAAACGACGAAACCCAGATGCTTAACCTGCTGTACGTGACGATGAACGCCATCCGCCGCGGAAAACAGGACCTCCGCCTGATCCGGTGCATCTTCGAACTGCGGACGATCACAATCAGCGGAGAAGCACCGCAGATGTTCTCCTGCATGGAGTGCGGCACGAAAGAGAATCTGACCGTTTTCTCCCTGCGCGACAGCGCCATCTACTGCCAAAACTGCGGAAAAACAATCAAAGATCCATGGCCGCTGCAACCGGGCACCGTGCTGGCATGCCGCTATATCATTGCGGCACCGCTGGAGAAGTTGTATGGGTTTACGGTGAACGAGGAGATTCTCGATGAGCTCGAAAGACTGCTGCGTGCTTACCTGCATCGGTATGTTGAGAAAAAAATGAAAACGCTGCAAATATTGGACCTGATGAAGTAATAGAAAATGAAATATTTTACAAAAATGTGAAAAAAGTATGTCCAAAAAGCTGTCCACACCTTTACAAATGAGAAGAGATGAGATAGAATATTTGAGATAAGAAAAAGTCTGGCTTCGTCACAGAAATATTGCAAACTAAGAGTTTGACAAACAGGGTAATAGAAATGACCGAAAAACTATGCGAAAAGAAGTACAGCTACGACTGTTGCGAAACCGGAAGAAAAGAGAATTACGACAGGGGAGAGAGGTATGTACAAAAAATCATCCACGGGCTGGCTGAAGCATCTGGATTTTATGATCCTTGATATCATCTGCCTTCAGCTTGCATTCATTATGGGCTATTTTGTAAGACATCACAGTCTGAATCCGTATGGAAGCACAATCTATCGAAACGAAGCCATTGTATTCGCACTGATCCAGGTGATGATCATGTTCTTTGACGATTCATTTAAGAACGTTATGAAACGTGGTTATGTGGTGGAAATCGGAAAAACCATTAAAAATATGGTATACATCATCGTTCTTGGTGTATTCTACTTGTTCCTGATCCAGGAAGGAGATCAGTTCTCCAGAATAACAATCATCCTGACAGGCGTACTCTACGGGATTATTTCCTATCTGATGCGTGCTGGATGGAAACAGGTTTTGAAAAAACGAGGCAAAGGGGAGAATAGCGGTCGCTCGTTGCTGGTCATAACGACCGAGAAACAGTCACAATCGGTTGTAAAGAGCATGCTGGACTTCAATTACAGTGGTGTTCACCCGACGGGAGTTGTTCTCGCAGATCAGGATAGAACCGGACACAAAATTCACGGGGTACCGGTTGTAGCCAACATCACAAATGTAGCAGAATATGTCTGCCGCGAGTGGTTTGATGAGGTTCTGATCGTTCTGCCGGAAGGCAGAGAGATTCCGCAGAAAGTATTTGATGCATTCACGGAAATGGGAATCACCATCCACGTAAAAATTGCAGATGTCAACGAGATGCAGGGTAAAAACCAGACCGTAGAGCGTATGGGCAATTACACCGTCATCACCACATGCATTAACATGGCAAGCGCCGGTGAGCTTGTCCTGAAACGAATCATGGATATCTGCGGCGGTCTTGTAGGCTGCATTCTGACAGGAATCATCTTCCTGTTTGTTGCTCCGGCGATCTACATCAAATCTCCGGGTCCGATCTTCTTCTCACAGTACCGTGTCGGAAAGAACGGAAGAAAATTCAAGATCTATAAATTCCGCAGCATGTACATGGACGCGGAAGAGCGTAAAAAAGAACTGATGAAACAGAACCGTGTGAGCGACGGTCTGATGTTCAAAATGGAGAATGACCCGCGTGTCATCGGCAGCGAAAAAGGTCCTGGCAAGGGAATTGGAAACTTTATCCGCAAAACCTCACTGGATGAATTCCCACAGTTCTTCAACGTGTTAAAAGGCGACATGAGCCTCATCGGAACCCGTCCGCCGACAGTAGACGAGTGGGAGAAATATGAAATGCACCACAGAGCACGTCTGGCCATCAAACCGGGTCTTACCGGTATGTGGCAGGTAAGCGGACGAAGTGAGATCACAGACTTCGAAGAAGTCGTAAGACTGGATACGAAGTATATCTCAGAATGGTCTTTTATGCTGGACATCAAGATTCTGTTCAAAACCGTACTGATTGTATTAGGTCAGAAAGGTTCTATGTAAAAAGAAACGAAACCGATCTGAAAAATTACACAGAATCTGGCTACAGTGCCGAAAAAACTGCAGGCGTGTTGCGGTTGTGAGGGCGGTGTGGTAGAATGAGGATAGATTTGATAAGATTGGCGAAATAAGGAGTTAAAAAGGGGAATATGTCGATGAAACTGAGAGAACAGAAAGCAGACATTTCCCCGGAGAAAGGTCCAAATAATAGCAATTATTTGGAGAAAACGAAGCTGTGAATGAGAGATTGTTTATGGCTTCTGTAATGTGAAACAGAACTTCTGGAGGACACGAATTATGAAGAAAGATTACAAAATCGCTGTAGCTGGTACCGGCTATGTTGGATTATCAATTGCCACCCTGCTTTCCCAGCATCATCAGGTAACAGCAGTGGATATCATACCGGAAAAAGTTGATCTGATCAATCATCGAAAATCTCCGATTCAGGATGATTATATTGAAAAATACCTTGCAGAGAAAGAATTGAACCTGACCGCAACGCTGGATGCAAAGGCTGCATACTCTGATGCGGACTTTGTTGTAATCGCCGCACCTACCAATGTCTACTCAACAAAATCAGTTGCGGTCTGATGGGTTATGGTGGAGTTGAATATACATGCAAATATAGGCGTTTTTGCATAAATATACGCCGTATTTTACTGTGAAAATCATGTTTTGTGCAGTAGGTCGTTAATACTGATAACTGCATTTATCTGCGTGGTGTTGGGTAACGGTCGAAAACTACTAATATTTTATCGTGTAGACATCATAAGAGATGAATAAATCATTGTGCATGTTGCAATAAGAATGATTGGTTTGTTTGTATGATTATTACAAAAATGGCGGAATGGGAAAATCTGGCAAAATAGATGTAGATGAAAGGGTTTACTCAACAGATTAACACTTTGGTAGAGAGGACGGAGAGTGCGGCGAATAAATATGCGCCGGGAAAATGAGGGTGAAAGCTCGACTGATTTTATTGAGTGAACCTGTCTGGATGATGAGATGTAGAGAAATAAGGCCGTGTGATGAACACACGGGAAAAAAGAGAGAAATACCATCCAAAAAGGATGTGTAGATAGATGTTTGAAAACAAGGGAGGAAACAGTTATGAAGGGTATTATTTTGGCGGGCGGTTCTGGTACACGCCTGTATCCGTTGACGAAAGTGACGAGCAAGCAGCTCTTACCTATTTTTGATAAACCGATGATTTATTATCCGATGTCCGTTCTGATGAACGCCGGCATCCGTGACATTTTGATTATTTCCACACCGCAGGATACTCCTCGCTTTGAGAACCTGCTGGGTGATGGACACCAGTTTGGTGTTAACCTGACCTATGCTGTTCAGCCTTCTCCGGATGGACTGGCACAGGCCTTTATCATTGGTGCTGATTTTATTGGTAATGACTCTGTGGCTATGGTGCTGGGCGACAACATCTTTGCGGGCCACGGATTGAAGAAACGCTTGCAGGCAGCTGTTCAGAATGCAGAGAACGGCAAGGGCGCAACTGTATTTGGCTACTATGTGGATGATCCAGAGCGTTTCGGTATTGTGGAGTTCGATAAGAATGGCAAGGCTGTTTCTATCGAGGAAAAACCGGAACATCCGAAGAGCAATTACTGCGTCACCGGTCTGTATTTTTACGACAATCGTGTGGTTGATTTTGCAAAGCAGCTGAAGCTGTCCGCTCGTGGTGAACTGGAAATTACCGACCTGAACCGCATCTATCTTGAAGATGGCTCCCTGAACGTGGAATTGTTGGGTCAGGGCTTCACTTGGCTGGATACCGGTACGCATGAGAGCCTGGTGGATGCGACCAACTTTGTAAAGACCGTGGAGCAGCATCAGCATCGTAAGATTGCCTGCCTGGAGGAAATCGCATATCTGAATGGCTGGATCAGCAAGGATGAGCTGATGGAAGTCTATGAGGTCATGAAGAAGAATCAGTATGGTCAGTATCTGAAAGATGTCATGGACGGTAAGTATCAGGAGCATCTGTATTAAAAGGGAAAGTGTAGAGGAGAATAGATCATGAATATTATTGTTACCGGCGGCGCCGGCTTTATTGGTAGTAACTTTGTGTTCCATATGCTGAAGAAGTATCCGGATTACCGGATCATTTGCTTGGATAAGCTTACCTACGCAGGCAATCTGTCCACGCTGGCACCTGTTATGGATAACCCGAATTTCCGCTTCGTGAAGGCCGACATCTGCGACCGTGAGGCTGTGGATAAGCTGTTTGAAGAAGAGCACCCGGACATCGTAGTCAACTTTGCGGCAGAATCTCATGTTGACCGTTCAATCGAAGATCCGGGCATCTTCCTCCAGACCAACATTATTGGCACCAGCGTTCTGATGGATGCTTGCCGTAAGTATGGTATCCAGCGTTATCATCAGGTTTCTACTGATGAGGTCTATGGTGACCTGCCGCTGGATCGTCCTGACCTGTTCTTTACAGAGGAGACTCCGATCCACACCAGCTCTCCGTACAGCAGTTCCAAGGCTGCCGCTGATCTGCTAGTTCTGGCTTACCATCGTACCTACGGTCTGCCTGTGACCATTTCTCGTTGCTCCAATAACTATGGTCCGTATCACTTCCCGGAGAAGCTGATTCCGCTGATGATTGCAAACGCACTGGCTGATAAGCCACTGCCTGTTTATGGCGAGGGCCTGAATGTTCGTGACTGGCTGTATGTGGAAGATCATTGCAAGGCCATTGACCTGATTATCCACAAAGGTCGTGTTGGCGAAGTCTACAATGTCGGCGGTCACAATGAGAAGCAGAACATTGAAATCGTGAAGATCATCTGCAAGGAACTGGGCAAGCCGGAGAGCCTGATTACCCACGTTGGCGACCGCAAAGGTCATGATATGCGTTATGCCATTGACCCGACCAAGATCCACAACGAGCTGGGCTGGCTGCCGGAAACCAAGTTTGAGGATGGCATCAAGAAGACTATCCAGTGGTATCTCGATAACCGTGAGTGGTGGGAGACCATCATCAGCGGTGAATATCAGAACTACTACGAGAAAATGTACAGTAATCGCTAACAGGAGGAAAGAACATGAAGTTTTTTGTAACAGGTGTTGGCGGTCAGCTGGGACATGATGTGATGAATGAACTGCTGAAGCGCGGTCATGAGGGTGTTGGTTCTGATATTCAGGAAACCTATAGCGGTGTGGCAGATGGTTCTGCAGTAACAAAAGCGCCGTATGTGGCACTGGATATCACCGATAAGGGTGCTGTTGAGAAAGTAATTACAGAAGTAAAACCGGATGCTGTAATCCACTGTGCGGCTTGGACTGCTGTGGACATGGCAGAGGATGACGATAAAGTAGCAAAAGTTCGTGCCATCAATGCTGGTGGCACCCAGAACATTGCAGATGTCTGCAAGAAGCTGGACTGCAAGATGACCTACATCAGCACAGACTATGTGTTCGATGGTCAGGGCACAGAGCCTTGGCAGCCGGACTGCAAGGATTACAAGCCTTTGAATGTGTACGGCCAGACGAAGCTCGAAGGTGAGCTGGCAGTGAGCCAGACGCTGGAGAAGTATTTCATTGTCCGTATTGCTTGGGTGTTCGGTCTGAACGGAAAGAACTTCATCAAGACCATGCTGAATGTCGGCAAGACACACGATACTGTCCGTGTGGTCAATGACCAGATTGGCACACCGACCTATACATACGATTTAGCTCGACTGCTCGTCGATATGAACGAGACTGAGAAGTACGGTTACTACCATGCCACCAATGAGGGCGGCTATATCAGCTGGTACGATTTCACAAAGGAAATCTACCGTCAGGCTGGTTATAAGACGGAGGTGCTTCCGGTAAGTACAGAAGAATATGGCCTGAGCAAAGCGGCAAGACCGTTCAACAGTCGGTTGGACAAGAGCAAGCTGGTGGAAGCTGGATTCACTCCGCTTCCGACCTGGCAGGATGCACTGAGCCGTTACCTGAAAGAAATCGAGCAGTAAGAGGAGATAGAGAAGATGGGACAGATTAAAGTTGAGAAAAATGTAGGCGGCATCGAGGGCCTTTGTGTTATTGATCCTGCTGTTCACGGTGATGCTCGTGGCTATTTCATGGAAACCTACAACGAAAAAGATATGAAGGAAGCTGGCATTGATATCCACTTTGTACAGGACAATCAGTCCATGTCAACAAAGGGCGTGCTGCGTGGCCTGCATTTCCAGAAGCAGTATCCGCAGTGCAAGCTGGTGCGTGCTGTGCGAGGTACGGTGTTTGATGTTGCTGTTGACCTCAGAAGCAATTCTGAGACCTACGGCAAGTGGTATGGCGTTACGCTGTCCGCTGAGAATAAGAAGCAGTTCCTCATCCCGGAGGGCTTTGCGCACGGCTTTCTTGTCCTGAGTGACGAAGCAGAGTTCTGCTATAAGGTCAATGATTTCTGGCACCCGAATGATGAGGGCGGCATGGCTTGGAATGATCCGGAAATCGGTATTGAATGGCCGCAGCTGAAGGGCGAATATAAGGGTAGCGCAAGCGCAGAAGGCTATATGCTGGAAGATGGCACTGCACTGAACTTGAGCGATAAGGACCAGAAGTGGCTGGGACTGAAAGATACTTTTAAATATTAAGAACTATTAGTAGTACGGAGGATTCTACTCATGGCGGAGAAAAAGAAAATACTGTACATAGTCGAAGCTATGGGCGGAGGCGTTTTTACTTACATAGTTGACCTTGCCAATGAGCTTGTCAATTCTTATGACATGTACATTGCTTATGCAGTGCGAAAACAGACACCGGAAAATTATAAGGACTACTTTGATAAGCACATTCATTTGATTGAAGTCAAAAATTTTGGACGGGCAATCGATCCGGCAAAAGATATTGCAGCATTTTTTGAAGTCAAAAAGATAGCTGCAGAGATTAAGCCCGATGTGATCCATTTACACAGTAGTAAAGCTGGTGCGATTGGTCGGGTGGCGTTTAATGGAAAAATTCCAATGTTCTATACCCCGCATGGTTACAGTTTCCTGATGGAAAATTATAAACCGATGAAGCGCAGAATGTTTAAGCTGATTGAATCGGTGTGTGCAAAGCGAAATTGCACGACCATCAGTTGCAGCGTGGGTGAGCATCAAGAATCCTTGAAACTTACCAAACGTGCTACTTATGTAAATAATGGCATCAACATGGCAGAACTTCAGGAGATTATTGATAAGACAGAAAAAGTTGAACATCCATTTACGGTTTACACACTGGGGAGAATCTGTTATCAGAAAAATCCTACACTGTTTAATGAGATAGCCGGATCACTTCCTGATGTGAAATTTGTCTGGATTGGTGATGGTGAGCTTCGAAGTGAGCTTACGAGCAAAAATATCGAAATCACAGGATGGGCTGATCGAAGCACTGCGATTAGGTATGCGGTTAATGCAGATGTTTTTCTTCTTCCTAGCAGGTGGGAAGGTCTTCCAATATCCTTGCTGGAATCTATGTATATGAAGAAAGTATGCGTGGTAAGTAATGTAATAGGCAATCGCGATGTCATCCATAATGGTGAGAATGGCTTTGTGTGTACGAAAGTGGAAGACTTCGTAAAGGCGATTAAAGAATGTCAGAGTGAAGATATGAAACTGACAGAGCAGGCATATCAGGATATCCTACAGATGTATAACACAAAAGTAATGGCCGAACAGTATAGTGAAAAATATGAAATGGCAATAAATAAACTGGGGAGACTGTCCGAAAACTAGAATAGTCAGGTAATAGTTAACCATAAGGTTGAA
>OLVT01001432.1_pt1 | contig 20160 bp, 16 predicted proteins | sample 1673241 | NCBI WGS metagenome assembly OLVT01 (sample SAMEA3178936, study PRJEB25190) | human gut metagenome | biome: human gut; feature: human-associated habitat; material: faeces | place: Austria | collected 2013 | reverse complement strand
TTAAAAATCACTGTTTTTGCAGACATGGAGCTGCGGGGGCGGTGATTTTTTTGTGCAATAAGCCGCAATGTAGAAATCGTGCTTACACGATTTTCTAAATAGGATAAGGTACTATGAAAAATGAAAGAACATAAGAGGATGATAACATGAATATAGTAAATGAATACGGAATTATCGGAATATACTACATCTGCGTAAATGTCATAGCGTTTATCTTATATGGCCTGGATAAAAAATATGCCAGGGAGGGCAGATGGAGAATCCCAGAGAAGACACTGCTGGGCATTGCGTTGATCGGTGGGGCAGCAGGTGCCTGGATCGGGATGCAGACTTTCAGGCACAAGACAAAGCACATGTCATTCCGGATGCTGGTGCCGTTGTTTGCAGTGGTGCATATGTGGATGATAGTAAGATATACAAATCTGATATAATGGTCACTAAATCATGAAATAGTGCTTGTTATATAATAATTCGCTCATGGAATTGCGGCATTGAATAGAAAACTCGCTCATGAAATAGTGATGAATGAGAAAAACTCGCTCATGAAATTGTTGTAACATTGAAAAAACGGCGTATTTATGGTAAAATCTAAGAAGTTAGAAATGCTGGGGAAAGCAGGTGGATAATTATGTATTTGAAGCGAAAAATAGATCAGTATTTACAAGAATGGAAAGCGGGAGAGAATCGTAAGCCATTAATTGTGAAAGGTGCTAGGCAAATTGGAAAGACAGAATCTATTCGCGAATTCGCCAAAGCGAACTATTCATCGTTTATTGAAATCAATTTCGTAGAAGAACCTAAATATAAAACTATTATAGAGGAAGGATATGCGGCTGTAGATATCATTAAAAACATATCGAGAATTGATCCTGATAAGAAGTTTATACCACAGGATACATTGATTTTGTTTGATGAGCTTCAGGAATTCCCAGAGATAGCAACATCCTTAAAGTTTTTCTGTCAGGATGGACGGTTTGATGTTATATGCAGTGGATCGCTGCTGGGTATTTCATATCAAAGAATCGAAAGTAACAGTGTCGGATATAAAAATGATTATCTAATGTATTCTATGGATTTTGAAGAATTTTTATGGGCGAAGGGATATTCTGATGAAGTTATAGATGAGATGTTGGATCATATGATAAAGGGTACACCATTTCCGGAAGGACAGTTGAATGTGTATCAGAATTTGTTTTTAGATTACTGTATTCTGGGAGGATTGCCTGGTGTTGTAAAAGAATATATACAGACGGATACATTTGAAGGCACCTTGCAGATTCAGAGACAGTTGCTGGCAGACTATGAAGAGGATATTCGAAAGTACGCAGAGGGAGTAGATCAGACAAGAATATTGAATGTATTTAATCATATTCCGATTCAGCTTGCGAAAGATAATAAGAAGTTTCAGATATCAAAAGTGGCAAAAGGAGCCAGATTTAAGGACTATCGTGGATGCATCGAATGGTTAAAAGATGCCGGGTTGGTGAATATATGTTATTGTTTGCAATTTCCGGAATTACCATTGCGTGGTAATTATGAAGGAAAGTATAAATTGTATTATTTTGATACGGGAATGCTGGTTGCAATGCTGGATGAAGAGGCACAGGAAGATCTTCGTGCCAACAAAAATATGAATGTGTATAAAGGCGCATTGTATGAGAATATTGTGGCAGAAGCATTAATCAAATGTGGTTATGAGTTATATTATTATAAAAAAGAGAATGCTACTTTGGAGGAAGACTTTTTTGTCAGAAGTATGGATAAATTAATTCCGATAGAGGTTAAAGCTGCAAACGGAAGATCTAAGTCGTTGCGTACGTTGATTGATCGTGATAAATATCCGGATATTACATTTGGTATAAAATTAGTGAAAGGCAATATAGGGATTAAAAATGGTATTCATACATTTCCGTATTTTTGTACCTTTCTGATCAAACGATATATAAAGAGTCTCTAGGAGGATGTTTATGAAATCACTTGTTTTAGCAGAGAAACCTTCGGTAGCCCGTGATATTGCGCGGGTGCTGAAATGCAATAAAAATATTCCGGGTGCCATTGAGGGCAGTCAGTATATTGTGACCTGGGCACTGGGACATCTGGTAACACTGGCAGATCCGGAAGAATATGATAAGAAATTTAAAGAATGGAATATGTCGTATCTGCCGATGATGCCGGAAAAATGGGAATTAGTTGTAATTCGTCAGACAGCAAAGCAGTATCGGAATGTGAAGTCCCAGCTGTTCCGAAAGGATGTATCGGAGATTATCATTGCAACGGATGCCGGTCGGGAAGGCGAGCTAGTTGCCAGATGGATCCTGGATAAATCCGGTTGTCACAAGCCGATTAAGAGATTGTGGATATCTTCGGTAACAGACAAGGCGATTCGTGAAGGATTTGAACATCTGAAAGATGGCAGACAGTACAATGCACTGTATCATGCGGCAAAGAGCCGTGCAGAAGCAGACTGGCTGGTGGGAATCAATGCAACCCGTGCACTGACCTGCAAGTATAACGCGCAGTTATCCTGTGGTCGTGTGCAGACCCCGACACTGGCGATGATCGCACGCAGGGAAGAAGAAATCCGTGCATTTAAGCCGGAAGATTATTATGGCTTACAGTGTATGGCAGGAGGCGTGAAATGGACCTGGCAGAATGCAAAGACCGGAAGCCTCAGGTCATTTAAGAAGGAAGTTATTGATCAGGTAGAAAAGAGCATTAAGGGGCAGAAACTGGTCATTACGGATGTGCAGAAGCAGGCAAAGAAGAAGTCGTCTCCGGGTCTTTATGATCTGACGGAACTTCAGAGAGATGCCAATAAGCGGTATGGATTCTCGGCGAAGGAGACGCTTAATATCATGCAGCGTCTGTATGAGCATCATAAGGTATTGACGTATCCAAGAACCGATTCCAGATATATCGGTTCGGATATTGTGCCAACCATCAAAGAACGGTTAAAAGCCTGCAATATCGGACCGTATAAAGCATATATTCCAGCACTTTTGAAGGCACCGATCTGTACAAGCAAAGCATTTGTGGATGATAAGAAGGTCAGTGATCACCATGCGATCATTCCGACGGAAGAATACGTACAATTAGATCGCATGAGTAATGAAGAACGGAAGATTTACGATCTGGTAGTACGCCGTTTTATCGGTGTACTGTATCCGGCATATGAGTATGAACAGACGACGATGAAAGCTACTGTGCAAACATCTGCGAAGCCATCTGTGGCTACCGCGGTATTTGGGGCGAAAGGGCAGGTTGTATTGAAAGAAGGCTGGAAAGCGGTCTATGACAATATGTCTCTGGATGAGGAAGAAGATGATAAAAGCGGGGATCAGCTGAGATTAGCAGGGCAGCAGCTTCCGACACTGAAAAAAGGTCAGGAAGTAGATATTTCCCAAATTATGCGGTCGCAGGGAAAGACGAAGCCACCGGCAAGATTTACTGAGGCAACCCTGCTGAGTGCGATGGAGAATCCGGTCCGTTATATGGAGTCTGATAATGTCAAAGAGCGGAAAACACTGGGCGAAACAGGTGGTCTCGGAACGGTAGCAACCCGAGCAGATATTATCGAAAAGCTATTCCATACGTTTCTGATAGAAAAGAATGGCAATGAGATCCGGATCACATCAAAGGGAAAACAACTGCTAGAATTAGTGCCGGAAGACCTGAAGAAACCGGAACTGACAGCCAGATGGGAAATGCAGTTGTCGGACATTGCCGCTGGAAATGGGAAAGAAAAGACATTTCTTCATGAGATCAAAGATTACACAAAAGACTTGATTCAGGAGATTAAGCAGGCAGATGGAACTTTCCGTCACGATAATCTGACGAACAGCAAATGTCCGCGTTGCGGGAAGAGGATGCTGGCAGTTAAAGGTAAGAATGCGAGGCTTCTGGTGTGCCAGGACAGAGAATGTGGTTATAAAGAGACGGTAGCAAGAACCAGCAATGCGAGATGTCCAAACTGTCATAAAAAAATGGAATTGATCAAGAAAGGCGATGCAGAGACATTTGTGTGCACATGTGGATATAAGGAAAAGCTGGAGGCATTTAAGGCGAGAAGAGCCAAAGAAGGTGCAGGCGTGTCCAAAAAAGATGTGCAGAAGTATCTGAAAAAGCAGAAAGAGGAACCGGTGAACAATGCATTTGCACAGGCACTGGCGGGAATAAAACTGGATGAATAACAGTTGTGTGTATTATTTTGTACCGGCCTCCAACTGTTAGATTTTTGTCCTGACCTGTGGGGAAAGTACAGAAAGAAAAAAAGCACTTTTTTTAGTACAATTTTTTTGCTAGATTGACATTGAATTTAACAATCTTTCCGACTATTATAGGCATTTGGAAATTGAAAATACAAAGGAAAGAGAGGCAATAAGCTATGGCGGCACAAATTGCGGCTGTCCTGATATTCTTGGTAATGTTTTTACTGATTATCATGGACAAGATTGAACGTCATATTATTACTTTGGGATGTGCAGTGGTTACAATGGTTGTTGTATTTGGAATCTGCATGCATAGTATGACAGCATTGACTGAGACATTGAATGTGGCTCAGATATTTACGAGGGGATTTTGGTACACAGCAGGTGAGGCTTCTGAGAGTTCTGCCGGCATCAACTGGGCAACGATCATTTTCGTAGCCGGTATGATGATCATGGTAGAAGGTATGGCAGCAGCGGGATTTTTCAGATGGCTTTGCATGACGATCGCAAAAGCGGTAAAATATAAAGTGATACCGATCTTTATTACATTCATGTTTATGTCTTCGATACTGGCAATGTTCATTGACAGTATTACAGTTATCCTGTTCCTGGCAGCAGTTACATTGGAACTTGCTGATTTGCTGGACTTTGACCCGGTGCCGATGGTTTTGGCAGAGATCTTCTGCGCGAACCTTGGAGGATCAGCAACTATGTGCGGAGATCCGCCGAACATCATTGTCGGAACATCTCTGCAGCTGACATTTGCAGACTTTATTACCAATACTGGTGTATTGGCCGGTATTTCACTGATTCTGGTAGTAATCTATTACTATTTGATTTTCCACAAAGAACTTCGTGTAAAGCGTACTGGAAAAGTAGTAGCAGAATATCCGGATCCGAAGTCAGCGATTACCAATAAGACAAGTTTTGCAATTAGCACAGTCATTTTTCTGTGTGCAGTTGTACTTCTTGTAACGCATGCACAGACAGGACTTACGGTAGCGACGATTGGTCTTGGAATTGCAATCGTTACACTGATTACATCCGGTAAAAATATAGTGAAGGTGATTAAAGGCGTAGATTATAAGACGCTGTTATTCTTTATTGGACTTTTTGTCGTAGTAGGTGGTCTGGAGCAGACAAATGTTTTGAAGCTGATCGCCGAATTTATTGGTAGTGTCAGTGGTGGCAACTTGTATGTAATGGTAGCGATTATCATTTGGGTTTCTGCAATTGCAAGTGCATTTGTAGATAATATCCCATTTGCGGCTACAATGGTTCCTGTTATCCAGAGTCTGGCAGCCCTGAATGGTGTGAATATTTCTACACTGGCATGGGGACTTTCTATGGGAACAGATATCGGAGGAAGCGCAACACCAATCGGAGCATCAGCGAATGTAGTAGGTATGTCGGTTATCGCAAAAGAAGGTCACATCGTTGGATGGGGCAAATACTGCAAGAGTGCGGTTCCGGCAACAATTATCGTAATGGTGGTTGCAACAGTAGGAATCTGGCTCAGATATTGTTAATGGAAAGGAATGTGATAGTATGGAACTGAAGAAACAGCTGATTATTTCCATTGGACGTGAGTATGGAAGCGGTGGACATAGGATAGCAGAGGAGTTGGCAAAACGATTTGGACTGACTTTTTATGATTATCATATGCTCGGCGAGATTGCATTGGACAAGAAAGTGGATGTTAAGACACTGGAAAAATTCGATGAGTTGCCGAAGACTCCATTTTTCTCTAGAACGGTAAAAGGCTACAGTAATTCTCCACAGGAAAACATTGCTAATCTGCAGTTTGATTTTCTGAGAAAGAAAGCTGACGAGGGTGAGTCTTTTGTTATCGTGGGACGATGTGCAGAGACGGTTCTGAAAGAGAATCCGAACTTGATCAGTTTCTTCGTATTAGGGGATATGCAGGACAAGATTGAACGTACCATGCAGCGTGAAGGTGTATCCAGAGGAGAAGCCGAGGAATTGCTCGCACGTCATGATCGTAAGCGTAAGACGTACCACAATCATTACTGCAAGATCAAATGGGGTGACTCCAGAGGATATGATGTCAGTATTAACAGCAGCAGACTGGGACTTGATGGCACAGCTGATATGATGGAAGAATATATTAAGATGAGATTGTCTTTATAAAATAAGATGCTCCCGTTCAGATGGACAGTTATAAACAGTTTATCTGAAAGGGAGCGTTTTTTATTTTGCGGAAAAGAAATAATTGAACAGGGGACTTTTATGATAATTACCTTGAAAATTATCTTGCATAATAGTATAATGTAGGACGAATAGAATGATCGTTACGGGGAGCTGGCGTAAAAAGCTGGCTGAGAGGAGAATGCATTTCTCGACCCATAACCTGATTTGGATAATGCCAACGTAGGGACAACAAAGCGAGTAATCAGTGATTTAGGAGATGCCCTTACGGGGTGTCTCTTTTCTTATTTATAGAAGAGAGTTACTCAACTACTATGGCAGGAAAGGAGGATAATCAAGATGAAACAGAATGACACAGTTAAGAAGCTTGCTCTTGCAGGTGTTCTGACAGCGGTTGCTGTAGTCGGAAGCTTTATCAGCTTTCCGATACTTGGAAGCAAATGTGCACCGGTACAGCATATGGTAAATGTGCTGGCAGCAGTTGTACTTGGACCATGGTGGGGAGTCGGCATTGCATTTGCGGCAAGTCTGATCCGTAACCTTCTTGGACTCGGAAGTCTGATGGCATTTCCGGGAAGTATGGTTGGAGCTCTGTGCTGTGGACTGGTATATGCAATGTGTAGAAAACTCTGGCTGACCTGCTGTGCTGAGGCGTTTGGAACCGGCGTGCTGGGAGGAATTGCAGCTTATCCGGTTGCAAAGCTTTTGATGGGACTGAATCCAACCGGATTATTTGTCTATATTGTGCCATTTCTTGTTTCTACAGTTGTGGGAAGTATTCTGGCATATGTATTGATCTCTGCATTGGAAAAGGGTGGAGCACTGAACCAGATACGGACTGAAAGGTAATGCATGGCGGCAGATTGGGGGCACCACCTTCTGTCGCGTAAGAAAAATGTTGTGGGCAATAAAGAACCGGGATATCCCGAAGAAGGAGAAAAAAGATGAGAGAATACACAACACAGATGGACGCAGCAAGAAAAGGAATTGTAACACCTGAGATCAAGGCAGTTGCAGAGAAAGAACACATGACGTCCGAGGCGCTGATGAAGCTGGTAGCAGAGGGTAAGGTAGCCATCTGCGCAAACAAGAATCATACTTGTTTAAATCCGGAAGGAGTCGGCAGCATGCTGCGTACAAAGATTAATGTGAATCTGGGCGTATCCAGAGACTGTAAAGATTATGATATTGAGATGCAGAAGGTAATGAGTGCGGTAAATATGGGGGCAGAAGCCATCATGGATCTGTCCAGCCATGGCGATACGCAGCCATTCCGTAGAAAACTGACTCATGAATGTCCGGCAATGATCGGTACTGTTCCGGTATATGACAGCGTCATCCACTATCAAAGAGATCTGGCAACACTGACTGCCAGAGATTTCGTAGATGTAATTCGGATGCATGCCGAAGACGGCGTTGATTTTGTAACGCTGCACTGTGGAATAACAAGAAAGACGATCGAACAGATTAAAAAGCACAAACGTAAAATGAATATCGTAAGCCGTGGCGGAAGTCTTGTATTTGCATGGATGAGCATGACAGGTGAAGAGAATCCGTTCTATGAATATTATGACGAGATTCTGGATATCTGTGAAGAATACGATGTGACGATTTCGCTTGGTGATGCCTGCAGACCAGGATGCCTTGCTGATGCATCCGACGTATGCCAGATTGAAGAGTTAGTACGTCTGGGAGAACTTACCAAACGTGCGTGGGCACATAATGTACAGGTTATGGTAGAAGGACCGGGACATGTACCGCTTGATCAGGTGGCAGCTAATATGAAGATCCAGCAGAGCATCTGCATGGGAGCTCCATTCTATGTACTGGGACCTATCGTAACTGATATTGCACCGGGATATGATCACATTACAAGTGCAATCGGTGGAGCAGTAGCCGCTATGAGCGGAGCCGCATTCCTGTGCTATGTAACACCGGCAGAACATCTGGCACTGCCAAATGTTGATGATGTGAAGCAGGGAATCATTGCTTCCAAGATTGCGGCTCATGCGGCAGATATTGCTAAGGGCGTGCCGGGAGCAAGAGACATTGATGACAAGATGGCTGAAGCAAGACAGAAGCTTGACTGGGAAGCACAGTATGCATGTGCGTTGGATCCGGAGCATGCAAAGGCAATCCGTGACAGCAGAAGTCCGGAAGAGGATCACAGCGATACCTGTAGCATGTGTGGAAAATTCTGCGCAGTACGTAGTATGAACAAAGCACTGGCAGGAGAATATATCGATATTCTGTAAGATAGCTGAACTTAGAAACAGCACCTTTTTTCCTTTATGTGGGAAGAAAGGTGCTGCTTTTTATAGATTCTTTTTTAAATCCTGCATGTAAAATATCATCATGATATATAGAAAATCCTCTGCACTGTCTAGTGTGATGCCGAATAGTTCTTCTATTTTATTAATTCGATATAATAATGTGTTGCGGTGGATGTGCAATTCACTGGCGGTTTCTTTGGTATTCTTCAGATTAAAGATATAACTTTTTAAAGTTGGAAGAAATTCGGTTGCATTTTCCATGTCATATGCGTTCATGTTTTCTAATGATTTTGGCATGTAATTATTAACAGGCATTTGTTCGATACGCGGATATAGTATTGCCGGAAGTATATAATCCTGATACAGGTATAAACGGGCATCGGGATTAAGTATCTGCCCATATTTGATGGCATCTAATGTCTGGATTTTGTAATCTTCTATAAGAAGTAGATTGCTAAAATGCTGACTGATACCAGCCTGTGCATGAAAACGCTTTACGATTTTAGTGAGAGAGGACTGGTATTCATGGAGACTACTGCCCTTTTTGCTCGCCTTATAGTGAAGAATATATAAAACATTGTCATGTATTAAGATCAATTGATTGGGCAAAAGAGACTGGCAGGATCTGCGAATCATGGAAAGTGCCAGCTTTTCGTCGGAATTTCGTGCAGTGACAGCAGTAAGGATATAAGGAGGCAGGATTTCACAATTCATATCCTGAAACCATTCATTCAGTTGTTTTTCATTTTTAATGTTTCCGCTGAGTAATTCACTGATAAATACTTTTTGGAAATGCGGAATATTACTGGATTCAAACCGGTTGCTCTTTAGAAAATATCCGCAAACATTCTGGATGATGGACATGGCTTTCATAAGATCATCGGTAATGTTACCTTTTCCCGGATGCATAGTTACATAGGCTTCTACACTGTTATTAATCTTGACGATACCCTGGATAGCAGGAAAATCTTCGGAAGAACCCCAATCGATGATGTAGGGAGCTTTGTTCATATCTACTGAACTGATAAAACCATCATTGTACATGAGTTGGACTCGTTCGTCATCATAGGTGCGATGCTCGAGAAGATAATCCCTGTTTTCATTACCAACTGGATGCAGCGGGGCAATGCCGTAGACGTTGTACATAATATCTACAATTAATATCGGGACACCGGTGATTTCATAACACACATCCATTAATTCCTGCAGATCCTCATTAGGAAGAATTTTATAAATTGCTTCATATAAGTCTTCGAATTTAAAGTCTTTGTTCATTGCGACATCCTCCGTAAAATATGGAAATTAATTAACATTCTAAAATGTATTTTAAGTGTTATCTGTGGCTTGTCAAGTAGAAAATGGCGGGGCAATTGTGCATTTGCACAAAAAAATGATGATTTTTTCAAAAAAACGTATGATGAAAACAAAAACTATTCGTTATAAGATTAACGAAGAAACAAAGAACGGAGTACGAAAGGAGAAAATGATTATGTTTGATTTAACTGGTAATGTAGCTGTTGTAACTGGAGCTTCTGCGGGACTCGGACGTCAGTTTGCACTGGCACTTGCAAGACAGGGAGCGGATGTGGCTATCCTGGCCAGAAGAAAAGAAAAGCTGGAAGGTGTTGCAGAAGAGATTCGTGCATTGGGAGTAAAATGTCTTCCGGTACAGTGTGATGTAACACAGATCGATCAGATTCAGAGCGCTGTTGATGAGGTCGTAAAAGGATTGGGTACAGTTGATATTCTAGTGAACAATGCAGGTGGTGGAAGCTGTATTCCATTAGAGGATCTTCCGGATGAGGAATGGAGAAAGGTACTTTCGCTCGATCTGGATGGTGCATTCTACTGCATGAAGTATTTCGGAAGAGTCATGTTAGAAAAAGGATATGGCCGTGTGATTAACATTTCTTCTATTCTCGGTAAGGGTGGACTGAAAGAACTTCCGGTTATCGCATATGCTTCTGCAAAAGGTGGAGTGATCAATATGACTCGTCAGGCGGCCATTGAATGGGCTACGAAGGGAGTTACAGTCAACGCACTTTGTCCTGGATTCTTTGCATCAGAGGCGAATGGTCCGGAAGCGATGGAGGCAATGAATGACTTTATCGAGACAAGATCTGCAATGTGCAGACCGGGAAACCCTGGAGAACTTGATTCTTCTATTGTATATCTGGCTGCAAAAGAGTCTTCATATGTAACAGCAGCAATTCTTACCTGTGACGGTGGATGGACAGCAGTATAAATAATAAAACAAGTATACAATACAAGGAGTAATGAGCAATGAGTTATGATTATTTAAAGTTATGGGAACCTATAAAAATTAATAAAATGCGCTTGAGAAACCGCATTATGCTTTCTGCAATGGGAACATTTACACCAATGCAGGATGGAACAGACAGTGAAGAAGGTATCCGTTATTACGAAGAACGTGCAAAAGGCGGAGCCGGACTGATTATGACAGGTGCAATGTTCCTGTCAGAAAAAACCGCACAGGGTGGTCCGACACTGAATCTTTACAGTACACGTGCAATTCCGAAAGCAACAGTAATGGTAGAAAGAGTACATAGATGGGGAGCAAAGATATGTTTGCAGTTATCATGCGGTACCGGACGTAATGGTATGCCGGATATCGGAGAGCGTGTTCCGATTTCCTCATCACCGAATCCTGCATTCTATAATCCGGAAATGATTTGTCGTCCACTAGAAGTATCTGAGATTAAAGATATTATGAAGGAATTTGCAACAGCAGCAAGCTTTGCATTAAATGCCGGCTTCGATGCAGTTGAGATTCACGGACATGCAGGATATTTGATTGATCAGTTTATCTCACCGGAATGGAATACAAGAACAGATGAATATGGCGGAAGCTGGGAGAACCGAACCAGATTTGCAACTGAAATCGTAGAATCTATCCGTAATGTTGTGGGACCGAATTTCCCAATCATATTCAGAATTTCTCTGGATCATATGTTTAAGGGTGGAAGAACACTGGAAGATTCCATGCCAATTATCGAGCTGTTAGAAAAAGCAGGTGTGGATGCATTTGACATTGACAGTGGATGCTATGAAACGATGGATTACATTTTCCCGACATGTTATACGGGAGAAGCCTGTATGGCGTATGTCTGTGAAGAGGCCAGAAAACATGTCAGTGTTCCGATCATCAATGCTGGTAATCATTCTATGGAAACAGCGGTTGATTTGTTGGAATCAGGCAATGCAGACATCATCAGTTTCGGTCGTCAGTTGATTGCAGATCCACAGTTCCCGAATAAGCTGAAGGCAGGACATCGTGAAGATGTACGACCATGCATTATCTGTAATGAAGAGTGTATTGGACGTATTTTTGGAAGACTGACACAGCTTTCATGTACGGTTAATCCTAATACAGGATTAGAGACGCATATGGAAGTGACAAAGCTTGCGGAAGAGAAGAAAGTTGTTGTAATCGGAGCAGGTCCTGGCGGATTGGAGGCAGCAAGAACAGCAGCTATCCGTGGATGTAAGGTGACGATATATGAGGCAACCGATATTATTGGCGGAACGTTTGGACGCATTGCAAGTCCTTCATTTAAGAAGAGAATACGCGAGTTGATTAAATGGTATGGAGTTCAGTTGGATAAACTGGGTGTTGATATAAAACTGAATACAAAAGTTGGTCTGGATGACCCATGTCTTGTAAATGCAGATGAGATTTTTGTGGCAACAGGATCTGTTCCTTTTGTACCGAATATTGAAGGCAAAGATAATAAGAAAGTAATCGACGTAACAGCGGCACATGTCAATGGAGTAGAAGGACAGAAGGTTGTAATCTGCGGAGGTGGACTGTCCGGATGTGATACAGCGTTAGAACTTGCGATGCAGGATAAAGATGTAACGATCGTTGAAATGCTGGATGCTTGTGCGAGAGATGTTATGCCGATTAACAAGATTAGTCTGGATCGTATGTTGGCAGAATATAAAGTGAATATTCTTACCAGTACAAAGGTTGTTGGAATTACAGATGAAGGTGTTAAAGTCGAAAAAGCAGATGGAACCACAGAAGTTATTCCGGCAGATAATGTAATCACTGCATTTGGACAGAGACCGAATCATACACTGGCAGATGCGATTGCAGATAAGTATCCACTGAAAACAACGTTGATTGGTGATTGTCAGAAAACATCCAAAGCAGGTAATGCAATCAGAGAAGGTTACTATGCGGCGATGGCACTCCAGTAAATAATTTTGATATACAGGAGGCATGAGAGCAATGGGAAATGAGAAAAAGTTTTTTGGATATAAAGCAGCTATAGGAGCGTTTCTTATTATATTTGCTAACCTTGGTGCGTGTACGACACTCGGTACATTTTTGGCAAGTTTATCTGCCTACAGCGAACATTCATTGGGCGCTGTAGGGCAGATTGGAACCGTAAATACAATCTGCAATATTATACTTAGTGTGGTTGCGATTAAAGCACTTGGAAAGCTCGGACCTAAGAAGACAATGCTGATTTCTATTCTGGCATGTGCATTACATATGCAGTTTTATACATTTGCAACACCGGGAGCAAATGCGCAGAGCCTGATATTCATGTATATTGCGGGTGGGCTGGCATCATTTGCTATTACATTTGGAACCCATGCAGTATGTTCAGCACTGATTGCAGACTGGTTTGTAGAGAAACGTGCAAAGATAACAGGATATGTATTATCCGGTGCCGGAATCGGCGCAGCAGCCTGGGTATTTCTGGCAGGACAGTTGTTCAAGATTACAGATTACAAGAATTGCTACCGTATTATGTCAGTGCTGGTACTGGTACTTGGATTGTTTGCAGTTTTCTTCCTGATCAAAACACCGGAAGATCTGGGACAGAAGCCATTGGGATGGGCAACAGATGCAGGTTCAGCAGGGAACACGGCGGATGTGCCGGGTGTGTCTTATAAAGATGCATTGAAATCAAGTACATTTAAGTTCCTGGTATTGGGTCTTCTTTTCACATCCTTTGGAGGAACCGTATTCCTTTCTTATGCACCTAGCTGGTGGCAGATGAATGGAATGTCTGCAACCGGAGCAGCCAATTGGAATGCAATATATCTGCTTCTTGCAGGGGGACTGCTTCTTGTAGCAGGAACAATTTCTGAAAAGCTGGGAACAAAAGGATTTGTGTTCTATGTCTGTGTGGCATATGTATTGACCTTTATCTGTATGGTAGTATGGCCGGCGACAGGCGGAGCTGTATATATGATGGTGCTTACGGTAATCTTCGGTGCGGCAGCATATCCGGTAAATGCCAGTATCCCGTCATTTGTAGGAACAGCAGCTTTTGGACCAAGAGAGTTTGGTCAGATATCCGCAACTCTGATGATCGCAGTATATATCGGACAGGCAACCGCTTCACCGATTATGGCAGCTATTTTACAGACAGCTGGAGGTATGGGACTTGGATGGAAAATCTGTGCAATAGCAGTGGCGGTTGGCATGGTATTCCTCCTGGCAGCGCTTAAAGTATCTCCAATGAAAGATAAGAAATAAAAAATATAAATCGTAGAAAGGACGGTATGCGTTATGGATTATGGCTTGAAAGGAAAGGTTGTATTAGTAAATGGATCTACAGGAGGAATCGGACAGGCTATCTGTCGTGCATTTGCAAGAGAGGGAGCGAAGCTTGCGATTGCATCTACAAGTCAGGCAAAGCTGGACGCATTTGTGCCGACACTCGATATCGCACCGGAGGATTTGAAAACATTTGTGGCAGATGCTACGAAGGCAGAGGAAGTAAAGGCATGGGTAGATGGAGCATATAATCATTTCGGGCATATCGATGTAGTTATTCCAAACGCCGGATATGAGGGATCTTATCAGGAAATTCAGGATTGTACGGTTGAGAATTACATGAAAGTTTACAGTATTAATGTATTTGGCCCAATGCTTCTGATGAAGTATGCTGCACCGTATCTTCTCAAACAGGAAAGCGGAGCAATCGTAACCATCGCATCGAATGGAAGCTATACAACAGCAGCAGGTATGAGTGCGTACTGTTCTTCTAAACATGCAGTGGCAGGAATTGCCAAATCTGTAGCATTGGAACTTGGACCACATGGTATTCATTGTAACTATATTTGCCCAGGCGGTGTAGAGACACCGATGATCCACAGAATTGAAGAGAATACATTTGGCGATACTAAGACACATGAAGAATGTGAAGAGATTTTCGGGGCAGCTTATCTGGATAAGAGATACTGCAAACCAGAAGAAGTTGCTGACCTGGCTCTGTTCCTTGCATCAGATGTATCTTCACATATTATGGGATCAGGTATCCGTCTTGATGGTGGAATGGATGCACTTTGCTAGGAGGTAAAAAATGGAAAAGACAGTTAATTTTGATTTGACAGGAAAAGTTGCAATTGTTACAGGTGGCTCTCGTGGACTTGGTGTTGAGCTTGCAACATCTATGGCTGAGTATGGCGCAGATATTGCGCTGATGGCTGGTAATGTTGAAAAAATGAAAAAAGTTGCAGCTGATATTACAGAAAAAACCGGACGTAAAGTTATCTGGGTAAAGGTAAATATCGGTGATGAGGAAAGCGTTAAGGCAGCAGTTCAGACAGTTATGGATGAATATGGAAAGATTGATATTCTGGTAAATAACGCGGGAATTATCCGTTATGGCCGTCCGGAAGAAATGACATACAAAGACTGGACAGACGTGCTGAATATCGATGTTACAGGAACCTGGCTCATGAGTAAAGAAGTGGTAAATGTATATATGGGTGAGCATGGAGGAAAAATTGTAAATATCAATTCAGTAAACAGCTTCAGTGCATCTCCGGTTGCACCTGTATATCATGTAGCAAAAGCGGCAGAGGCAGCATTGACACAATCTTGTGCGGCGGCATGGGCAGGCCAGGGAATCTATGTAAATGGCATCGCGCCAGGCAATATGCAGAATGGCGAAATGGCACCGGATACACCGGCAGATATACTGGAAAATATCAGAAGAAAAGTACCTCAGAGAAGACTTGGAGGTTATGGTGATCTGTCAGGAGCACTGCTTTATCTGGTATCAGATGCCAATACCTATACACAGGGTGTTACGATTACCTGTGATGGTGGTCTGATTCTGGAAGCATTCTAGAAGTTGCTTGTATAACAACAAAAATGAAAGCATCGGGATAAAAAGTCTCGGTGCTTTTTGAATGAGAGAATCAAAAACAATACTTGACATTTAAAAAAATACATATATAATGAAATTAACAAGACGGCAGATACGATAGATCAAGTCTATCCGTTTCTGGCGGTTTTCAGAAGCTAGAATAGCACCTTACTTTGTCAGAGCGGAGGTGCTATTTCTTTTTCGTATAACTTAGAACAGATACAATCAAGTTGGCGGTCGCCAGTATAATCATAAATTCTTCATATGTACTCATAAGAATCACTCCCCTTTCCTTAAAGCTCGGAAACGGTAGCATGCACCCTATCGGCCGTGACATAATATTATATTCTTGAATTAAAAATGTCAATATATAAAAATGAAAAAGAAACTATAAATTTAAATAAATTATTATGTTGAAAATAATGCATGACTGTGATACTATCAGAAAAAGAGCAGGAGGTGCATCATGAACGAAATATTTTGTAAACATTTATTGGAATATCGAAAGCGTGCCGGATATTCACAAAAGGATATGTCAGGGAAGTTGTTAATTGAGGAATCGCTATATTCACAATATGAGAACGGAACGGCGGAACCGGGATTTGACGCGTTGATACGCATTGCGGATGTACTGAAATGTTCGTTGGATGAACTGTTTGGCAGAAGTGGAGATTATAAAAGGGATACTTCTGGCAGTAGTGTGATGCTGCGTGAGGAAGCGGTTCAATACGGAAGCCCCAGGGCTAAGAAAAAGGTTCTTATTGGTTTGCAGGACTTTCGCAGGGTGAGAGAGCTTCATGCCTATTATGTGGATAAGACAATGATGATCGGGGAATTCCTCAACTCGCCATATCAGATTACTTTGATAACCAGACCGAGAAGATTCGGGAAGACAATGAACATGTCTATGCTTGCAGAGTTTCTTGACTGTACCAAAGATTCAAAAGCAATTTTTGAAGGAAGTAATATTAGCAGGACAGAATGGATGGTGGAACTTAATCAGTGTCCAGTGATATTTTTGTCATTTTTGAATACAAAATCAGATTGTTCGAAAGGACTTTTTGAATTAATCGGGGAGACTGTAACAAAAGAATACGAGAGATATTATTCTCTGATAAACGATAGTATGTTATCGGATAGAGAAAAAGAAAAATTTAATAAGATATACAGAGCTTTAGTAGATATAAGAAATATGGAATCATGGAGAATTTGTATTATAGAATCAATCCGGACTCTGTGTGAAGTTTTGAGTATATATTATGGAAAGAATGTTTATCTTCTCATAGATGAGTATGATACGCCGTTTATGTCGGCGAATATGAGTGGTTATTATTCAGAGGTACGCTCTGTTTTAGCGGGATTTCTCAGTACATCGTTAAAAGGGAACCCTTATCTGGAACGAGCGATGCTTACAGGAATCCAGCGTGTAGCGAAAGAAAACATATTTTCCGGATTGAATAACCTAACGGTGCTTACTGTAAATGATTCGGAATATGAAGATTGTTTTGGTTTTACTGAGGAAGAAGTCAGGAAACTCTTGGATGACTTTGACCTGGAACTTACGGATGAAGTGAAGGAGATGTATGATGGGTACCGATTTGGCAATAAAGATATCTACAATCCGTGGTCAGCGATCAATTATGCGGTAAGAAAAAGGCTGGCACCATATTGGGTAAATACTGCCGAGAACAGTATATTAAAAGATGCGCTGAGAGAACGAGGAACAACGTTTGAAAAAGAATATAATAAGTTGATTGAGACGGGAGAGATAACAACAGTTGTCTCATTGACTACTGCGTATTATGAACATCAAAGTGATGCTTCGCTATGGGGATTGATGGTAAATGCAGGTATGCTGACGATGAAAGAAAACCTGGGAGATGACTATTATACACTGCGTATTCCTAATCAGGAGGTATGGTCAGCTTTTCGCGAATTGACTGCATTTTCTCTGCAAATAGATGAGGAAGATATGCAGAAATTATTTATGGAGCTGATTCGGGGAAACATAGATGAGTTTGCGAAAAGGTATCAGAACATTTTGTTGACACTTCCATCCTATCATGACCTGCAATGTGAAAATAGTTATCATATGATGGTATTGGGAATGTGTGTGTTTCAACAGAAGAATTATATTATAGAAAGTAATCGTGAGAACGGAAATGGGAGAGCAGATCTTTTGATGAGAGCAAAAAGAAGCGGCTATCCTAATATGATGCTGGAGTTTAAATATACCAAGGATAAGAAAGAAGATTTGGATAAACTTGCTGCCAGTGCAGTGGAGCAGATGAAAGATAAAAAGTATGATGTGAATTTGGACACCCCGGTTTATTATATTGGTCTGGCACATTGTGGTAAACAGGCAGTTATACATTATCAAAAATCCTGATACGCGCTGTCCTCTCTTTACATACAAAGATCTTAAGGGTAAAATATCTGTAAATGTTTGTGGGGTACAGATGTTTTACTATAGGAGAAAGAGAGAATTTATATGTCCGAGAAAGAGAATATATTAACTAGAACCTGGATGGTTGTGCTTCTTGCTAGCATCTGCTGCATCTTATGGGGCAGTGCGATTCCGGCGATTAAGACGGGATATCGCCTGCTTGAGGTGGAATCGTCCGACACTGCAAGCCAGATTGTATTTGCAGGAATCCGATTTGCACTGGCTGGATTGCTTGTTTTGTTGTTTGGAACAATTCGTGAAAAGAAGATCATGTTGCCAGAGAAGTCCATGATCAGGTATATTGTGCCGGTATGCCTGGCACAGACACTGGTGCAGTATTTCTTCTTTTATATAGGTGTTGCCCATACGTCAGGAGTGAAGGGTGGCATTATTACCGGAACAGGGAACTTTATTGCAATTCTGATGTCATGTCTGGTGGCTCGAAATGAGAAGTTAACGGGGCGGAAGATGATTGGATGTCTGCTTGGCTTTGCAGGTGTGGTGCTGATCAATCTGAATGGAAGTACATTAGATATGGGCTTTAAGCTTACCGGTGAAGGTTTTGTACTGATATCGCAGGTGTCCTATGCGGTATCTACGTTATTGATCAATCGCTATTCAAAGAAGATGTCTCCGGTATTGTTGAGTGGCAGCCAGTTTTTTGCGGGCGGCATCTTACTATTTATAATAGGAAAGTTTATGGGCGGGCATCTGGATAAGCTGACTGCAGCCGGAGCTGTGTTGATCCTATATCTGGCATTGGTATCAGCGGTGGCTTATACGTTATGGTCAATATTGCTTGCGCATAATCCGGTATCGCGGATTGCAATTCTTGGATTTGTGAATCCACTGTGTAGCGTGATTCTGTCAGCGCTGGTGTTGGGAGAGGTGCAGGAAGCATTTAATCTGTACAGCCTGTCAGCGCTTGTGATGGTATGTGTGGGAATCTATATCGTGAATTTTCGGAAAGAAACAGGAATTAGTTGAGAAAATGTGCGCCCGGTGATATAATGTCACCGGGCATTTCATATCTTATAGATAGAATCTGAACCGGTGCTGACCGTAAGGCGGCAACCGCCTAAGGGGAGGACGAAGTCTGATAGCGATGCTCATTTCCCTATAATACGTGGCTGAAAGACAGGGGAACACTTGGAAAAGTGCCGTTTTATCAGCAGAAAAGGAGAACAGAATATGGAAGCAACGACAACAACTAACACTAAGGGAGGCACAAAGTATCTTGTAGAACTGGCGCTGATGATCGCAATCATTTTTGTGATGGCATTCACGTTAGGATACCTCAGAACACCGGGACTGTCTATTACATTCCTGACCGTACCGGTAGCAGTAGCAGCGATGATCCTTGGACCGAAAGGTGGCGCAATCTGTGGAGCAACATTTGGTATCACAAGTCTGATGCAGTGCTTTGGAACCAGCGCATTTGGGGCAATGCTTCTTGGAATCAATCCATTCGGTACCGTATTTACATGTATCGTTCCAAGAATCCTGGAAGGTCTGCTCAGCGGTCTGATATTCAAAGCAGTCAGAGGCAAGAACAAGAACCTGGCGTATTTTGCAGGCGGACTGGCTTGTCCGGTTCTGAATACCATTTTCTACATGAGCTCTCTGGTGTTATTCTTTTATAATACAGACTACATTCAGGGATTTGTAGATGCGCTTGGCGTAACTAATCCATTTGCATTTGTAGTCGCATTTGTAGGTGTGCAGGGTGCAATCGAGGCAGTTGTATGTACCGTAGTGGGAGCAGCAGTTGCACGTGCGCTGGCAGCAGCATTAAAGGAAGTGTAAGGAATGCAGCAGACAGGCGAATTAGAAGAAATATCTGTCAGAGATCTGACGGGACTGCGGATCGGTAAAAAATTTGGTTTACAGCGGCAGCAAGCAGAATGTAAAGCTGGTTATGATTG
>OLVT01001423.1_pt1 | contig 20227 bp, 19 predicted proteins | sample 1673241 | NCBI WGS metagenome assembly OLVT01 (sample SAMEA3178936, study PRJEB25190) | human gut metagenome | biome: human gut; feature: human-associated habitat; material: faeces | place: Austria | collected 2013 | reverse complement strand
TCAGCTATCTCAAACTTGATACGAAAGTGAGGCGAGAATTTATGCTTATGGAAGCGCGTTTGTTAGATGAAAGACGTGAGGGCGAAGCTGTGGGTATTGCCAAAGGTGAAGCAAATGCCAATATCGCTACTGCTAAGCGCATGTTGGCTAAGGGATGCTATTCGCTTGAGGTTATCGCTGAGCTTACAAATTTATCTCTCGCTGATGTGGAGAAGCTAAAGAAAGAGGCTTAACCACTCTAATACTGATTTCACTAAACAGATTGACGATGAAATCAGCTATCTCAAATTAGATACGAAAGTGAGGCGGGAATTTATGCTTATGGAAGCGCGTTTGTTAGATGAAAGACGTGAGGGTAAAGCTGAGGGTAAAGCTGAGGGCATTGCCGAAGGCAAGAAGATTGGCCTTGCTGAAGAGAAACTCGCTACTGCTAAGCGTATGCTGGCTAAGGGTTGCTATTCTCTGCAGGAAATCACGGAACTTTCCGGTTTATCTCTCGCTGATGTGGAGAAGCTAAAGGAAGAGTCTTAAGCACGTAAAGCAAGCCTAATACAAAAATAAAAAATTAAACACAAAGCACTAAAAACCCATGTCCCGCCGAAATCGGCAAGACATGGGTTTTCTGTATTCTCAGCGCACGCTTTAGCAACAGCATGCGCTATTTTATTATCTTCTGCAGTACGCTTGCATCCGCAAGCCTCTGCTTTACTCCTTCTGATACAAATCATAATAACGCCCTTTGCGCGCCAGCAGCTCCTCATGGCTGCCGCACTCCGCAACAGCGCCCTCGTCAAGCACCACAATCTTGTCCGCATGACGGATGGTGGAAAGACGGTGCGCAATAATCAGCGTGGTACGTCCTACCGCCAGCTCGTCGAGCTCCTTTTGTATCTGCTGCTCCGTAATATTGTCGAGTGCGCTTGTAGCCTCATCCAGCACTACTACCGGAGGATTTTTGAGGAAGACACGAGCAATCGCCAAACGCTGCTTCTGGCCGCCGCTCAGCTTCACGCCGCGCTCACCCACCTCGGTATCGTAGCCCGCAGGCAGCTTTTGAATGAACTCATCCGCCGCCGCAGCCTTCGCTGCCGCCTGCACCTCGTCCGCTGTCGCATCCGGTTTGGCGTAGGCTATGTTGTAGCGCACGCTGTCGCCGAAGAGAAAGACATCCTGCTGCACTAGGCCGATTTGCCTGCGCAGTGATTCCTGCGTAAATGCACGGATATCGCAGCCGTCCAGCAAAATTCTGCCGCTCTGCGGCTCGTAAAAGCGCAGCAAAAGGCTGGCAATGGTTGTTTTGCCTGCTCCCGTAGCGCCCACAAAGGCCACAGTTTCACCTGCTGCCACATGCAACGAAAGATTGCGGATAACAGGTCTGCCATCCGCATAGGCAAAGCTGACGTTATCAAAAGTAATATTACCCTTACAGGGCGGGCAGATTTTAGCATCCGGTGCATCGGTAATCTCAGGCTTTTCCTGCAGCAGCTCATAAAAACGCTTGAAGCCTGCCATACCGCGCTGATATACCTGAATGAAGCCTAAAAGCTGCATCAGCGGCTTCATAAACAGGCCCACGTAGAGGAAGAAGGCCACCAGCTCGCCGAAGCTCATCAGTCCCTGATTTATCAGCAGGCCGCCCACTACTAATATCGCCACATTGATAAAGTTGCTGAAGAAAATCATACTGCCGACGAAATAGGATGTTATTTTGAAGGATTTTTTGCATACTTTCAGATAGGCATCCGCCTTTTCCATAAACTGCGCCATATCGCTGCGCTCACCGGCGAAGGCCTTGATCAGACGCACGCCGTTAATGCTTTCCGCAGCCTTGCCTGTTACCTCGCCCATTGCCACACGATTGGCAAAGAAGGCCTTTTTCATGCGCAGGTTGACGAAAACGGTATGCACTGCCTTCACCAAAAGCAGGAAGGCAATAAGGCTGCCCAGCATAGGATTCATGTAAATCAGAATAACCATTGTGCCGACCATCGTCAGCCCGCAGACGATAAGATCAATCGGCGCATTGCCTGCGAAGCCGTTAATTTCGCTCAAATCGCTGGTGAGGCGCGAAAGAAGCTGACCGCTTTTATTTTTATCGTAAAAGCCGAAGGACAGTTTCTGCAGATGGCTGAACAAATCGCGGCGCATATCGCGTTCCATGGAATAGCTCATGGACTGCGCCCAGTAGATGATGCTGAAATGCATGCCGAAGTTTACCAGATACATGGCAAGCAGTGCCGCCGACCATTCAAGGAGCAGCGGCAGATTTTTAAGCGGCAGCTGCTGTTCCAGCATCAGCTTCACTACATAGGGAAAGAACAGCTCGAGCAGCGCACGCAGCAGCGAGCCTATCACGAGAAAGAGCAAAATGCCCTTATACGGTTTATAATAGCTGAGAAATGTTTTGAACATAAAGCTTTCCTATCCTCTATTCATATATATTCTAAAGCGCGAGCAGCAGCTTTTGTCAAAACACTGCCGCGACGTTATATACTTTCTTTTATGATGATACAGTCTACACTATATAGCAGGTATAAAGTCAATAGGATGTGTTCTTAAATAATATCATAAAGCGAGTTATTTGCCAATTGCTATAACACAAGCGCTTCACTAAAAAACTGCCTTTCCTAAAATCGGAAGGCAGTTTTTTTGTTGCATAAGCCTTATTCGGCAAGCAGCTTGCCTGCTTCCGCCAGCTTGGCCATTGCTTCGTCATCGGGAGCACCCAGCGCCAGTACGCCGTCAGCTACAAGTGTTGCGCCCGCGTCCTTAACGCGTGCTTCCCAGTCCTGCATATAGGTTCCGCCCCAGCCATAGGAGCCGAAGAGTGCTACCTTTTTGCCTGCCAGCTTGCCTTCAAGCTCGGTAAAAAACGGCTCGAATTCGCATTCCTCCAGCACCTCTGCACCCATTGCCGGGCAGCCCAGTGCCAGAGCATCATAGCCTGCAGCCTCGTCAGCAGTGATTTCGCTGACATTTTTTACAACAGCCTCCGCACCGGCAGCGTTAATTGCTTCTGCAATAGCGTCAGCCATCATTTGTGTGTTACCGGTACCGGTCCAAAAAATTACAGGAATTTGTTTCATGATAGTGTCCTCCTTTTGCTTTAAACTTTACTTTTGATAATAACCCTGGATTTGCTCCAGCAGGAAATCAGCACCCTTTTCGCCCATAAACGGCAGGTGTGTTGCCACTACGCCATTCATAAACGGCGCACTGATGAGCACCTTCATGTTGCTTGCATCTGCCTGCGTGAGCGCCACATCGTCCGCGAAAAGCAACGTGTTGCGCAGCTCACGGATTTTCTGCAGCCATTCGCCCTCCTCGGCGTAGGCTTCTACATCTGCCGCAGGTTCGGTAATGGCCTTCAGGCTGTGCGCACACATTTTGTGCGTCACGCTGATGCCTGCCTGCTCCAGGAAAGCGCCCACACCACGCACCAGGTCATAATCGCCCTTAACAGCGGCCTGCCTTGGCTTGCTGCCGCCCATCATGGCATACATGCTGAGCATGGACATACCCTTTTCCTTCATTTTGATGCGCATCAGCACTATGGGCTCAGGAGCTTTGCCAACCGCTGCGCCTACCTGCTCCAAAAAGCTTACGGTGCCGCTGTAGCCGTAGGGAACGGCATAAACATATGGCGTACCGAATTTTTCTTCAAGATATTGGGCAGCGGCAAGACCTTCATTGCCCAGCACAATATTTACCTGTGCCTTGCCCATAGTCTGCAGCTCGTCTACGCTGGTGTCGCAGCAAAGGCAGGCATTACAACGCAGATCCAGCGCTTCATCCAGCAGGCTCTTTACCTCCCAGATGTCGCTAGCCATGCGGTAGCGCCACGCAGAGGCGCCGATGATGTTGTACACGCCCGCCTCCTGCGCTGCATCCTTCTGTGGCAGGTTGCGCACGAGCAGTTTGTAGGTTTCGGCCAGGCCAACGCTGTAATCACCGCGGAAGCCGCCCTGCTCGAAGGCCACAAGCTTAGCCTTGACCTCGTTTTGCATATAACGGCACACGCCCTTGATGTCGGTGCCGATGACGGCAGTTACGGAAGAGGCTACGACGAAGATAACCTTCGGCGCATAACTTTTGTCCAGTTCGATAATTGCTTTCTCCAGACGTGTTACATCGCCCATAACAACGTCATCCTCGCTCATATGCGTAGTGAACATGCGGTTTTGAAAGCGCAGGCCCAAGCCTCCGTATAAGCCCATGCTGTAGTGCGTGGTGCCGGCAGGGCCGTACTCCAGTACAATGGCTCCCTGTACGGCCAAAAGGCTCCAGATAATTCCCATTCTGTCCGACGGTGTCGGTAAAAATCTTACTAAGCTCACAGGCCGGCCTCCTCTCTGAATTTCTTTGCGTCGGCTACAGCCTTCGCCACTGCCTGCAACATGAAGCTGCTGCATTCAAAGCCCAGCATTTTGCCTGCCGGGTCGCTGTGCAGCAGGGCAATGCCCTTGCGGCGCAGGCGGTCACCGAACTCATGGCCCATATAGAACCACGGATGCAGTACGTCGTAAACATATTGCAGCGGTGCGATATTTGCCGCCTTGCAGATGTACGGGTCGGTTTGCGCCAGAATGCTTTCGATATCCGCAAAATTAGCCTCGCTCAGCTTATTGCTCTGAATCAGCTGCGGCACCAGGCCCAGGCTGCACAGATAGCTGTTGAGCTCGAAGCAGTCATACTGCGTATTGCCGTAGATATAGGGCACACCCTTGACGTCAGGCAGCACCTTCTGCTCCAATTCCTTGCATTCCTCAAACTTAGCGCCAATCTCCGCAGGCAGCGGCAGCTCCAGATAATTAAACAGATGCTGATAGGTCTGCAGGATTTTTTCCGGCGCTGCGAAGCGGTTGAAGTAAACGTAAGGAATGCCGTACTGCTCCTGCATAGCCTGCGCCAACGGCAGCGCAATATCATGCACGACGATGTTTACTTTCGCTGCGGGAGCACGGCGGATTTCCTCGGCAGTGCAGCCGCTGGGCAGCTGTACGCCCAGTTTGACGCCTGCTGCCGCTAAAAATGCGTGCAGCTCTGTATCGGCAAAGTTGCCCATGCGCTGTCCCAGAACATTGACACTGCCGTCGCAGTCCTGCTTTTGCATCATGGCGGCGCAGGCAGTAATGGCGCGCTCCAGACCGGGGAAGTGATCCTCGCACTTAAAGTGCTCGGTGTGCACCGCCATTACCGGAATATTGTACTGCTTCGTCAGCTCTGCGGCAATGGCGTCGTAATCATCGCCGATTACCTCAATTACGCAGGTGGTGACGAGCATCACGCATTTCGGCTGATATTCCGCCACTATTTCTTTGAAGGCCTTGTGCATGCTTTCGGTGCTGCCGAAGGTTACATCATGGCTGTCGAGTACAACGGAAACGCAGCGTCCCGCAATACCGCCGTAGCGCTCGTTGATGGTGAGGCTTTTGGTGTAATAGCTGCATTCGTCCGTGCCTACGATTACCAGCAGGCAATCTTCTATACCGCCTGCCACCATCGCCGCGCCCATCAGCGGACAGTGGGTGCCGGGGAACAGCGCTGTTGTGAGCTGGGGCACATCCTTGATTGTCTGCACCTTGCTCAGGCGGTTCAGGCGGCCTAAGATTTCGTTGCCGTCCATGCCTGCAGCCTGCGGCGGCATCCCCATTTTCTCAGCCATTTTGCGCATTTCGTCCTTCTTGTCACCCTTCATGGCCTGCATCATGCTCATCATCTTGCCCATGTCGGGCATAGCGCTTTTGTCGCCGTTTTTCTGCTTGGCCTTGATGGCTTCGATTGCGCTTTTGGGCATGCCCATTTTTTCGGCCATCTTCCACATTGCATCTTCCTTTAAGTCCATGTACTGCCTCCTATTCTTCTTCGTCCTCGCTCATAGCCAGCACATACTCGGCTAATTCGTTGTATACCTGTACCATCGGTGAGTCCTTGACAAATTCGCTGACAGTGCCGCCCTGATTTTCGGCGATTTGGATATCGCCGCTGCGCGGTACGTACTGCACAACCTCGGTGCCGATTTCTGCGGCAGCCTTGGCTACCAGCTCCTGCTCATTCTCAATGTTTTTGGCGTTGAGGATGATGCCCTTCAAGCGTGCGTAGCCGCGACGGCCGAAGTTTTTGATGGCCTGGGCGATGTTGCTTGCCGCGTAGAGGGCCATCATTTCGCCGGAGGATACGATGAATACCTCGCGTGCGTAGCCTCCGCGGATGGGCATGGCAAAGCCACCACAGACTACGTCTCCTAAGACGTCGTAGATGACGATGTCAGGCTTGTAGGTTTCAAAGGCTTCCAGCTCTGCCAGCTTTTCGAAGGCGGAGATGATGCCGCGGCCTGCACAGCCGATGCCGGGGGTGGGGCCGCCGGCTTCTACGCACAGGACGCCGCCGAAGCCTTCAAAGACAATGTCCTCTAATTTCAAGGCTTCGCCTTTTGCTTTCAGTTGTTCTAATACTGTGGGGATGCGTTTGCCTTCCATGAGGTTTTTGGTGCTGTCGCTTTTGGGATCGCAGCCTACTTGCATTACTTTGTAGCCTTTTAATGCGAGGGCTGCGGATAAATTTGAGGTGGTGGTGGATTTGCCGATGCCGCCTTTACCATAGATTGCTATTTTTCTCATGTTTTTCTCCTTGTGGGTATTATTATTATTTATGAATTGGTGTGCTTCCCTTACGCTTGCGTGCTATGATACTTTTTGCCCGGGGCGGCAAAAAGTATCCAAAAAACGCCCTTAATGGCTGCTTCGCCGGATTCCGGCGACTGGATTCGCAAAATTTTTCACGTCGCTGATTTTTGCATGACGTGCGTCTGCAGAATGCGTCAACACTCCAGCGAAAAATTTCTGTGCCTGTCCGTTGCTTGCGCAGTTCGCTTGACATCGTGGTTCTGGCGAGCCCGTCGTCCGTTCCGGTCTGCGCAGCGCCAAGGGTGGTGTCCTGTTTGTTTGAGCAAAGTTTTGATTATCAGGCGCAATGAAAATCTAAGTTAAAATTGTCTTATAGACTGTCATTTATATTCAATTACAAATGGGAATCCTTGTACGAAGTAGCAGCGTACTTTTTGTCCGGCGTCGTTTTTGGCAGCACTGAAGCGCCATTTATAGAAGGCGCTGAGGGCGTTGTTATCCAGAGTGCTGTTGCCGCTGGAACGCACTACTTCGGCGCTTTCTACGCGCCCATCAGTGCCTATAACGCCACGCACGACAACGCGCCCGCCGATTCCCGCATCACGCAGCGCCTGCGGATAAACCGGAGCCGCAGTTGAGGCTACGCGCGGAGGTACCTTGGGATTGCGGGCAATGCCGGGGCCTGTGCCGTTGCCAATGCCATTGCCGTGTCCCGCACCGTGACCGCCACCGCTGCCACTGCCGCTGCCTGCACCAATACCGCTGCCAGTGCCTGTGCCATGGCCTGTTCCGTGACCGCCGCCGCTGCCACTGCCGCTGCCTTTTTTTGCACCTGCAGGCACATGCTTCACTACATGCTTCACAACCTGCTTATGCTCTATCTTGCCATCAGGCAGAGTAATCGTTTCTTCTTCCACGACTTTCTCCACCTGCTCCTCGCCATCGTCGGCAGCATCAGCGACAGCTTCATCGCCGCCACCGCCTCCTCCGCCGCCGGCATCAAAGAACACAACAGTATCAGCATCCGCAACCGGCGGCTGCATGGCAAAAACGCCCGAAAACGCCAGTGCGACGAACAATATAAAATGTAATATCAGTGAGCCGCAAAAGCCAAAGCGATGACGTGCCTTCGCCTGCAGCTTTTCTATCTGCTTCATCGTTACTTACCGCCATCCGTCGCCAGGCCGAAGCGTGCTACGCCTGCACCCTTCAGCTTATCTACCAGCTTAATCACCTCGCCGTACTCCAGCGCCTTTTCCGCACGGATGACAACGGCGAAGTTTTTGTTCTTCTTCTGCTCCAGACCTGCCTGCAGCGCCAAGGCCTCCGCATCTGTTTGGGCATCGCCCAGATAAATGCTGCCGTCGGCCTTCATCGTCACGGCGAAGGTTGTCGTGGTATCCGTCGCCGCATTTTTAGCCTGCGGCAGCTTCACCGGAATCGTTTTCAGGTCAATCATATACATCGTGCTCAGCATAAAGAAGACCAGCAGGAAGAACATAATATCAATCATCGGGATAATCATCAGCGGCGGCGTTTTCCTGTTACGCACATCTCGCAGCTTCATGATCTTCCTCTCCTTGTTTCAGCCTCCAGCAGCGCGCTGAAGCACTGCTCCATATCCGTAATCATGTTGTCCATACGGTGAGCGAAATAGGAATGTGCGCACAATGAAAGAATAGCTACACACAAGCCCGTCGCCGTTGCAATCAGCGCTTCACCGATGCCGCCGGTAATCGCCATCGGCGCACCCGCTTCTACGTTGAAAATGCTGAAGGCACCAATCATGCCAACAATGGTTCCCAGCAGTCCCAGAAGCGGGGACATTGTTACGATAATGCCCAGGTAATCCAGCTTATCACGCAGCGTCGCCATAAAAATGCCGGCACGACTTTCGAGGAAGGCGCTCTTTTCTGCCTTACCGCCTGCAATTGCCGCCACATCGGCAAGCATCTGCGCGCACTGACCGCTGCCCTTGCGCGCCAGCTCCGTCGCCACAGCAAAATCACCGCTGCGCACGGCGGCGCAATAGCGGGAGGCAAAGACAGCGCCGCTGTCCACGCTCTTATAATATATAAACCGCTCAATGGCGATTGCTATCACAGTTATAGAACAGGCGAGCAACGGCCACATAACCAGTCCGCCCTTCTGAAAGTACATTATCAAATCTGTTATTGCCTGCATATTTTCCTCACAAAGCTACAAATGCTGTCGTACTTTTACAGGAGGTGCATACTGCTCCCCAAAGTACAGAAAGGAGCAGTATGCTGTATATTATGGAATCAAAACTCTAATTAAAAGGTCATCTCTGCGCCTACACGCCAGGTGCGGCCGTCGATAGTATAGCTATGATTTTCATCATAGGGTAAGGTCTTGTCAAAGATATTGTCTACACCGGCATAAACATGCAGGTTTTTAGTAATTTGCTTGTCTGCAACAAAGTTAAACGTGTTAAAGGTATAGGTATTAACATTTTTGGAAACCTTGTACAGATAATCTACATACCACTTAGACCACAAAGTTGCGGTAAACGGCAATTCTGCATTATCAGTATAACTTAATTGGACAACACCGTTTTGTCTGGCTCTGTTATTCAGACGAGCATTAGTGGTTTTATCCTTAGCATCCGTGTAGTTATAAGTAGCCTTAACATTCCAATTATCATTGAAATTGTAACCAACCTCTGCTTCTGCACCACTGATTTCCGCTTCGCCTACATTGTAATATTTGCTCTTGACAACCATGCCGACACCGGGAACATAGCCACGGTAGAACATATCGGAATCAATAAGATTATCTATTTCATTATGATAATAACCAAATTTGCCGGACCATTTACCTTGCTCTGCTTCAAAACCGATGTCGAAATTAGTTGCTTTCTCAGGTTTTAAATCAGGATTACCTAATACCTGAACATTCATCATGCCCATGCGTTTATCCATGGTAGAGTACAATTCATATACTGTCGGCGCACGGAAGCTCTTGCCATAGTTGACCTTAAAGCGGCTATTATCGCTGAAGCTATAGGTAGTACCGATTTTAGGAGATGTATGACTGCCGAAGGCATTGTGATGGTCAAAACGCACAGCAGGAATAAGCAGCCATTTATCAGTAATTTTCCATTCATCCTGCAGATAAGCAGCATAAGTATCTACATCCTTTTCAGAACCTGCTTTAGTGATACCTGCAAAGGTTTCGCTATATTTGTTATCACCGCCACCGCCGAAACGTGTACCACGCATATTGGTCGTAGTCCATTCAGCGCCATAAGTCATAGTGTTTTTATCATTCAGCTTCATGCTGTTTTTGCCTTCAAACACCAAAGTATCATACGAGGTATGGTCAAAATCGGTAATAGCATTATTTTCGTTTGTTACGTTGCTTTTCTTTAATGTATTGTAATACATACGCAGATTATAATCGTTTTTATTATCCTTGCCATAATAGGTCAAAGCATAATCGGAACGGTTGTTATCATAATTATAAACACCTTTGTCAGTGCCTTCACTGCTATTACTGGTGAACTGTTCACGCATAAAATTCAAATCTAAAGCAAGACCACGGTTAGCATCAAAGGCATAATCAAAACCAAGATTTAAGAAACGGCGAGGTCCATACATATTGGAGCTGCTAGTATCATAACCTTTGGTTTTATTGTAATAGCCGCTAACCTCTTTACGGACATCTTCAATACCGCCGCTGGCTTTTACACTTACTTTGCCTTGACGTCCGGAAGAATAATAGAAGTTTGTACCCATTTCTTTAGTGCCGGTATGAGCACCGATACTTGCATGCTCTTGGTTGGCTTTCTTTGTAATGATGTTAATAACACCACCCATAGCATCGCTACCATACAAAGCAGAACCATTGCCACGAATAACTTCAATGCGTTCTACATCTGCAAGATTGATACGGCTCAGCTCATAGGCATTCATTGTAGAACCGGTGTTTTCGGCAGCCATACGACGACCGTCAACCAAAATCAACGTATGCTTGCTTTCCATACCGCGAACCATAACCACATTGCCGGTCATGCCAACCTCTTGCACATCAATGTTAGTTGCAAAACGCAAGGCATCGCGCACGTTATAAGCAGCAGTATTTTTGATATCCTCTTGGGTGATAACCTCAACGCTTTGCGGAACCTCTTTTTTCTCCAGCTGTGTCTTGGTAGCGGTCACAACATAATCCGCACCGCTGTATTCATCGTAATTATCTGCCTCAGCAGCAAATGCCATATGGCCGACTGCACTGACAACGCAGGCAGTGAGTAAGGCTATCTTCTTTTTGTTTAAATTTCTCATAATGCACCTCTTTTTTCTGCTTATTTTTATGGTATATTTCACACCCGCAAGGTCAGCGACCGCTAACCCACGGATAAAAAAATATCGGAAGAATTTATTTTCTGTCGAACCAAACGACAAAATCACCCGCAGGCTTTTCGCCCTTCTGTTTGCGCTCCAGCGGTGTAATTACGGCAACCTTGAGCTCAGGACGCAAAGCTTCCAGCTTTTGCGCTGTTCCCAGATGCGCATCGGAATGGAAGCAGCCGTTGATATGCAAAATCTGCATATTCTGATGTGCGTCGGCAAACGCAGCAATACTCTCGGCCATCTTGTCATCCTTCAGGCATTGCGCCGCATACACGGCAGCCAGGCGCTGCGGCGGCATTTTCATCGGAGCTGCCGGGGAGCTCATCTGCGCATAGAATTTATCCTTATACGCGCCCTCGGGAGCATAGGTATGCTTGGGCAGCCATTGCTGATACTGCGCCTCCACGCCCTCCGTCGAAGCGTTGTTTTTCGCTACGTGCGCTGCCAAAAAGCGCGGTACGTTAGCGGCAATAACGGGCATTTTCTTTTCTTTGGCAAAATTTACCAGCGGAGCATAATCCGTACGATAATTAGGCCAGGGACGGCTTGCAGCGAGAAAATTTTCTTCGCTCAGAGTATCTGCCAAAAAGTTATTTAACTTACTTTGGTTATCTACCTCAAACATTTCCATGGATAAGGCCAGTTTCGCGCCTTTTGCCTTATACATTGCCTCCAAAAGCTCTAATTCATATTGGTGTATTTCACTTTGGTCATGATATTCACCAAAGAAAACTACATCATACTTCTGCAGCTTGCTTGCCAGCTGCGCTGCTGTTAAATTTTTACCGCTCTGCGCATCGCTGAACTGCGCCGCACCTGCGGCACCTGCGCCCAGGCACAGCATTGCCATGCTAAGAGCGATTGTTTTCATGAATTTATTCATCTTAATCATGCTCCTCTACACTATACGGAAAGCACACGGGGTACTGCGTCACGTTGGCCTCTACACGCATAATCACAGCCTTCACATCGTAAAGCTCTTCAATGACGGACTGCGTGAACACCTCGTCCGTAGGTCCGTCTGCCATGATTGTACCCTTTTTCAGCGCAATCAATCGCTCACTGTAGCGCGCCGCATGGTTCAAATCGTGCAGCACCATGATAACCGTCAGTCCCATCTCGTTGTGCAATCGCACAACCAGCTCCATCAGCTCCAGCTGATGATGCACATCAAGATAGGTCGTAGGCTCATCTAGCAGCAGAATCTTAGGCTTCTGCGCCAGCGCCATGGCCAGCCACGCGCGTTGACGTTCGCCCCCGCTCAGGGTATGCACCAGGCGCGTACGCAGCGGTCCCAGCTCCGTAAACTCCAGTGCTTCTTCAATAGCCAGGCGGTCCTCCTGATTGAGGCCGTCGAAGAACTTGCGGTACGGCATTCGTCCGTAGCACACCAGCTCCTCCACCGTCGTGCCACCGGGAGCGTTCGCGCTTTGCGCCATCACTGCCAGCGTGCGCGCCACCTCTTCCGTGGACATTTTGTTGATATCCTTGCTGTCCAGATAAACTGTACCGCTCGCAGGCTCCAGCAGGCGGCATAACGCCTTCAGCAGCGTTGATTTACCGCTGCCGTTCGGCCCGATAATCGTCACAATCTCCGGCTTGGCTATATCCAGCGTCAGGTCCCTGATTATCGTGTGCTCGCCGTAGCGCAAAGTAATCTTTTGTGTATGTAATGTCGGGATATTCATAGCTTAACGCATCCTCCGTTTCAGCAGATACAAGAAGAACGGACCGCCGATGAAGGACATGAAGATGCCCACGGGAATTTCCAGCGGACTGAAAAGCGTTCTTGCCGCCGTATCAGCCAGTGTTACCACCGCACCGCCGGCAATCGCCGCACAGGGCAGCAGGTATTCGTGGTCGCTGCCGATTAACAGGCGCATGATGTGCGGCACGATGAGGCCCACAAAGCCCAGCATGCCTGCTACGCTTACGGAAACCGCCGCCAGCAGCGCGGAAAGAAAGATTAAAATTGTGCGCATGCGCATAACGCGTACGCCCAGACTCTTGGCCAGCTCATCACCCAACTGCAACGCGTTTAGGGAACGCGCACACAAAATCGTGCCGATAATACCAATCGCGCTATAAGGCAAAAGCATTTCCACATGCCCCCAGCTGCGCCCCTGAAAACCGCCGGCCATCCACATCACGGTTCCCTGGATTCTGTCGCTGTAAAATACGTTCAGCGCCGCCATACCACCACCGAAGAAGGTGGCAACCGCCACGCCTGCCAGAATCATGCGCAGCGGGTTGATGCCCTTTTCCCACGCCAGGAAAAAGACGATGCCTGTGGAAAGCACAGCGCCGACGAAGGCTGCCAGCGGCACCATAGCGGACTGTTCAGGGAAAAGCAGCATTATCACCATCGCAAAAAGGCCCGCACCGGCGCTCACACCGATGATACCGGGGTCTGCCAGCGGATTGTGCAGCACGCCCTGCAGGTTGCAGCCTGCCAAAGCCAAGTTAGCTCCTACAAGCACCGTAATAATCGTGCGTGGCAGGCGGATGAGGTTCACAATGCGGTCGGTGTCCGCATCAGCCTCACCCAGCAGCGCTGCCCATGTTTCGCTCACCGAAAGGCTCACTGTACCGCTGCCAATGCTCATGAAGATGCCTGCGACAAGCAGGATGCACAGGCCGAAGAACACTGCTATGCGCACTTTTTCTTTTGTTTTGGCATCATTACTCATTACTTGGCCTCTCCATACATATATTCTTTCATAATCTTCATCGCTTCGATGGTGTGCGTGCCGGGGTTAACGGTAAACAGGCTAGGCGGCAGCTGGTACACACGGTTATTCTTCACGGCGTTCACGTCATGCCAAATGGCGTTGTCACGCATATTGGCGCGCAGCTTTTCCAGAATTTCCTTGCTGCCGCCCATGGTAATCAGCATCACGATATCGGGGTTTTCCTTGGCTACGAATTCCATGCTCAGCGGGATATAGCTGCTGTCCTTCACATTCTCGGCCTTGTCCGCAATGTTTACGGCACCCAAACGCTCTGCCAGGTCACCGCCGAAGCTCTTTTTGGTGGACATGTTGAAGCTGTCCGGCGAGCCGAAGATAATCAGCACCTTCGGACCTCTGCCCTTCTGTACGTCCTGTGTCAGCGCAGCATATTCCTTTTCTATCTGCGCACGCTTGGCGGCAGCTTCCTTTTCTCTGCCGGCAAAGCGGCCGAAGTCGTCTATGCTTTTCAGCACATCCTCATAGGAGTTTATCATGTTCAGGTAAAGCGGCACGCCGGCCATTTCCAAAGGCTTGCGCAGCATTACGTGGAAGGGTACGTTCGTGCCTACAACCAGATCAGGCTTCAGGCTCATGATTTTTTCCAGATTCGGCGCGTGGATCATGCCTACTTCGGGGATGTCCTTAATGCTTTCCTTGATGTCATCGGGATATGAAGTGCTGGTAGGTCTGCCGACGGCCTTGCCACCGATGGAGGTGAAGATTTCCAGATTGGAGGCATTGAGAAAGACGATTCTTTTAGGCTCCGCGGGGATGTGTACCTTGGCGCCGGTGCTGTCGGTTACAGTTACGGCGGCGTTGGCTGCGAGCTTGTGCTGGCCTCTTGCCAGCAGGAAGTAGCCTGCCAGCGCTATGATTACGACAAATACGAGTAAGATATATTTTTTCATACGCAACTCCCTTTACAATATTAGCTAGTGCTATCTTTGAAATTAAATTAGCCTAGTCTAACTTCACTATGACATTATCTTATAAGATGTGGATTTTGTCAAGTTAAAATTAGCGTAGGCTAATTTGGTGGGATTAGTTTGCGATATAAAATTCTAGAGAAAGTTCCATTTTCAGCACTTCTTTTTCCTGCATTACGCTTTGCAAGCGCAGTTCCTTAACCTTACAGCCATCGCGTTCTGCCTGCCGCAGCCAGCGAAGCAGGGAATAAAAATCACCGACAGCACTTGTTTGCAATTTCTGCATCTGCAAGCCATTCTGCAAAGCCACAGGCTTGCCCTCCATCTGCATGCTGTTTAGATGAATGCTTTGAGCTCGTGCCTGCTTTTGCAGGCGTTGCAGCCTGTTATTCAAGCTCAGATTATGCTCTACCTGCTGCTCTAATTTCTTTTGCTTATCCAATAGCTTGATTTTATATGTCTTATAATCGCTGTGTTCATCAGCAAAACGAATCTGCTGTGTCAGTTGCCCCTGCAGCTTCTGTGTCTGTTCTACCGCCAGTTGTCGTTCATTCCAAAGCTCTAATGCCTTTACTCCAAAGCCTGTAGACAACACCAGCGCTATGCAGGCAAGCAGATTAATTGTTTTTTCTCCTGCTTTCATTGCTTGCCCTCCTTCATCTGCAGCTGCAGTTTATAAACAAGAACGTTACCCTGATGCTGCGATTGCAGAAGCTCTACTCTGCTGTAATTTCCACATTTTTGCAGCTGCTCCACAAAACTTTCCAAAGCCAAATTATCCACCGCCTGTCCTTGCAGCACTAAAGGTTTTTTACTGCCGTTGTATTCTAGCAGTGTCAGCCAACAGCCGGGCATCATCTGGCGGCAGATGTGCTCAACCTCACCACCTGCCTCTTTCGATGGTTTAGACGCTACAGCCAACAGCTTTTCCAAACGCTGACAGTTACGCTCAACAACCTCGCTTTCCTGCATACGCTGTTCCCACTCCGCATACTGCTCTAATTGCTGCTCTACCTCCTGCAAATCGCGCTGCGCCAGATAACAGCCTCCCCAGGCACTGGCATAAGCCAAAATCGATAACCCTAAAGCTGCACAGCCTGCTTTTGTCAGATAACGGCCAAAAGTGGCCGCTATCCCCTGTAAGCGCCTCTGCTTCTGCCTGTATATTGATGGAAGAGACTTCCCGGCAAACCATTTATCTGCTGCTTCATCAATCGTTTTACTGCCTAACAAAATCCCCTGCAGCTTCAGCATTAAACTTCTGCACAGCTGCTCCAGTTCAGCACGCGACGCATTCTGTAAGGCTGCAAACATTACCTGATATTGCTGTTCATCTGCTTCACCGATAACATGTGCTTCAAAGCTATAAGTATAGTCTTCATGCATCCAAGGAACGCTCTGCTGTACTTCCCATTTTAAGGCAGCCTGCAGTTCACGCCGCCGCATTGAAGGCAAAAGCAGCTGTTCGGAGTACACCGTTGCTGCCGCAGGTAGCAATAAAACCGCTACCCCCTCTTCTACATCACGTGCCAAAAGAATTTCGCGTAAAGCATCGGTAAGTCTTTGCTTATCTGCCAGACATTCCTCATTCAGCTGCTCCTGCCAGCTATGCTCACCATTCTGCCAATACGCCACCTGCCCCGTTTGCAGTGACAACAGCAAAAGCGCCTGCTTACGGCGCCAACGGCAGCGCAAAGCGCACAGTACAGGCTCAAATAGTTCTTCAACACTAATACTTTTACCATACTTCATCATAAGAACATCCTCCAATACCATGTAATGATTTCTTTACCACAAAAATACGCAGCAACCGCTGCTGCGCACAAAAACGGTCCGAAGGGGATAGCCTGTTTCAGCTTCCCACGCCTGCACAGCAACAATAATGCCCCTACAACACCACCGCTGACAAAGGCGAGCAGCAAACACAATAGTCCCTGCTCTAAGCCAAGCCAGATTCCCAGAGCCGGCGCCAGCTTAACATCTCCCTCGCCCATACCTCCGCGGCTGGCAAAATACAACAGCAGCATAATTGCCAGCGTTACACCTGCACCATAAAGAGCATTTAATAGCTGATGCTCATAAAATGCACGTACAACACCTGCTGCAATTAAAAATAACGTTACCTTGTCATAAAGCAGCATGAACTTCAAATCGGTATAAGTGTGATAAAGCAGCCCAAGAACAAAAATAACGGAAAACATGATTACCTCCTTAAATTTTTCCAGAAAAAAGCAAATAGGACCCCTGCATTGTAATTTGTACTACAATACAGGAGTCCTAAAACTCTTTACTACATATTTACTTTTTCTGCTTCCAGATAAAGCCAATGCGCTTAGCCAAAGAGCTGAAAGTCTTTAATTGCCTCTTACCAGTTCAGGTCCTCAACCTCTTGACGGCCTTTGCCGGTCAAAGCATCCATCATGATGCGTTGCTCGATTTGAGCAGCCAGCTTCTTGGTGAACTTAACAGTATCCGGGTTAACGGACATGCTGTCGATACCGCTCTTAATGAGGAACTCGCAGAACTCAGGATATACGCTCGGAGCCTGACCGCAGATAGAAACGGTCTTGCCATCCTTATGAGCAACCTCGATCAGGTGACGGATTGCACGGCGTACAGCCAGGTTACGTTCGTCATAGATATGGGAAACAGTATCGTTATCACGGTCGCAGCCCAGAACCAGCATGGTCAGGTCGTTGGAACCGATGGAATAGCCGTCAACAAACTTGTTGAACTGGTCAGCCAGGATGATGTTGGACGGAATCTCAGCCATCAGCCAAACCTTAAAGTCTTTACCACGGGACAGACCGCAGTCAGCCATAATCTTGGTAACCTTTTCGCATTCCTCTACGTTACGGCAGAACGGAATCATAACGTTCAGGTTCTTCAAGCCGAACTCTTCGCGAACTTTGCGAACAGCCATGCATTCGAGCTTGAATGCTTCGATATATTTAGGATCATAGTAACGGGAAGCACCGCGCCAGCCCAGCAGAGCGGAAGGCTCGTTCGGCTCGAATTCGTCGCCGCCCTTCAGGTCGCGGTATTCGCTGGACTTGAAGTCGGAGAAGCGCATGGTTACCGGTCTCGGAGCCATAGCCTGGCAAACTTGGCGGATGCCTTCAGCCAGTTGGTCTACAACCTTTTCCGGTTGACCGATTTTGATCAGATACAGCGGATGTTCATGGATATAGGTGGTCCAGATGAACTCTTCGCGCATCAGGCCGATACCGTCGCAAGGCAGAGCAGCATATTTTTCAGCCAGCTCAGGATCGCCCAGGTTCATATAAATCTTAGTGCCGGTCGGCGGGAAGTATTCAGCAGCAGCAACTACTTGTTGTGCCTGTTGTTCAGCCTTCGGCTCTTCGATGATGCCTTCGTATACAACACCATGAGTAGCATCAATGGTTACGTCAATGCCATCGGGAATGGTGGTGGTAGCAGCTTCGCCACGGCTCTTGGTACCTACGATACAGGGAATGCCCAGCTCGCGGGATACGATAGAAGCATGGCAGGTCATTCCGCCGCTATCGGTTACGATTGCTTTCGCTTTCTTCATAGCCGGTACCCAGTCAGGAGCGGTCATTTCGGTTACGAGGATTTCGCCTTCCTTGAATTCGTCGATATGGGACGGATCCAAAATTACATGTACGCGGCCTGCTACATTACCAGGGCTGGCAGGCAAGCCTTTAACGATAACTTTGCGATCAGTAGTCACTTTCTTCTCCTCTTTCGGTGCACCATTTTCTTTGTTACGACGGCTCCATACGGTTTCAGGACGGGCTTGCAGGATGTAAACCTTGTTATCGCGCTCGTCAACGCCCCATTCCATGTCCATGTAGCAGCCATAGTGTGCTTCAATTTTCTTAGCGCATTCAGCCAATTGTTTGATCTGCTCATCAGTCAGCTTCTGCTCGTTTTGCTCATCCAGCGGAACAACAACCTCTTCGCAGTCGCCGTCAGCTTTGCGGATCAGCTTAATGTCCTGCGCGTTAACGTTCTTTTCAACAATCTCGCAGGTAGCTTTATTTACAGTATAGTTATCCGGAGTTACGGTGCCTTGAACAACATATTCGCCCAAGCCCCATGCGCCTTCGATGAGGATGTTCTTGTCGTCGCCGGTAGCAACGTTAACAGTGAACATAACGCCTGCAGCCTTGGAGAATACCATCATCTGTACTGCAGCGCTCAGTGCTACATCCAGATGATCAAAGCCTTGTTTTTCACGGTAGTAAACCGCACGGTCGGTAAAGCAGGAAGCATAGCATTCCTTAACCTTAGCAACGATGGTTTCTGCACCCTTTACGTTCAGGTAGGTGTCCTGCTGACCTGCAAAGCTTGCATCCGGCAAATCCTCTGCGGTAGCGCTGCTGCGAACAGCAACGAACGGATCAGCCTGGCCAACCTTTTCACCCAGCTCTTTGTAAGCTTGGGCAATCAGATCCTGCAGATCCTGCGGCATTTCTTCGTCCATAATTGCCTGGCGGACCTTAGCGCAAACCTCGCGCAGCTGAGCGCTGTTGTCTACGTCCAGACCGGCAATTAAAGCTTTGATCTTTTCGTACAGACCGGTCTTTTCAAAGAAGTATCTGTAAGCGCAGGCAGTAGTTGCGAAGCCATACGGTACAGGTACGTCAACATGAGAGGTCAGCTCGCCCAAGGAAGAAGACTTACCACCGGCGATTGCTACGTCTTTTCTCTCCAGCTGGTCAAACCACAGCAGGAATGCTTTTTCTTTCTCCATAATAATTTGCTCCTTTTAAAATACTATACTTTTTTCTGGGGAAATCCTTAATATAGTGTATACTATATCACATTTAAAGGGCATATTCAAGCGATTTCTGCAGTTTTTTTTAGATTTTTTGTGGAAAATTCACTGGCATGCTATAATACAGATAAAAGTGAGGTGCGTACCATGAATTTTATCGACAGCTTTTGCAGTAACATAAAAAAGGTAATTGCCCTTATAGCTTTAATGCTCCTTTTAACGCTCGTTATTTTAATTTTTACGCATACATCATTAGGCTGTTTTCTTGTGCTGTTGCCCATAACACTGTTGATTATTTATCTTTTACATAAAATAAAAAAACTTGATCAGGAGAACGCTTTCATCTATAACTCCGTTTTAGTAATTCTGCTTTTCATTTTTATCCTCTTTGATTTGCGAAAGGATATAGTGCTGCTTGGTTGCTTCGCTTATATTATCCATCTATTGATGGCATACCATCTGATCCTAAAGCCGCCTGCCATAACGCAGCAGCAGGAAAAAAATGATATAGAATCAGACACTATCAACGTCACCGGCTCTTTTATCACCTACGCCGACATCTGCCCCGACGACGGCGAGGACTACGGGCCTGAAGGCAGTGTTATCTGGGGACCGCGTACTATCGAAGAAAAGATCTGTATCAACGGCAAATGGTACATCAACGAAAACAGCGAGGAATGGGAGGAAAACGAAGGCTGCTGAGCCATTAAACAATTTACGCAGACGCTCATATACATGGGCGTCTTTTTTGGCATTGGTCCAAATTTTGGGGTTGGGCTGTTACATGAGTGTGGGTCGACCTAGT
>OLVT01001421.1_pt1 | contig 20250 bp, 20 predicted proteins | sample 1673241 | NCBI WGS metagenome assembly OLVT01 (sample SAMEA3178936, study PRJEB25190) | human gut metagenome | biome: human gut; feature: human-associated habitat; material: faeces | place: Austria | collected 2013 | reverse complement strand
CCGGGTACTTGCGGCTGGACTTGTGAACGTATTTCAGGGTCTTTGAACTGACGTTTGCAATCCTGGTCCACTTTGTGGTGTCAGCAGAGCGGTAATACACCAGATAGTTCGTAGCATTGGAGGCCTTGCTCCAGGTCACGGTTGTCTGGCTGTAACCGTTTGGCTTCGCGCTGGCCTTTACGGTAGATGGTATGGCTGGAATAGTTACAGTCTTACCCTTCTTATCGTAAGAACTCCATTTCTTTCCATACTTATTGTACGCTCTAACCGTGTAAGTGTACTTTTTGCCACCCTTGAGCGTTGCTTTCTTGTTTGATGTATGCGTATAACTGGTCTTGCTTGCACTAACATTGGCAAGTGTCTTCCAGGATTTCGCCCCGGCTTCTTTCCAGTAAATACGATACTGTGTTGCGTTGCTTGCCTTTTTCCACTTGATAGTAACCTTGTTGCTGCCGGATGTCGTAACACTGGAGAGTGTGACCTTGCCGGGTGTCCTGGATGCTGCCTGTGCCGGTACTGCTGGAATGAGCAGCATGACAGCAAGAGCCAGGACCAGCAGGCGGGATAAGGCAGAAAACTTTGTCTGGATGTGTCTTAACATACTTTTTCCTCCTTCTGTAGCCATTGATAAGTCTGGTTTCATTTTACTACAGAAATAAGTGTAAAGAAATAAAGATATCAGGAAATCTCTGTTTTTTTGTTCGTTATAAAAAAATAATTTTTATTTTTTACACTGCAAAGAAAATCAAGCATATTATTGTTGAAATCCAAAAGAGAGGAGAAACAAATATGCGGAAAATGCACTTTGAATATGTCTATAAATATAAAAAGTATATAAATTTTTGCGGGTTATTTTTCGGAGCGTAACCTTTTCCGCAAAAATTTGAATTGTGGATTTCTTTGTGACATAATAGATTTGTAAGCAAAAAGAACTCGCGAGTGAAACCATAAAAACTGTTTTCCCGGAAGGGACTTATTGATAGAGGAGGTACATTTATGTACGAGAATTATGTTGAATTAAATAATAACATCGTGAAAATCTGTGATTGTTTTACTGCCCCAGAGGATGCAGGAGATATAAGGGTAGGAGAGGAAATCAGCAGGATTGTCCGCAGAGCATTTCTTTATAGATTCATGAGTTATGTAACAGATGATTGTGAGAATAAAGGAATGGATGAAAAGGAAATGTTGGAAAGAGTTGGACATCACGTTCCCAAAGATGCCCGCTGGCAGCATTTTGTACAGGCCTGCAAGGATGGAAATTTTGATATGGAAGAACTGAAAGCCGCAGTAAAACATATAGGGGATGAAGTGAAAGGGCTGTTTGATGACCTGTCAGCAGGAGAACTGGACAAGGATAACTGTACATTATATGCAGAAGGGAAATCATTTGCGGATGTAATCCTTGCAGTAGATAAATTGCCATTTGAGTATCATAGTAGAACTGATTTTAACGATGATGATGAGTTAGTACAGTATCTTGTTATCAATGAGAGTAACCGACGCCAGGGATATGCTTATGTTGAAATTGAAGAATTTATACCGAAATATTATAAATCCTGTGAACCAGGGAGTTATTTAGTATCTCCATCACGACCTTTAGAATTTACTATCATGAATGCAAAAGAGATGAAGAAGGGCGAGACATCCCTGGAAGGAGATGCGGTACGGAAAAAGAAGGATATTTTATTTAATATGTTCAGCCTGTATGCGCAGCGTTATATCCTTCTGGACATCTGGAAGGAGGATGCAAAAGAAAGTGATTCTTCAAAAGAACTTTTGGAAAAAGCGCAGAAACTGTTTGCATATTCTGAAAGTGAAGATGACCCAAGAGACAAAAGAGCACAGGAGATTTACACAGACATTTCCGATTATCTTGAAAATCAGCCGATGGAGTTTTGGGAAACCGTGGATTGCCGGAGAGGGAAACTGGAAGATTTATTATGTGAAGCATATGATAAAGTCTATGGAAAATAAGTTCCCGGATTTCGGGGTGTAATAAGAAGGGAGAGCAGTTGTGTGGGCTGTTCTCCCTTTTTGGTGGAATCAAATTGCCATAGATTAATAATTACGCCCCTGATTCTCACTTACCGTCCTCTGCGCGGATTGGTCCATCCGCTCCAGCAGATATCCTGCCCGGCCAGCCAGGTAGAGGGTATGGTTCAGGGCATAATCGGTTTTATATAAGATTCGGTCAAATGTCTCGGTTTTTACTTTGCCGGTCCGTTTACGGATATGGTCAGAAGTCCGCTGTCCGTAAATGTCAGACCATCTTTTTCTACGTTCCCGGAAGTCGGCCAGGTGTGAGACGTCATCCGGTATCTGGCTGCATAGTTTTTCATACCGGCGGGTATGCTCCTGTATCTGTTCCTCGCAGGCGGAAATCTTCTGGTCCAGTGTCTGCAAGTCGGATTCCATCTGTGCCAGCATCCTGGCTTTGGTTTCGTAGTCCTGGATATCGGAAAAGCCTTCTTCGTTCAGAATCCTTCCCAGCCGTTCCTGACGGAAGCGGATGCCTTCTTCCTCTGCCTGGATTGCGGCTTCTATCTCATCAGGACGGCTGCTCCAGGCTGGAAACTTCCCGTCCCATTCTTTCCTGAGTGTGGAGATGTTTTTTCGAGCCTGCCGGTCTCGTTCCTGGACATTCTCCCGGGCTGCTTTTACACGGATGACTGATTCCTGGAGAGACTGCGCTGTTTTCTGGATATATTCCCGTTGTGTCTGGAAGTCCTCCAGGTCATACCGGGCAGAGAGGATTTCACCCCGCAGCCAGCCCATGCGCTCTGCAATGGATTCGTAGAGTTGGTCATTCTTTTGTTTTATCTCTGCTTCCAGTTCGCCCAGAGTCTGGCGGATTTCCTGATTCTTTTTATTTAGTTTTTTGATATCTTCGTTAATCTGATACTGCTGGGAATCGGTCTGTTTTGCCCCATGAGGGCCAAGATGGATGCCGGCGATATCATCCAGACCCTGTGCTTGATAAGAGCGGCAGTCCACCCTTTCTGGTATGCCTGCACGTTCCAGGGCCTGGTTTACATGTTCTTCCCAGGATTTCCGCCAGGAAAAGATGGCATCCGTGGAGTTCCAGTACTTCATCTTCGGATTCTCCCGTCCGTAGGGAGTGGAGCGGGGATTGCTGGATGCCCTCACCAGGTTTTCCAGGTAGGCCTCAGAGGGTGTCAGCCAGACTTTTTCCCGGCCTTTGAAGTACGGGTACTGTTTTTCCCAGCCATCCGCCTTGGCCTGGATAAATTCCTCGGCGGTAAAGGCTGCGGTCTCTCCCTGGCGTTTGCAGAGATATTCTTTCTGTGTCTTTGGCTGCCAGTTCCCATTTTTATCCAGGGGCCGCATGGTCAAAAGGATGTGTGCATGAGGGTTCTGGAAAATCATGTCTTTTTCATCCTTCGTTGGCTGGCCGTTCCGGTCAACAGGGATATGCTGCTCATTGGTGACAGGCGGATTGTGGATGCTGAAATCGGCGACCATGCCCTGAGAAACAAAAGCATCCTGGACAAATCCCTGCACCAGTTGGAGGTTTTCCTCCGGTGTCAGTTCATTTGGAAGGGCAATCATGACCTCTTTGGCGAGTCTGGCCCTCCGGTCTTTTTCTGTCTCTTCTACAGAGTTCCACAGATATCCCCGGTCCTGAAACTCTTTCGGCGCATGTTCCGGTAGCACGATTTCGCTGTGTGTCACCCATTTCTTCTTGGTGTAGTCCTCCATGATTCCGGTGTACTGATTTTCTATTTTACTGGCAGAACGGTAGGCGGCTGCGGCCACAACACTTTTTCCGTCATTCCGTTTGATTACCTGCATATGGAATTGAAAGATTGCCATAGATAAAATCACCTCGTTTTTTATTTTTCAATATGGAGAATCCGGGGCAGGATAAAATTTTTTTCATTCCGTTTTTTATCTTCTCTTTTTTTCTGCATACTGTAAGTGCTGGTAAGGAAGAAACCTTATCAACGAAAATAAAACATAAGGAGTTGAGAACATGAGAGGAAAGCAACTTGCAGGGGCCACAGACCAGAAACTGCGGGTCCTGCTCACCTATAAGGGGTCAGCCCCGGCCGGTAGTGAGATTCAGGATGATTACATATTTCTTAATCTGGAGGCTGACGGGAGACCGGAGCCGGCAGCCACGGCAGTAGTCAATTTTCCGGTGATGGAAGGAGAAAAAGCCTTGTTCATCCATTCCCTGGATGCAGGTGATAACAAGGCAAGGGAGTATCTGCTGGGTGTGATAGAGGATTTCGCCAGGAAGAGGGGGTATCCATCTGTTTACATCCATACCGGGAAACAGAAGAAGCATTTTTTAAAGAAGAATGGCTTTGAAGAGATTTCAGAAAAACCGATTGCCAGGAAGGTCCTGGAACCATGAAAGACTGGCTGTACCGGTTTTGGAAATATCTGAGGACGGAGATACAAAATCCCCGTCCCGGGATAAAAAAGGATATATGGAAATGGATAAACCGTATCTTTTTCAGCGGAATCTGGCTCCAGCCTTTTGCGATGGCGGGGTTAATCCTGTTCTTTCAGAAAGTTTTGGGCGGGGATGTGTCGTACCTCATCCTGTTTGTCTTATCATTCCTGCCGTCTGTCTATGTATGGTCAGAGAACCAGAGGCAGGCTGCGGCCGGAAAGAAGGATTTCAGTATTGAGGATGTATTCCACGAAAAGCCTAATGAATTTTCAAGCCCGTTAAAGCAAAAGGCGATGTACCCAAGGATTGCGGAAGATTTCCTTTTTGACCAGCCACAGGGCGTGGTGTTTGGAAGAACAGAGGAAGGATATTTCAAAAAAGAGCAGAAATATCTGTGCAAGCCGATGGATGCAGCACATTATAAGGATGGCCATGTATTCGTGATTGGTGGGTCTGGCAGTGGCAAGTCCTCTGCCCTGGTCATTCCGTCATTGCTGGCCAGCCAGAATGTTGGTGGATTTTATGTTGACATCAAAGGAGAACTCTGGCGGAAATCCCGAAGGATGGATGCGGAAGATGTGGTCATCATTGATTTCCAGGACCGGGGGAAATGGGGATGGGATGCGTTGTATCTCCTGAACCACAAAGGAGGACGGGTCACGGACCAGGATATCCGGGAGACTATGGAAGAAATCGCAAACAGCCTGATACCCATATCGGCCAAGGATACAGACCAGTTCTGGAAACAGTCGGGCCGCTCGCTTTTGGTCGGAGAACTGGTTGGCCTGTATAAGCAGAAAAAGATACATAACCTGTCAGAACTGGTGAATGAGATACTGTCCCGGGATGCCAAGGAACTGGTGGGGGAATTACTGGACGGGGCAGCACCGAGGGCTACAGAGACGAAATTTCTTTCTTCGTTCCGGAACCTTGCGGAGGATACGATGTCGGGAATCGTCCAGCAGGAGCAGGAGTCTTTAAAAATCTTTATCGATGAAGATATCCGATATGGAATGGAGACCAATACCCGGCAGGCAAACCCGCAGATGCTTGAGAAAGGAAGGGCAGTCTTCCTGGCCATCCCGGAGGAAAAACTGGAAGTGTACTACAATTTGGTAAACCTTATTATCGCCCAGGTGTTTGGGAGCCTTATAAAGAGGCCGGAAGGGAGCCGGCCGGTCATGGTCGTGATTGATGAGATGGCCCGGATTTGTGCCCGAGGCCCCGTGCCATGTTTACATTCAGGAATACTGCTCACTGGAAGAAGCCGGAACATCACCCTGATTTTGATAACCCAGAGTTTTGAAGCCCTGGAGAATGCTTATACGAAAGCCGATGTCCAGTCGATGATTGCCAATAGTGCATATCTGGTCTGTTTGGATGTACGGAGTCCTTCCACAGCCAAGACCATCTGCGGGATGGCTGGCATTTACAAGGAAAGGCAGACGACCTGGAGCGGTTCCGGGAAGAGCCGTAGTGTCAGTATCTCATACCAGGACAAGCCAGTCCTGGAGCCTTCGGATTTGTCCAGGCTGGTGAAGCAGGATGAGGTCATTATCATATCCGCAGATTACGGGTATTGCAAAGCCAGGAAGTGCTCATACTTCAACGATGCCGTCCTGGGGCCGATGTCTGAGAAGGTGCAGCGGTATAATCGGGAGGCTATGGGGATAGAAGGGAAAGAAGAAATAAAAGCAACAAAAAGACCAGTACCAATCCTTCCGGAACGGCCGGAGGATTGTAGAGAAAAATTAATACGGCTGGCAGAAAAAGGATATGAGACCCTGAGGGAGTCTATCCACCGCCAGTATGAAGGAGGAAAGGAGAAATGGAAAAAGAAGACAAAATCAGACTGCAAAAAGCAATAGAGAAGAGCCTGGGGGAGCAGTGGGAAGTAAAGCCCATCATAGTCCCGAAAGTAAACGGCCCCAGGGATGGATTACGTTGCAGGCATGAAGGGGATAAACATGCCCTGGTCATATATCCGGACGATTATGCAGGGATGCTGGCATCCGGGGAGAGTATGGCGGATATCGGGAGATACGCAGCGGGCCTGGTAGAGGAAAAGAGGACAGCCCTGCCGGAAATCACGGACCTGCCATCCGCGGAGGACTTCCGGAAAGGACTGTTCATCCAGTTGGTGAATGCGGATGCAAACAGGGCACTCCTGGAAAATGCGGTATACGATTCTGTGGAGGATATGGCGGCAGTGGTGCGCTGCAAGGTAGCCGAGGAGGGAACGTTGCTATATTCCTTCTGTGTGACGAAAGACAGCCTGCCGTTATTCCGGATGAGCCAGAGTGAGGTTTTGGCCGAGGCATATAAAAATACGGCAGCGCAGGAGTTCCAGTTGCGGAATACTGCCGATATCCTGCGGGAGGAACTGGAAAGACAGATAGAAGCGGGGGAAGTGACAGAGATACAGAGGGAAGTGATGGAAGAGATGCTCGCCCAGGAATCACCACTCTATGTCCTGACGAACAAAGAAAAAATAAACGGTGCTGGTGTGATGCTGTGCCAGGAGGCTTTACAGAAGGTGTCTGAAGAATTGGGCGAGCCTTATTACATCCTCCCCAGTTCCATCCATGAGGTCATGGTCGTAAGGGAAAGTGAAGATATGGACATCGGGAGGATGAAGGAGATGGTGAAGAAAGTGAACCTGTCCACAGTAGAGCCGGAGGACCTGCTCTCTTACGAAGTCTTCCGTTATGACGGCAGGAAACTGTCCGTTGCCAGGGAAGATGTCCAAAAAGTATCGGAAACCGTAGACAAGGTAAAGCATCACAAATGGACGATTTAAGGAGGAAAATATGGGAAAAGAAGAAAGACTGACAGAAGCCGTCCGGAGATATCTGGAACTGAGGCCGGGATTTTTCCGGGTGGATGTGAGGACCGGGGACGGAAGGCTGATAGAAGGGAAGAAAGGTATATGAGAGGCTGGAATGCCTCTCATTTTTTATGCGGAAAATGTGGCTGGTTGATTTACAAAAGGGTGAGGGCAGGAGTAAAATAGAGGTATACATACGCAACAGACAAGGAGGAAAACAGGATGAAAAGAAAGAGGATAATTAGTTGTTTCCTGGCAGTCCTGCTGGTATTGGTGATGGCTATGCCGGTATTCGCTGCATCTGGAAAGACACCTTCGGCAGTATCTGTAACGAAGGCTGCGGCTGCTAAAAACTCCGTGACAGTCACCTGGAAACGTGCCAGCAATGCCACATCATACCGGGTGTATTATAAACAGGCCGGTGCCAAGAAATGGACGAGGCTGGCAACTATCAGCAGCAAAAACCTGAGGTACACGCATAAATCTTCAAAGAAGTATCCACTCAAGGGTGGTAAAAAATATACCTATACAGTCAGGGCATATAATAAATACGGTAAGAAATGGAGTTCTTATGACAAGAAAGGCAAGACCGTTACTATCCCGGCCGTGCCGTCTACCGTAAGGGCCAGCGCGAAGCCAAACGGCTACAACCAGACAACCGTGACCTGGAGCAAGGCTTCCAATGCTACGAACTATCTGGTTTACTACCGCTCCGCTGACACCACAAAGTGGACCAGGATTGCGAACGTCAGTTCAAAGACCCTGAAATACGTTCACAAGTCCAGCCGCAAGTACCCGGTTGAAGCCGGAAGAACTTACTACTATATGGTAAGGGGTTATAACAAGACGTTTAAGACTTACGGCAGTTACAACAAAGCAGGACTGCAGGTTGTCATTCCAGAGAGACCGGTTGTAACGCCAACCACAGCCCCGACAGTTGGGCCGACAGCAACGCCGAAGCCGACGCAGAAACCGAAGCCTACGGCAACACCAAAGCCAACGGCTACTCCGAAACCCACACAGAAGCCAAAGCCTACCGCGACACCAACCCCAGACCCGGACAGCCCGTCTGAGATTAACAAAAAAATCAAAGAGGTAGTTAAGCTGACAAATCAGGTCAGGGTTAAGCATGGTTCAGCAGCTGTTGTTGAAGATGCCGCTCTTGATGCCGGTGCAGCAGTCAGGGCGAAAGAGATTTATACAAAGTTCAGCCATGGAAGACCAGATGGAAGCGATTTTAGTACAGCTTATTATGAAGCAGGAGCCGGCAATATCCTTGGAGAAAATATTGCGACTGGCGATACGCCTGAGCGTGCAGTCTATTTATGGGAGAACAGCCGTGGTCATCTTGTTTCAATGCTTGACAGGGAAGCGACCCATATTGGTGTTGGCGTTTACAAGAACTTCTGGGTACAGATTTTCGCGAAGAACCCAAGCCAGAAGTATACTTTAACAGTATATGCAAATGGAGGCACGTTCCCGAGCAAGGGCGGTGTAGAGAAGTTTGAGATGAGTGTTCCGGCCAGAGCAGATATCAAACTGTCAACTATTGACATTCCGGAAAAGGAAGGCTGCAAGTTTATAGGATGGACGGAATGTTATGAAAATCCATATTTTGAAGGTGGCTTAATGGATTTGGATTACATTAAAAACAATGACCTCCACATGCCTGAGAGTAAAACATTAAAGGCCAACTGGTCGGATTCTTCCGATTCTTCAAATTAAACGATACAATTTAAGCGCTCTCAACCGGAAAGGTTGGGAGCGCTTTTTTGAAATCTTTTTTATGTTTTTTTTGTTCTTTTTTTAACGCTGCTTTCCTTTACAACAGCAAATTGTAATTCTAAAATGTCATTATCAACGGACAGGGAAAACGGCGGCCAGGCTTGCCGTTCTGCTGGTCATCACACTGATTGCCCCGGCAGTCTTTCAGTCCACCACCCCGGCGGCTTCCAAGCGAACGCCCACAAGACCTACTACTTGCTTAAAATCTTTTTTAAAACTTCCCTGATTTCCGCTTCATTCATAGTCGAAGCATCCGGCAAAAATTCCAGCACCATCTTTCCGATATCAACCAGGCGTTTTGTGTAGTTCTTTTTCTCAAGAGCACGCTGGCGGTTCTCTGCTAACTGCTGGCGATGAAGGGCCTGTTTTGCTTTTAACTGTTCTATTTCTGCAAGTTGCTGTTCAATCGTATCCATTTATCTGCACCTCCTTTTCTGTACGGTCTCTGCGGCTTCGGCTATAGCCTGGACCGGTTTTTCTGCTTTTGTAAGTTTCTGTTCTACTGCGTCAATCATCTCGTTTGAAGTACTGCGTATGGTCTCCAGGCTGGCTTTCAGTTCCTTTACGTCTTTGCCGGAACTCCAACTGGAAATATAGCCGAAAGAATATTCCGAAGTGTCCAGGCCGAGATACTGACAGACAACAAAAGCAATGGATTCTGCCTGCACCTCTGCGGTGTGTTTATCCGGAAGGTCTGCCGAATGGAGTTTTTCATGGGCCATTTCATGAATCAGGGTCTTGAGAGACTGTGCTTCGGAAAGGCTGCTGTCTATGACGATTTCTTTTTGGATGAGGTCATAATATCCATTTGCATCCCCGGATATTGCTTGGAAGCGGACTGGAACCGGGCAGATATCTAGGAGTATATCTTTTATCTGCTTTTGCTTGTCGCTCAGGCTGCCTTCCAGGTTGTGGCAGAGTTCCGGCAGGGGTTCACCTTCCGTCTGCTTGATGTCAAAGGTATATCCAACCTTAAAGAACGGAATGATTCTTTCAACAACTTCCTGCTTGACACTTCCATCGGGAAGAGTAACCGGTCTGCCGTTTTCATCTCTTACGTCTTTTAAGGATTGGGATTTGATTGATGAGGGGCAGATGATTTGGATTCCGGATTCTCCCTTTTTGACCTGACGGTTCAGAGACTTCCAGCAGGTATAACTTGCACACAGCGTGGCATCCGGTCTTTGTCTGGCAATCAAAATCTGGTTATTCAACGAGTAATTGTGGAGGTGCAACATCTTGGAAAGAAAAGCCCTGTACTTGTCCCCATCCATAAAATCTTTGATGGACTGCTCCAGGCCCGCAGTCAGTTCATTCAGGGCTTCCTGCCTAGATTTGGATTGTTTTTTATCTGTTTTTTTCATATAATATTGCCTCCTTTGGATTTGGGTAATATTAATATGAAGAAAAGATGATGGGGATAAAAAAATTTGCGGGTTTTGGTGTGGAGGGATGGGAGAAGAAAAAAGAGATGGACAGATTTGGGTAGCAATATGTATTTTGAAAGGTTCCGTTTTGTTCTGAGGTATGATATAATCGTTCTGTTGTCCAACCGAGACCCGGCAACGGGAGGAGGTGAGAACTATAAGCGAAATAATAATTACCTTTATCGTTACCGTCGCGGCAGGTGTGACTTGCCATCTCATCTGCAAATGGCTAGATAGGAACGACTAGGACAACAATAGCCTGATGGATACTTGACCATCCTAAAAAACAAGAAGAAGCCCTCGGTTGTAGTGCAAGTACAGCCGGGGGCTTCGTTCTTTGCTATAAGCGTTTAATAATTACCTTTTGCCTACTGGCATTATATCATATGCAAATCTGAAAATCAATATACCGATAAATGGGAAATCGGGAATCATCTGTATCACACATATCGTGAAATATCACAAGAACTTTTTACAATAGAATCATCCTGCTCTTGGCTTTGAAAACGGTTCTGGGGTGACGGCTGGAAGGCGGCAGGGATAGACACAGCCGGAGGTGGTGGATAGTACACCATAATAATGGTGAGTATATGCGCCCTTCCTCTTAATAAATCTGTAGAAAATCATTCTTTTTTAGGGGTATCGGCAGTCGTTCCGGCTGTTATAATCTTGAAATCCTGGTAAAGATGGTGGTCCCGGAAACACGGTGATGGTGCTTTCGGAAGTTCGGTGATGGTGGTTCTGGAAATGCAGCGATGGTGGTTCCGGAAATGCAGCAATGGTGGTCCCTCAAATATCAGTATGGTGTTTCTATCTTATCCAATCAATCCTCAGGAGCATCGTCAGGAGCCTCCGACTTTGTAGCATTGAAATCCTGGGCTTGCTGTTGGTTAAAGGTCTTGATACATTCAAGCGCAAGGTTATACCACCGCTTGGAGTTCTTCTCTGCATTGTCTGCGTGTTTCTCAGCATAATAAATTTTTGCGGTCAAATTGCTGGTCTCTACCAGAAGTTTGTTGTATGCGTTCTGTAAATCTGAAAGTTGTTTCTTGAGAAGTTCATTTTCGGTCTGTAGAGCAATCAGTTGACGGTCAGGGGACGCCTTGTGCAATGGCATCCATATGGATTCGTCTAAGGGCTTGGTGTTTGCTTGGGGTGATGTTTCCTTTGATGAAGGTGTGGTGGCTGCATGGTTTTCCTGTGCGAAGGCATCCTCGGGAGTATTGGAAATATAATCCTTGAAAGGCTGAAATTGGTGGGCTTTTTGGGGATTAGATTTATTCTCCTTAATATAAATGAGCATATCTTTGAGTTGTTCCGCAATGTTGTTGGCATCGCTATCAATCTGTGCCTGAGGTCTCCGGTGCTCGTTCAGAAATTCTACAGCGAAGTCGTCCAGGTATTTAGTCTTGTTCCTTATCTGGATATGGCCCCGGAGTTCAGTATCCTGATATTTAATAACCTGGCGTCTGACCGCTTCATATGTGATTCCCTGGCTGTTCGCATACTGGGGAAGAGTGGTCCCGATTTCATTATCACAAGTCCATGAATGGGTGTTTTCCATAAGTTTTTGTTCCTTTCACAGTACTTTTTTATTTGGTGAGTACATTGTAGCATATGGTAGTGCGTAAATCAATATAAATAATAGTTGCGCAATGTAGTACGTGTAAAAATAAAGAAAACATGAAGAATAAATGGATTTTTGCAAATATGTTGACACAACGTAGTACGAAGCGTATTATAAAAATAAATCACGAAACCACAAACTATCAACATGATTTTTACGCATATTGATTTTATCTCATGAAAGAACAGGAGGAGAAGATTATGAGTGAGAATTTAAACATAGATGTAGCAGCAATGCTGAACCAGTTGCCGCCGGAAATGCAGGCGTTAATCATAAATATGATAAAAGGAGGGCAAAACGCAGCCGTTCCGCAGGCAGGACCATCTGCAATAAATAAAAAAGAAATACCGGAGAATCCCGGATTACAGGATTATACAGAACTGTATTGCGATTGCTTCAAAAAGGGAGAAATCGGATGTGTGACAAGAGCGGAGCAGTTCAGCGATTCGGATATGTACAGAATATTATTTAGTGTAAACTGTGGAGAGATTAGGCGGAATGAAGTGCAGTATCGGTTAGAGATGCTTGCAAAGGAATTAGGCGGAATGGCCCTGGTTCGGTATTTCAAGAAAAATTGTATGGCCGCAAAAAGAGAAATAAAAGAGAGGCAGAAACACGATGATGAAATGGCGGAGCAGGAGAGGAAAAAATTAGCACAAAAAGAAAGAGAAAAAATCCTGGAAACAGGGAATATGACAAAATTTACAGAACTGCCTGAAGGCTGTAAAAATATTTATATTGGTCCTGGATGGGTTGCCAACGATGATGGAATTTATATGCTAGAGGAGAGCGGAAAAACAGTAAGACGGGTAGAGGCGGGGAGATTTCCGTTTTTGATTGATTGTCTATATGAACCGTATGATGCTGGAGCAATCGGTGCTGAGAAATGCGGTATAAGGTTTAAAAGTGTGCAGGGAGATTGGAGACACAAGATTGTGGAGCAGTCAACATTGATGGACTCACGAGAGGCAATGACGCTGGCCAAAAAAGGATACAGTATCAACAGCCGCCGGGCAATGGCGTTTACGGATTATGCAACCGCTATGCTCGAGGAATCTGCGATGAGGGGTGCTCTCCCAATACATAAAATGGCATCATCATTCGGATGGACGAGCGACAAAAAAGAATTCCTGCCATATACAAATAATGAGTTTGTATTTGAAAAAGAGGATGAATTCCCAGGACTGACACAGGCTATATCACAGTCACAGGGCGACAGAGAGGCCTGGTATAGGGAGTTCAAGGAGATGAGGCAGACTAGGGTAAAGATGTTTAATTTTGCAACGATAGTACTGTTAGCATCCCCTATACTGGGCATGCTGCCAGATGTAGTTAACGGTTTTATCGGAAACATTTACGGAGACACGCACACAGGGAAGACCATTTGTGATTCAATCAATGCCACGATTTTTGGAGATTTTAGAGAGGGCTACGTTATAGCACTAACGCCTCAGTCAACACCGACCGGTATGGAGATTCGTATGAATGCACATAAGAACATCCCATTGGTTGTAGAGGATGCCAATAACGCAGACCCGAATATGATTCCAAAATTCATTATGCAGGCGTCAAATGGAGCCGGAGCACTGAGAGGAACAAAGAATATGGGCAACCGGGCGCAGATGTCCTGGTGCTTGTCATCCCTAGTAAATTCTGAGGCTATCCTGACCTCATATGGAAACAGAGGCGGGGTCAATGGAGGCTCATACACAAGAGTTTATGCAGTGAAATCTGGGAGCCAGTTTCCGAAAGTTTGGGAAGAAAAAATAGGATATTGGAAAGAGTTTTTTGCTACGAATTACGGATTTGCCGGACGTGATTTTGTGGAAATCCTACAGGGAATGGAACTGGATGAGTTGCAGGCTATGAAAAAGAAATTTTTTTCGCAGATTGTTGCACGTATGCGAGAGATTGGACATTCAGAGACACAGGCTGAGGGACTGGCGATACTGATGCTTGCGGATTATCTTGCTGCAACAAGATTATTTAAAGACGATATTATGTTTACGATTGACGAGTTGATTTCTTTTACTGAGGATGAGGAGACCATCAAACCAGCAAAAAGATTTTATAACAAACTTGAGGACCTGATGATTGGCAATCCTGACCGATTTGAGGGATTGGACGAAAATTTGACAGAGAGAATCGCGGACCCGTTAGACCCAGCCAAATGGGTTGGAGAGTATTGGGGCCTGTATAGAATGGAAAACCAACAGAGATGGTTATGTGTCAGACCGGAGGTTTTAGATAGATGGCTGGCAGATGGCGGCGTTGACAGGAGACTGTTTTTTGATTTTCTGAGAGAAAATGATTTAATCAGAGCAGATAAGGGCGCAAATACCAGGAAGACACCTTCTAAGATATACAGTACTAGACCTAGACTCGTAAATATCAGACTGATAGATAGCGATTGTGCAGATGAGGATGATTTATCACAGCCTGGAGTAGAAGAGAACGCCCCTCAAAACCCATTTTTGAAGGTGGCAGACGAAATCAATACGCAAAGACAACTACAGATTGAAGAAATAGAATTTAAGTAATGAAAGCAAAGCCCGGTTATAGTGCCCGGGCTTTGCTTATGTTCAGAGATGAGGCAGTAGGGGCAGAACGGGCGATAACTGGGCAGTACAAGGACAATGAGAGCAAGGGTTAAGTATTTCAACAATAAAAAATGAGCATTTTTTGCAAAAAATGGCCTGTTTTGTGGCCAGTGCCCTAGTGCCCCGCCCTGCCCGAGTAAAAATATAGTATATATAGAAGAGAAAAATAAAATTTAAGTAAATCTTTTTTTATTTTTAAATTTCTCATATATATATATTACTTCATTCACTAGGGCACTAGGGCATTTTCTATATAATATAAATAAATATACTATATATAGTGTATATACATATGAGATATACTGTATTTTGCATAAATGAAGGAGTTTATACAATGATTAGTGCCCAGGTAGTACTGGGGCAGTACTAGGGCAAATGGGGCATTGATTAATCGGTAGTGTATTGCTATCGGTAGGATATGAGGCCTTATACGAAAAAACACTTTCGCAGCCGATAAGTTATCGGGGAACCGGTACTGTATCACAGCCGCAGAATTGGTTTTCGTGCCAGAGAACCACAGCCATCCGGTAGGGATAACCTGACAACGGCGCAGGCCGCCAGTAACTCCAAGTCTGCCAGTGGAATTGTCTATGGGAACAGGCCGTCCGGGTAAGGCGAAATGCTCCCGCAGGTGTTGATGAGTACAAGGCATACAGCCCTGCCATTCGCCGTAAACCTTCTTATATATAAGCAACTTCCCGGGCGTTATCATATATATTCCAGCCATAAGAAACATCATATCTGGCAATCGTATCCGGCACATCTATAAAATCATATCTATCCATAATCCTGTCCGCAGCCCTTATCATCAGGTTGCACCAGGCTCTTTTCATCCACAGCCGCCATCACAGGCCGGTTCAGGAGTCCTTGCTGGCACGCTTCGTCAATTATTTCCCGATGCCTTTAACATATCACTGCCATCTTTGCCGCATCCTGCCCTCATATATCGCCGCCACCGCTGCGGCAACCTGTCATGACCTGCCCGCTACAATCTCTGTATTTCTTCCCTGTCGCCGGTCAACATCTCCGCAGGCATTATCCCAGGGCATCCCGGGGCCGCCGTTCCCAGCCAATCGTTCTTCCGTACAGCCTTCCCGATGCCCGGATGCAACTGTCCAGCCGCAGCCTCCGTTTCTACTGTTGCACCTTGTTCTCAAACCCTATCCAGCCTGCAACTCCTCCCGCGTTCCGGCCCTCCCAGATGCCATTTCCACCAGCCGAAAAATAATCCGCAAAAAAATACGCCTCCGGATTTCCTCAACATATAAAGGATAACGGAAGGGAAAAGAGAAAACCGGGAGGTGAAATCCATGAAGACATAAGAACATTCCGTCATGCGGATGCCGGAAATGTGCCGTGGCACAACAAGGGCTAAGAAAAATCAACGATAATCCGCACGACTGCATCAATTTTCCAGCAGGCTATATATGTAAAGAAAAAACAAGGAGGATAGGACCATGAGAAAGATTTTACATGGAAGATTATATGACACAGACACAGCCAGATATATTGGCAGTAACCAGAGCAGTTGTTACAAAAATGACTACCGCTATTTTGAAGAGGAATTCTATAGGAAGAAAACAGGAGAGTTCTTCCTGTATGGCGAAGGAGGCCCGGCATCCAGATATGCGGAACGTCTGGAAAGCGGCGGCTGCATCGGCGGGGAGCAGATTATCCCACTGTCAGAGGAAGAAGCAAGGGAATGGGCGGAAGAGAACCTTACTGTTGAAAAATATGAGGAACTTTTCGGAACCTTTGAAGAGTAAGAAGTGCTTTTATAAGAAACGATTTTATAGCAGAAAGGAAGATACCGATATGAGACCATTAAGAGAAGTTTATAGCGACATTACAAACCTGAAATGCAGAAAGGAAATCCAGAAGGCCTATGATGTGGTAAGGGACAGATACCAGGTGTTTGCAAAGAAGGCTCAGGAGATTGTAGAAGACACGCAGATGTCCATGATGCTGGACAGGATGCAGGAACTGGTACAGCAGGGCAAAATGATGAACATGTTGTCAGAGGAAGAGGTCATGGAGGAAAGCAAGAAACGGATTGATAAGGAATGCACACAAGAACTGGCTGCCGTCAGGGAGGCCAATACAGAGTTCATGAGGGTATGGGGAAAAGCACTGCTGGAATACCCGGAAGAGAGCGTGAGAATCTGTCAGTTGGGCTGGAATGTCGGCGAAGAATTGAAAAGAAACGATATCCAGTATCTGAACAAAGAAAAGATGTGGAATGGCCCGGATACGGAATGAATCCCGGATATCTGGAGACTTGGGCGGGCTGGACCGGCAGCCTGCTTCCGGTGAAAAGATGGACCCGCAAAAAAACAGACGGGATGATTCTTTTGACATATAGATGATACAACCGGTAAGGAATCAGGACGAAAGGAGATTTTACATATGAAACAGAAACATACTACCTGGCACGGAGCGGAACTCAGCCCTGCGGCGATAAAGGCAGGCTTCGTAGACTATTTTGCTGCGGCAGAAGCAGTTGACGCAGAGTACTACGACATCAATGCCGAAGATGAGGGGACCTGGGAGTTGGTAAATGGCGATGAACTGTATTTCAGGGACAGCGAGGGTGAGGCCTATGGTTCGGAAATGGCCTTGGAGAGAGTCCGGGAACTGGAGGCGATGATTGCCGAGGCCGAAGATAACCAGGACACTTCCAGGTGGGAGAAAGACATAGAACTGCTGACGGCGAGATGTGAGGTCATAGAGCCGTGTGAGTATTACCAGGTGCCAGAGGAAGGGGCAAGGATACTGCTGGATGAATCCGAGGAACTGGTCTATTACAACGCCAGGCTGGAGGTCTATGTATGGGGTATCTGCCACTTTGGGCTGAATTGGAAACGGGTGCTCACGACTATCCCGGTCCGATAAGAGTTATAGACCGGTAAAGACACGGGCAGGCTGCACAGACGGCCTGCCCGGATAAAAATGTTACATACCAAAATTTATACGTAAAAAGGAGATTATATTATGATGAAGAATCCAAAAGAATGCGTTTGTATCCAGAAGAACCAGACATTTTTTGTGCTGAATGAGTTGACCATACCAGAATGCAAGGACGGCAGCGAGCCGCTGACCTTCCATCACGATACGTTCAGCCGTTTTAAATTTGTCCTTATCAGCAAAGAAAAGAGACCGGCCACAGCCAATGTGCCGGTAAAAGAACTTCCGGCCATCTTCCAGAAAATCCGGAACCTGAGCCTCCGGGATATGTTATCGGTACAGAAACAGAAATCTGAGCCGTCAAAGAGCCCGGCATACACGACTACGATTAATGCAGGGACATTAAAAGGAAAGACTCCGGCAGCACTGCTCCTGGAGGATGAACAGACTAATAAAAGGCTGTTAATCAACCAGAAGAACTGGCTTGAGAGCAATTTAGGCAGGTATCCAAGAAACGCGGCACAGATAACAGCAATCGAGGATGCCTTAAGACTATACGAAGCAGGACAGTTGGATGCGGAGGAATCCAAGGCTGGATTCCAGGCAGAGACGGTCTACAGTTCCGGCATGAGGCCCCTTATCCGGCGGAAACACGGCGATAAATACTTTGTGTATGAAATCTCTATCCGCTGGGACGGAGCCTCTGAGAAAACGGTAGAAATTGATATCCGGAACTACTATGCACCGGTCACGAGGACGGAAAAAGGCCTTTTGAATGTAAAAGCAAAGGAGCGAAGGGGAAATCCGGAATGTGATATCCCTTACCCTGGAAGAGTGGCTGTGGGTGGAACATATGCTGGAAAGCAATATCCGGACTTTTGAAGACCTGTATGCACGGAATCATTACAAGCAGGCATACGAGGCAGAAAAGGAACTCAGGGAAGCACTGAGGAAGGATGGAAAGATAGCATCATAACATCATAAGGAATTTGGAACAGGAGGCCTGGAAACAGACCTCCTGGATGTATAATCGGGTTGATTGACATTTCTGCTATGACATGTTACTATGGCGGTGAAAAGGGAACACGGTCGATAGATGGCTGATTAAATATAAAGTTGGATAGAGATTGCCGCTTCATTTACCAGACTGGGGCGGCTGTTTCTATGTCTTGAGGAGCCGCAATCGCGAGATTTGGATATAAGAAAGAAGATATAATATGGAAGAAAAAAATACAGATGAGCCATTGAGTCATGTATGCCTGAGATATCTGGCCATCATTGTTATAACAGTTGCTGCAATGATTTTCCTGTATACGAAAATCCTGATAAATGCTTATATCCCATCAGATTCCATGGAAAACACTTTGATGACAGGTGACAGACTGATTGGGAACCGTATTGCATACCAGTTTGGAAACAATCCGGAACGGTACGATATCATCATGTTTTATGCCCCGGATGAGCCTGACGAAGTGTATATCAAACGGGTCATTGGATTGCCAGGGGAGACTGTGCTTATAAAGGATGGAAAAGTTTATATCAATGGTTCACATACAGCATTAGATGATTCCTTTATACGTGAAGAAATGGAAGAGGAGCCAGAGATGGAATTTCATGTCCCGGAAGATAGTTATTTTATGCTTGGAGATAACCGGAATGAATCGCTGGATTCCAGGTATTGGGACAATCCCTATGTGGCAAGGAGCAGCATTGTAGCAAAAGCATGGTTCAGATACTGGAAGGGATTTAAGATGCTGGATTAAAACAATCCCGTTGAAAAGAAGAAAACAATATAGTATAATACAGGCACAAGGTTTTTCTTCTATATTTTTTCGCACTGCCTTTTGACATTTTTTTCGTAACATTCCTTGTCAAAAACCAGTGCCTCCCGTTTATTCAATCTTCATCCGCTTCCAGCCCAAAAGAAGAAAAATAAACCCAAAAGAACCACCAAAAACCTTGTCTCAGGAGAAATCCTGGAACAGGGTTTTTTTAATGGAAAAAAGAGAAGAGAAACCTTAAAAAAGGCTTAACTAAGCCAAAAACCAGGCATCAAAGGTCTGTGAAAAAAAGAAAAAGAGATTTAAAAAGTGAACAGAAAAAAAAGGAGGGGCGCGGAAAGATTGTCCGAAAAAGAATAAAAAAGATAGTCTGTTGCAGCCGGATTATCTTGATATCTTATGGATAAAGCCGTCCCGGTTTTGACAAATGAAATTACGAAAAAAGTGTCAAAAGAGGGTGCGAAAGGACACCACATATTTTTATGTAAGTCTTTTTGGCACTTTTTTTGCGATTTCTTTTGATATTTTGCGCTGCCGAAACGTAACCGGAAACCCGTGAAGAGATGACGCAGAGCAGGGAAAAAGAAAAAAGAAAACAAAAAGAGAAAACCAAAAAAATCAATAAAACCACTAGAAACCTTGTTTCAGGGTATTACCCTGAAACAAAGTTTTTTTATTGAAACGGAAAAGAAGAAAGAAGAGAAATAAAAATAGATAAAGAGCGAAAAAAGAAGACAAAAAGATAAAATAAAGCATAAAAAAGAAAAAGCAAAAAAAGAAGTGGTGGATGAACCTTGGAATGCAAATTATGCTTAAACGAGACTATGAGAAAAAGTCTGTAAATAAGATTCTTCTATGATATGTAAGGGTGGC
>OLVT01001416.1_pt1 | contig 20317 bp, 12 predicted proteins | sample 1673241 | NCBI WGS metagenome assembly OLVT01 (sample SAMEA3178936, study PRJEB25190) | human gut metagenome | biome: human gut; feature: human-associated habitat; material: faeces | place: Austria | collected 2013 | reverse complement strand
AGTGCGCCATCGGCATGATCAACAACAAGACCACCGCCGTGCGCGTCATCCCCGCAATCGGCAAGAAGGTCGGCGACAAGCTGGACTTCGGCGGCCTGCTCGGCTATGCGCCGGTCATGCCCGTGAACACCCACGCCGGCACCGTGTTCGCCCATCGTGGCGGCCGCATGCCCGCCCCCATCAACTCGTTGAAGAACTAGCGGACGCGGCAAGCACCACCCGAACGCAAGCGGGGATTCCGAACACTCGGGATCCCCGCTTTTTTGCCGCCACAGCAACGTAAAAAACGGCTCCCGCGGCCTTTGGGGTCGCGGGAGCCGTTCGTACGCGCTTGTGCGCTTAACCTAGTCCCTGGTCAGCTTGCGGTGCAGGCGGTGGGGCTTTGCGGCCTCCTCGCCCAGGCGCTCGATGCGGTTCTTCTGGTAGCTCTCGAAGTTGCCCTCGAACCAGTGCCAGTTGCCCGGGTTCTCATCGGTGCCCTCCCACGCCAGGATGTGCGTGGCAACGCGGTCGAGGAACATACGATCGTGGCTGGTCACCACGGCGCAGCCCGGGAAGCGCAGCAGCGCCTCCTCAAGGCTGGACAACGTTTCAACGTCCAGGTCGTTGGTGGGCTCGTCGAGAAGCAGCAGGTTGCCGCCCTGCTTGAGCGTCAGCGCCAGGTTCAGACGGTTGCGCTCGCCGCCGGAGAGCACGCCCGCAGGCTTCTGCTGGTCGGAGCCCTTGAAGCCGAAGCTGGCCACGTATGCGCGGCTGGGCACCTCGGTTTCGCAGACCATCATGTAGTCCAGGCCGCCGGAGACGACTTCCCACACGTTCTTGTCGCCATCGATGCCCGCACGGCCCTGGTCGACGTAGGAAACCTTCACCGTTTCGCCGAGCTTCAAGCTGCCGGAGGTGGGCTGCTCGATGCCCATGATCATCTTGAACAGGGTGGACTTGCCCACGCCGTTGGGGCCGATCACGCCGACGATGCCGTTGCGCGGCAGCTCGAAGGACAGGTCGTCCATGAGCACGCGGTCGCCGAACTGCTTGTGCAGGTGCTCGACCTTGAGGACCTCGGCGCCCAGGCGCGGGCCGGCTGGGATCTGAATCTCGGTGAAGTCGAGCTTCTTGGACTGCGCGGCCTCGGCGGCCATCTGGTCATAGCGCTCCAGACGGGCGCGGCTCTTCGCCTGACGCGCCTTCGGGGAGCTGCGGACCCACTCGAGCTCGCTGGCCAGGCGCTTCTGCAGCTTCTCATCGCGCTGCTTCTGGCCCGCCATACGCGCGGCCTTGGTCTCCAGGTACGTGGAATAGTTGCCCTTGTACGGGTACAGGCTGCCGCGGTCGACCTCGCAGATCCACTCGGCCACGTTGTCCAGGAAGTAACGGTCGTGCGTGACGGCCAGCACGGCGCCGGGGTACTTATGCAGGAACTTCTCCAGCCACAGCACGGACTCGGCGTCCAGGTGGTTGGTGGGCTCGTCGAGAAGCAGCAGGTCGGGGGCCTCGAGCAGCAGACGGCACAGCGCCACGCGACGACGCTCGCCGCCGGAGAGCACGTTCACCGGCATATCGGGGTCGGGGCACTGCAGCGCGTCCATGGCCTGGGACAGCTGGCTGTCCAGGTCCCAGCCGTTGGCCGCGTCGATGGCGTCCTGCAGCTTGCCCATCTCCTCCATAAGCGCGTCGAAGTCGGCGTCGGGCTCGCCCATGAGCGTGCCGATCTCGTTGAAGCGGGCGATGTTGGCCTTCACGTCGGCGAACGCCATCTCGATGTTCTCAAGGACGGTCTTGTCCTCGTCCAGCGGCGGCTCCTGCTGCAGGATGCCCACCGAGTAGCCGGGGGTCAGGCGCGCGTCGCCGTTGCTGACCTCCTCGATGCCGGCCATGATCTTGAGCAGCGTGGACTTGCCCATGCCGTTCGGGCCCACCACGCCGATCTTCGCGCCGGGGTAGAACGACAGGGTGACATCATCGAGGATGACCTTGTCGCCGTGCGCCTTGCGCGCCTTGTACATTTGGTAGATGAACTCTGCCATGATGCTCCTTTATGTTTGACACGGCGGCATTGCCCGCCGAAAAAGCCGTTCCTTTGATTTAACCATATACCGGCGGAAAGGCATATCACCCTTCGCCAAATGCACGCGAACGCGGGCCCTTCTCCCCATGCGAGTTCGACGCCGGAAAACCCGAGTTCAAGAGTTCCTTTTGCTAAGCGCGCGCGAACGCGAACCTTCCGCCCCAAACGACCTTGACGCCGAATAGCTTGGAGCCGAGCCCCCGCAAAACGCGCGCGAACACGGGCTTCCCGCTACTTTCCGGGTTTTTGCAGGGCGGACGCCGCGGCGGCGGCCCAAGTGCGCGGAACGAAGCGGCTGCCGAACACGATGAATTTCGCCAGCACGCCCGGGCAGCACAGCAGGCGGTTGCAGCCCAGGGCCCGGATAGCCGCGCGAGCCACGCGCGGGGCGCTGATGGTCATGCGCGCCAACGCTGTTCCGCCCGCGTCGGCGTTGTCCCAAAACGGCGTGCGAACAGGCCCGGGGCACAACGCGGTCACATGCACGCCATGCGGGCGCAGCTCCATATGCAGCGCGCTTGAGAACGACTGGACGAACGCCTTCGAGGCATAGTACGTGGACATGTACGGCCCGGGGACGAACCCCGCCACGCTGGCCACGTTGAGGATGCCGCCATGCCCGCGCTCCGCCATGCCGGGCGCGAACGCATGGCAAAGCTCCATGAGCGCCATGTCGTTGGTTTGCACGAGCGCGCGTTGACGCTCCAAGCTGCTTTCCGCGAATGGCGCATCGTAGCCGAAGCCGGCATTGTTCACGAGCGTCTCCACCTGCAGGTTCGCCGCCTGCACCTGCGACGCCAGCGCATCGACGGCGCCCGGCCGCACGAAGTCGACAACGAAAACGTGCGTGTCAACGTCGAAGCGTTCGGCCAGGTCCTTCGCCAGCTCCTCGAGCTTGCCCCGATCGCGTCCCACCAGGGCTAGCGTGCCGCATTCGCGGGCGAGCTGCGCGCACAGCTCGCGACCGATGCCGCCCGTCGCACCCGTGACCAGCGCGCACAGCGCGGGCGGCTGTTGCGAGGAAAACGCGGAGGGCGCATCCGCGCGGCCGTCAAGCGGATCAGGGTTCGCACGGGAGCTGTGCGGCCCAGCGGCCAAATCGGCCGATGCCACCTGCGACACAGCAGCCCGCGACACAGCATCGTCGCGACCGGATTGCGGCACGTCCGCCACCGGCACCGCACCTCCCGTCCGTGCCGCACCGCCAACGCCTGCCCCGTTTTGGAAACCCTCTACGTTCTCGGGCAACACCATGTTCGCCAATTCCTTCACCTTATCCTTCGCCTCTCGACACCGACCGACGGGAAACCAACCCCCGAAAGGGCGCCCATCCGCGGCATTGCGATTAATCGACCATCGCCACGCACAGCACCACGAATAGAGCGGTCGCAACGACAAAGCCCGCCATCACGGCCCATACGGCCGGACGCGCCCAGTTCACCGTCCAGCCGAAACCGGAACGCTGCGGCAAAAACAGGCTGGCATCGCCGGGGTTGTAATAGAACAGGCCCAGCTTCCAGTATGCATCATCGTCGACTAAAAGCGCGGCGGACCGCTGCATGCGAAACACCCGCGAGCCGGACTGGCCGTACACCGCATTGAGGATGACGTCGCCCGCCGCTATCAGCATCGCCACGACGACGATAGCGGCGACCGCCCCCGTTATCGGCAGCACGCCGATCATGGAAAGCTCGATGAGAAGGCCGCAAACCGCCGTGATAACCAGACCGCCTACCAGCAGAAACACGGTTTGCGCGTGAGCGAACATCCCGTACGCCCAGGCAGAGCTCGCCGGATTGCCCGGCTCGGTTCCCTTTTTCGAACGCAGCACCGTCCAATGGGAGAACGCGAAACAGCCGGCCAAAAATAGCTCGAGCGCAATGGGAAACGCGGCAACCGCCGGGCTTTTCGCCGCGACGTCGGTGACGGCACCGGAAAAATCAACGTGCACGGGAATCTGGGCGGGCATGACCGGATAGCCCGCGATGGCGACGCCAACGGTCAGCAAGATCACCGGCGCGTACAGCCAATTCCACGCTAGCGAAATCGCCCTCGGCGCATCCTCAGCACCCTCCCCGATCTCCGCAACACGTTGCTGCGCCTCAGCCTGCCAGCCGCGCTCGCGCTTAATCGCCTGAACGCGGCGGCGATAGCGCACGATAAGCCCGTAGCCTGCCACAAGAGGGGCAAGCGAACCGGCCACGACAAGCGCCATCACCGCCTTCATGCTCCCCATCAGGCAAAAGACAACGGCCACCAAGGTGAGAATCGCCGTTAACGCCGCAATGATCGCGACGAAACGATGCTTCAGGACGCGAATACCCGGATCGCTTTGCGCAACCTCGGGTACGGAAACGGAGAAAGCTTGCCCGTTAGGCTGCAAAAGCGGGGTGATCGCCATCATCGCCCCGACAAGCGGGATCGTGGCGATCAACGCGAACATGACAAGCTGCATATCGGCGGATTCCATATCGTGACCTCCCTATTCCTTTTCGCAGAACACTTCATCCAACTGGGCTTTTACCTGCTGTTCGAAAACTTCGCGCGTGCCTCCGGAAGCCTTGAAGGCCAACGCAAGCTGATGGATATCCCGGGACAGCCGCCGCTTTGCCGTCGCCGCGCCCGCGGCGGCCGCCGGCTGCGCCACGAACGCGCCTTTGCGGCCCTTCATCTCCACGTAGCCCTCATCGCGTAGCAACGCGTACGCCTTGTTGACGGTGTGCAGGTTGATTCCCAGGTCGGAAGCCAGGTTGCGAACACTCGGCAGCGCATCGCCCGGCGCAAGCTCTTCCTGTGCAATGCCGCGCACGATCTCGTTGCGAAGCTGTTGGTACAACGGCACATCGAGCGCTTGGTCGATACGCACGAACATGATTGGCTCCTTTCCCTGATTCTTTGCCGCGGTCTGCGCAAGCTCATCGCCTTTGCCGCGGGCCACCGCCCTCGGCCGTTCCTTCGTCCTCTGCCCGGCTTTTGCTTATTCTTTCGCTTTCCAGCCCGCTTTCGCCACGGCCTTTACCTGTGCGCTCTACCGGCCCTCTGTTCCGCCTTTTGCGGTTCTCAGACCCTGGCCCACCCCTTCCCAAGTTCTCCCTTGCGCTTTTCTTGCCATTCGCCGTTAGGTCCCTTGGATCTCTGTTATAGCCGCATTATAACAGTTTCCCTGCCACTGTTCTATAGCAAGTAGAACAGTGGCAGGGAAACTCGTGTGATGTTAACGCAACAGCGGATTGCGGCAACCGAACGCAGCGGCACGCCGTACCATAGGGGGCAACGAAAACGCACGAACCCAGGAGCACTCATGGATCTGCAAAACATCCCCGCCGTCTATCCCGAGAGCGCCGCACCCCAGCCGCAAACCGCGCCGACGCAGCAGCAAGCCGCCGCTATGGCGCAGGCCGCGCAGGCGCAGCAAATCGCCGGCATGGCCCAGGCCGGCGCCGCAGCGCAGGCCGCCATGCCCGTTTCGCATCGCCCCATGCGGCAAGCGGGCCGTCAGCTTCGCAGCACCACGCAGCTGCATGCGGTGGTCGAGGCTTGCCAGACGGTGCGCATCGCATGCGTGGACAAGGAGGGGCCGTTCATCGTGCCCATGAGCTTCGGCTACGACTGGGCAGACCCCGAGGAGATCGACGCCGACGCACCGCGCCTGGCGTTGTGGGTCCATTCGGCCGGCGTCGGCCGCAAAGTGGACGCGTTCAACCGGGAGCCGCGCGTGGCAATCGAGATGGACGTGCAGGAAGGCCTGATCACGGGCACCTACGCCTGCGCGTATTCGTACGCATACCGTTCCATCATGGGCACGGGCACCATCCATCGCATCCAGGGGATCGAAGCGAAGCGCTACGGCCTCACGCGCATCATGCAGCATCTGGCACCCGAAGCCTCGACCGACTTCACCGACCAGGCGCTCGCCCGCGCGAACATCTACTGCATCGACATCGACCGATTCACCGGCAAGCAACGAGCATAGAAAGCAATTTCACAGAAACGAAAGCGGGGCCGCTGGCATATCTGCCGGCGGCCCCGTTTCTACGAGAATTGCCCTTTACGCGCGATGGCTTTTGCGCCCAACCTTTTGGCCCCGAGTCTCCCCGCTTGCCAAAAGACCCCTTCACGCAAGCCCTTCTGCGTATGCAAACTCCCCACTATTGCGCCCGACACCAGGTCAGCAAGCCTTTGCAGCCGGCCAACACGTCGCGGTAGGTGTCGTCGAAGTTGCCGGTGAACCAGGGATCGGCCACGTCGGCGGCATTCGCGCCGGCTTGCGCGATCGCGCGAGCATCCTGCGCGTCGGGCAAGACCTTCCCGTCCTCGCCGACCAGCCCCGCACCGGGCGCGAACGCGAGCAGACGCACGCACTTCGTTTCAGGGTCGCTTCCGAAGATGCGGCTCAGATGGCGCTCGTTCTCGTCATCCATGTACACGAACAGGTCCCACTCGTCGTACTCGTCGGCGCGGACCTTGCGGGCGCGATGCGGCAGCACCGGCACGCCCACCTGCTTGAGCTTGTCGACCGTGCCATGATGCGGCGGATGCCCGATTTCATCGTTGGTGGTGGCGGCGGAATCGACGCACAGAACGTCGGCCAGTCCTGCCTTGTTCACCAGGTCCTGCATCACGAACTGGGCCATGGTCGACCTGCAGATGTTGCCGTGGCAGATGAAGAGGATGCGTGAGGTGGCTTGACGACGTGACATGCGACTCCGATTCGATTGTGATTAGCAGTAGCTGAATATGCTATTGCACGAATCAGGGAAGCGCAATAATGCATCCGATATTCGGCTAAGTTCGCCACAGCATGGGCATCGAACGGGGAAGCAGGGCAAACCCTTTCAGCAAGCGTATCTGAAATGTTGTATCATGTGCGCTTTTCCATAGGACGGCCCAACCAGAGCGCCGCCCTACGCATCGATTAAGCGAACGCCACAAGAACTCTTAACCGCAAACTTTACAGCACCGACTTTTCCCGCTTGCGGAAATCGACCCGCTATGGATTCCCGACGAACGCTTCAGCGTCGGACAATCCGGAGTGGTGTGGTAGACCTTGCCCCCGGACACCCAATAAACGATTTGCGAATTCCCGGCGCTTTTGCTTTCCTTCTCGATTCTGCGCTGCTCTTTCTCTTGTGCAGCTTTTTACCCTACTTTTGCGCTCACGATCCGGCCGCTTGAGCTTGCTAGCGAATAGGTGATTCCGTTCTTTGAGGCTTGGCCCATTCCCTCGCCCGAACCGAGCGACTCTTATTTGGCGATGACTTCGCTCCCGATAGCGTGAACTTCGTCCTTTGTCAGCGAAGGATCGCACGTCTGAATCAATGCATACATAGTTTCAGCGTCATATTCATCGCGATCAGCTTTCTGGATTGATGAGCGCTTTTGCTTCGAGAAGCAAACCTCTTTGCCTTCTTCGCCCGAATCGTAGACCGCCCTGCATAGCGCTCTTCGTGATTAGCCGATATAATCCCACCCACGGTACTAGCAAGCCTGTAGCGGGCGGCGCTTTCGTAAGGAGGCGAAGCCTATGTTCGAGCAGACTATTTATCTCGCTGCAGCCCTGGCCACGATCGGGGCATTCCTCTTCGAGGTGTGGCGATATTTCGACGATAGGAAGTAAGACAGCAGCAAGCAGGTGGCAAGGTAGGAAACAAAGAAGGGCCGTAGCTGGAACTACGACCCCTCAACCAATCCGCGCCGCCCGAGTGACTTAAACCATAGCGGGCTTCGCTAGTGCCGTCATTGTAGCATCGGCAAGGCAGTCTCTCCACCCTTTGCGTCAAAATCGCCATGATTAGTTCCCGCGCTTCAAACATCGGGATGCGTTGTACGACTCAAATCACCTTGAGGCAATTCGTTATCGCGTTGTCGTGTTTGAACTCGAATCGTTTGTTGGAAATCGCCGCAACGAACTACCTATGAAATCTAACTATTCCCTTCTGACCTGCACTTATACACCATTACATGGTCGACCTGCAGATGTTGCCGTGGCAGATGAAGAGGATGCGTGAGGTGGCTTGGCGACGAGACATGCGACTCCGATTTCGTTGTGATTAAAAGTAGCTGGATATGCTATTGCGCGAATCAACGAAGCGCAATGATGCATCCGATATTCGGCTAACTTCGTCACAGCTTAGGCATCGAACGGATAGCCCGCGCCTTACAACCCCAGGTCGCCAGCAACCTCGGCGGCGCACTTAAGGGCGTCGGCCATGGCGTTCACCACCAGGCTGCTGCCTGTGCGGGCGTCGCCGGCAACGTATACGGCGGTGTCATCCTTGCCCGCGGCACGCATAGCGCGATGCGAATCGCCGGCGGCCATCACCGGAAGCGGACGGCCCTGCGTCGCCAGCGGCACGCCGAACGCATCGAACACGCCGCCCTCTGGGCCCGCAAAGCCGCAAGCCACCAGCACCAGCTGCGCATCGACCTCGCGCTCAGAGCCCTCGACGGGCTCTGGCTTGCCGGCCGACCAGTCGAACGAGCGCACCTGCAACCCGCGCACATGCCCGGCGTCGTCCAGCAGCACCTTCTGCGTATCGGCGCACCATTCGCGCAGATCATCGCCTTGCAGCGCGATAGCTTCCTCCTGGCCGTAGTCCGTCTTGGCCACGTTGGGCCATTCGGGCCACAGGTTCGACGTCGCGCGCTCCTTCGGCGCACGCGGGCCATATTCCAGCTGGCGAACCGTGCGCGCGCCCTGGCGCACCGCGGTGCCCATGCAGTCGTTCCCCGTATCGCCGCCGCCGATGACCACCACGTCCTTGCCCTCGGCGCTGATGGCCGGCTTGCGACCCTCGAGCAAGGCGCGCGTCTGCTCGGTCAGGTAATCCACCGCGTACACCACGCCCCCCGCGGCAACGCCGGCGTCGAAGCCTTCCGCTCCCACGCCGCGCGCCTTGCAGGCGCCCGCGGCAACCACCACGGCGTCGAACTCCGCAGCCAAACCCGCGGCAACGTCGGCATCTGCCGCGTCGACGCCCAGGCGGAACTCGATGCCCAGCTCGGCCATCAGGTCCACGCGGCGCTTGACCACCGACTTATCCAGCTTCATGTTCGGGATGCCGTACATGAGCAGGCCGCCGGCGCGGTCATGACGCTCGACCACGCACACGCGTGCCCCGCGACGCGCCAAGTCCCACGCGGCTACCAGGCCCGCCGGGCCCGAACCGACCACGGCGACGCTCGGCGCGTCCGGGCCCGCCGGCTCGAAGCGACGCGGCCCACCGTGCGCCCACTGCCAATCGGAGATGGCGCGCTCGTTGTCGTGGATGGTCTCGGCCTCGTCGTTGCGGGCAAGGTTGCACGCGGCCTCGCACAAAGCCGGGCACACGCGGCTGGTGAACTCGGGCATGGGGCTGGTCAGCGCTAAACGCTCGGCCGCCTGCTCCCACTGGCCGCGCCATACCAGGTCGTTCCACTCGGGGATCAGGTTGTGCAGCGGGCAGCCGGAAGGCCTTGCCTTCCCAAACGGCGCTCCAACCTGGCAAAACGCCACGCCGCATGCCATGCAACGGCTTGCCTGCTCACGCGTCCGCTCCTCCGGCACGGGCTCGTACAGCTCGTCGAAATCGCGGCTTCGCTCTTGCACGGGTCGCAGGCTGTGGGCGCAGCGGCCGTGTTCCAAAAATGCTCCGGGCTTTCCCATCTCCTACTCCCCTTCCGTCATGGCATCGAATGCGATCTGCAGCGCATCGGTGCGCGATTTGCCTGCCGCCTCGGCCTCGGCCACCACTTTCATCACGCGCTCGTAATCGCGTGGGATGACCTTCACGAAGTGGCGCTTCAGCGTGTTGAACTGATACAGCAGCTTGATGCCGCGCGGGCTTTGCGTGCGCTCGGCATGTTCCTCGATCAGGCCTCGGATCAGCTCGATCTCGTCGGCGGAAGGCTGGCACAGGCGCACCATGTCCAGGTTGCAGTTGGCCGCCAGCGTGCCGAACTTGTCGTACACGTACGCCACGCCGCCGGACATGCCGGCCGCGAAGTTCGGCCCGACCTCGCCCAAGATGAGCGCCACGCCGCCGGTCATGTACTCGCAGCCATGGTTGCCCACGCCCTCCACCACCACGGTGGCTCCGGAGTTGCGCACGGCGAAACGCTGGCCGGACAGGCCGTTAACGAAGCCCTTGCCGCTGGTGGCGCCGTAGAACGCCACGTTGCCGACGACCACGTTCTCGTCGAACTTGTACGTGGCGGTCTCGGGCGGGCGCACCGTCAGGATGCCGCCGGAAAGGCCCTTGCCGAAGTAGTCGTTGGCGTCGCCGGTGATGTTGAGCGTCACGCCGCGGGGCAAAAACGCGCCGAAGCTCTGGCCACCGGAGCCGTCGCAGTCCACGGTGATGGACCCCTCGGGCAGGCCCTCGGGATGCTGACGCGTCACCTGGCTGCCCAGCATGGTACCCACGCAGCGGTTCACGTTGTCGATGTCGGCGCGGAAGCGGATAGGCTCCAGGTGCTCGCGCGCGCTTGCCGTGTACGGGATGAACAGCGTGGCGTCGAGCGACTTGTCAAGCTGGCAATCCGCCGCCATGGACGGCAGGAAGTGGCGACCATCCGCGCCGGGGATGGCGCGGCCGAACTCGCAGGTCGCGGGCGCCAGCATGTCGGACAGGTCCATCTCGTTGGCCTTCCAGTTGCCGGGCACCTCCACCTGGCGCAGGCACTCGGGGTGGCCGACCATCTCGTCGACGGTACGAAAGCCCAGCTCGGCCATGATCTCGCGCAGCTCCTCGGCCACGAACATCATGAAGTTCACCACGTATTCGGGCTTGCCGGCGAAGCAGCCGCGCAGCTTGCAGTTCTGCGTGGCGATGCCCACCGGGCAGGTGTCCTGCTGGCAATCGCGCTGCATCATGCAGCCCATGGCCACCAGCGGCATGGTGGCGAAGCCGAACTCCTCGGCACCGAGCAGGGCCGCCACGGCCACGTCGCGGCCGCACATGAGCTTGCCGTCGGTCTCCACCACCACACGGCTACGCAGGCCGTTGCGCAGAAGCGTCTGCTGGGTTTCCGCCAGGCCGATCTCGAACGGGATGCCCGCATGGTAGATGGAGTCGCGCGGGGCCGCGCCCGTGCCGCCATTGTGACCGGCGATGGTGATCTTGTCGGCGCCGCCCTTCGCCACGCCGGTGGCGATGGTGCCCACGCCCGCCAGCGCGCACAGCTTCACGGACACGCGCGCATCGGGGTTGGCGTTCTTCAGGTCGAAGATGAGCTCCGCCAGGTCCTCGATGGAGTAGATGTCATGGTGCGGCGGCGGGGAGATCAGGCCCACGCCCGGCGTGGAGCGGCGAACCTCCGCGATCCACGGGTACACCTTCTTGCCGGGCAGGTGGCCGCCTTCGCCGGGTTTTGCGCCCTGGGCCATCTTGATCTGGATCTCGATAGCGCTCGACAGGTAGCGGCTGGTCACGCCGAAGCGGCCCGACGCCACCTGCTTGATGGCGCTGCACTTGCTGTCGCCGTTGGCCAGCGGCGTCTCGCGCGCCGGGTCCTCGCCGCCCTCGCCGGTGTTGCTGCGCCCGCCCAAGCGGTTCATGGCGATGGCCAGGCACTCGTGCGCCTCCTTGGAGATGGAGCCGTAGCTCATGGCGCCGGTGTTGAAGCGCTTGACGATCTCGCTCGCGGGTTCGACCTCGTCCAGCGGCACCGGCTGGCGCGTCGGCGCGAAGTCCATGAGATCGCGCAGCGTGACCGCACGCCCGGGCACGTGGCACGCGGCGCTGTACTCGCGGAACAGGTCGTAGTCGCCCTCGCGGCACGCGCGTTGCAACAGATAGATGGTTTGCGGGTTGATCAGGTGCTCCTCGCCGCCAAGCGGGCGCCACGCGGTGACGCCGAGCGTGGGAAGCTGCTCGGGCGAGGGGCTCTTCTCCAGAGCCAGGGCGCTGTCGTAGCGCTCGTTGAGCTCGCGCTGCACGCCGGCGGCATCCAGGCCGCCGATGCGGGTGGAGGTGTGCGTGAAATACTTCTCCACCAGGGAATCGTCCAGGCCCAAGATCTCGAAGATCTGCGCACTGTGGTAGCCCTGCATCGTGGAGATGCCCATCTTCGACATGATGGAGGTGATGCCGGCCACGACGGCGCGGTCATAGTTGGCCACGGCCTGGTCGCCGGGAATGGAGATCTCGCCGCGCTCGCACAGGTCGCGAATGCACTCGTGCGCCGCATACGGGTAGATGCCCGACGCGGAATAGCCCACCAAGCAGGCGAAATCGTGCGCGCGCATCGCGTCGCCGGTCTCGACGATCAGGTCGGCGTCGGTGCGCAGGCCCACGGCGATCAGGTGGTTGTGCACGGCCGCCAGCGACAGCAGGCTGGGGATGGGCACTTCGCCTTCCGCCGTGCGGTCGGTCAGCACGACCAGGTTCACGCCATCGCGCACCGCCTGCTCGACGTCGACGCACAGCTCGTCGAGCGCCACCTCGAGCGCACCCTCGGCGGCATCACGGTTATATGCGCACGCGAAGCGCTGCGTCTTGAAGCCGACGCGATCGATGGCGCACAGGCGATCGAACTCGTCGTGCGTGAGCATGGGGCTTTCCAGGCGCACCAGGCGGCACGTGTCGCGGCAGTCCTCGAGCATGTTGCCGTGGTTGCCCACGTACAGCACGCTGCTGGTGACGAAGCTTTCGCGCAGCGCGTCGATCGGCGGGTTCGTGACCTGGGCGAACAGCTGGTTGAAGTAATCGAAGAAGCTGCGCTGGCGCTTCGACAGGCACGCCAGCGGGGCGTCGGTGCCCATGGATGCCAGGGGCACCTTGCCCTGCTCGGCCATGGGGCGCACCAGCTCCTGCACGTCGTCGTAATGGTAGCCCAGCTTCGCCAAACGGCGCGTGAAACCCACGTTCGCGTCGCGCTCGGCGGGCAGCTTGCCGGACGCCGGGGCCTCCAGGTCGTCAACCGCCAGCGTCTCCTCGTCCAGCCAATCGCGGTACGGCTTCTCGTTGGCGTAACGGTTGCGGATCTCATCGTTCCAGATGACGCGGCCCTGGCCCGGGTCCACCTCAAGCATCTCGCCGGGGCCCAGGCAACCGGCCTGCAGCACGTTTGCCGGGTCGACGTCGATGGTGCCGACCTCCGACGACAGGATCAGCCAATCGTCGCGGGTGACGTAGTAGCGCGCCGGACGCAGGCCGTTGCGATCGAGCGCGGCGCCGAACATGCGGCCGTCGGTGAACGCGATAGCTGCCGGGCCGTCCCACGGCTCCATGAGCATGGACTGGTACGCATCGTAGGCGCGGCGCTTGTCGGAGATGCGGTCGTTATGGTCCCACGGCTCGGGGATCATCATGGTGACGGCGCGGTCGAGCGGACGGCCGTTCATGGTCAGGAACTCCAGCACGTTGTCGAGGATCGCCGAGTCCGAGCCCTCGCGATTGATGATGGGCAGCACCTGTCGCAGGTCATCGCCCAACGCCGGGCTGTACAGCTTCGGCTCGCGAGCGCGCGTCCAGCTGATGTTGCCGCGCAGCGTGTTGATCTCGCCGTTGTGGATGATGTAGCGGTTCGGGTGCGCGCGCTCCCAGCTAGGCGTGGTGTTCGTGGAATAGCGCGAATGCACAAGCGCCAGGCTGGTCTCCACCGCCGCGTCGTTGAGGTCGGTGAAGAAGCGGCGCATCTGCGTTGCCACCAACATGCCCTTGTACACGATGGTGCGCGACGACATGGAGCACACGTAGAAGATCTTGCCCGCAAGCGCCGGGTTGGCGTCGGCGGCGCGCTCGATGGTGCGGCGGCATACGTACAGCTTGCGCTCGAACGCCTGACCTGCGTCGACGTCGGCGGGGCGACGCAAGAACGCTTGCAAGATGGTGGGCATGCACGCCTGCGCGGTGGAGCCGAGGTCGTGCGGATCGACGGGCACCTCGCGCCAGAACATCAGCGGGATGCCGCACTTCGCGCAGCCCTCCTCGAACGTGCGCTTCGCATCGCGCACGCCCGTGGGGTCGTCGTGCGGGAAGAAGAGCATGGCCACGCCGTAATCGCCCTCGTCGGGCAAAAGCTGGCCCTCCTTCTGGGCTTCCTTGCGGAAGAAGCGGTGCGGGATCTGGAACAGCACGCCGGCGCCATCGCCGGTGTTGCGCTCCAAGCCGGTGCCGCCGCGGTGCTCAAGGTTCACGAGCACGGAAAGCGCGTCGTCGAGCATGGCATGGCTGCGCTGGCCCTTCAGGTGGGCCAGCGCGCCGATGCCGCACGCGTCGTGTTCGTAACTGGATCGGTACAGGCCGGGCGTGCGCACTGCGGCTGCCGCGGGTGCGGCATGCGCGCAATCGGCCGTTTCGTTCGCGCATTGCGCGCCGGTGAAACCAGCGGCCGCCCCGGTTTCGCGGGCTGCCTCGGCTTGTTCGGTAAGTTCAGCGTTCATATGCGGTCCTTCGTCTGGATGAAAAGGCCGCCGGAGAACGTAAGCGGCCCGCATCCAGTGTGCAGGCCGCGTGTTACGCGATTATTTCCGCCGCCGCGCTTAACTAGCTGGAAACAGCATCGTTCGAAACCGGAAACATGAGGGCGCCCGGCCCGCTGCTGCCCGCTGCCTACCGTTCCCCGCCGCCGCCCAACACCGGGGAACGCGAGCGAACGGGCAAAGGCAGCGCCGCCCATCTTCGCGCCCGCCCAGCCACCGTTCCCCGCCGCCGAAAAAGACGGGCCTACCCCTTCCGAAAACGATCGCGCGTGTCATATCATGTGCGCAACGTTTTCACCTTCGGGGAGGAGCCCCTATGACAAGCTTCGACGCTCGACCCGCCGGGAACGGCATCACCCGTCGCACTATGATCAAAACGTCCGCCGTGCTCATCGGCTCGTGCGCGCTCGGTTTCACCGGCGTCACCTCGCTCGGATGCAGCGCGGACAACAACGGAGGCGGCGCTTCCTCAGGCGAGTCCGACCAGGTAACGCTGCACGTAGATGACCAGCGCTTCTTCATCAACGGCGACGCCGCGGGAACCGCGTTCTCGGGCGCGGCGCTTTCCCTGGTCCCGAACCTTGCCGACGGCACCATAGCGCTCTGCTATCGCGATGGCGAAAACCCCGATCCCTGCTGCTTGACGTTGGCGCCGCTTGGGTCCCCTGTCATCGTGACGGGAACGCTGCGCATGCTCAACGTCGACGGCGTGAACTCCGACGGCGTCGTTTCCATCCAATCTGACGCGACCATCAGCGTATTGAGCCTCGGCTCGATCAAGACCGCCGATATCGAAGGGTCGATCGACCATCTCATCGTCGTCGGCAAAAGCGACGCTGTCGCACACAACGGCGCGCGCATCGGACGGGCCACGCTGGGCGACTCGTGCGCCGACCTGGTCATCAACGCGAACAGCTCCGTGGGCGACGTCGACGCGCCCTTCGAGGCCCAGGTGTCCGGCGAAGGAGCCGGCGGCGCGCACGTGACCATCACCGGCGACGAAGGGGCCGCCGAGCAGCGCCACGGCACGCTGCTCGAGGCCGCGAACGACGATGCCGCCTGGGAAGACGCCATCGCCACCCTGACCAGCGCCGCAACCACCCAGCAGGCGAAAGCGCCCGCCGGCAGCGGCACCGCCTCCGCAACCGCCGCCTCCACCAACCCCTTCGCCCCGCAAACCGCCTACGCAGACGAGACTGCAGGCGGCACCACCATCGACACGGAGGATACGGCCGACGATGACAACGACGAGAACCTGCTGTCCTTCACGCCCGGGGAACCCCTGGAAAACGACGGCGAGCCCGACGTGTCATCCAATGATCAGCCCGCCGAGGACTTCCAACAAGACGTGGCCGCGCTGGGCGCGGAAGACCCTGCCCCCGAAGCCGACGTCGCGATCGAGGCCATCGACCTGTTGATCGCCGGCTTGAAATTCATCGGCGAGCAGACGGCGGGGCGCGCCTTCGAGTACGGAAGCTCGTCTCTGCTCGAGCTGGTGTTCGGCGGCAACGACGAATCGGCGCAGATCATTGCGAAGCTTACCGAGATCCAAGGGCAGCTCGACGACATCGAGCGCAAGATCGCGCAGGTCATAGCCCAATTCGACAAGCAGGCCTGCTACCTGCAGGTGAACAATTACCTCAGCAAGTTCTCCGCCGAGATGCGATGGGACCTCTCAAAGCTCAACAGCATGGTGGAATCCATCGACGCACTGCCCGATGGAAGCGAGAAGGAAGCCCGCCGCAAGGAGTTCGCCGAGAACCTGTACTCGAACCCCCGCTACCAGGTGTGCGGCAGATACGTTTACGACATGGCCGGCGTCCTGGGCAACGAGATTATGCAGTGCTACACCGGCACGAACAAGAACCTGTTCGGCGCGTTCGACGAGCTCATGGTGCTGAGCTACAAGTGGGAGCACCACGGATACGAGATGCGCGCCAACTTCCAAAGCTCAGTGCTGTCGAACTTCATGGCGCTCGTCAACTATTCGACGTTTTGCCTCAACGAGCACTACCTGGCCATCAAAGACGACCCCGAGAAGAAGACCGAGCTTGCCGAGTGGTTGGGCTTTTGGAAGGGCCTGTTCGGAACCGCCACACTGCCCGAGACGGCGCTGACCTTGCTTGCCGAAGATGACGATGCCGACGGCACCGCGACGGGCGTCGCCAACGAGGTTGCGGCGATGGCCACCGCGCAAAAGCTGGTGAAACGAGCCGACAACATCCGCTACTACCAGGTGCCGGGGCATCAGGTGCAAATCGCCGCCAACGCCGCGAATGTGCGCACGACCAAGGACGGCGGCCTGACGCAAAAGCAGCTCATGAGAGATTCCGCAGGTCATTGCGTGCTCACGCAAGATCAGCTGGTCAACATGTACCTTGACTACGACAAGAAGAATACGCTCACGGACATCCTGTTCGGCGAAGGCGAGGGCAACCTTGCCGCGCCGCGCGACACGGGGGCGCCCTTCGTTGCCTATCAGCTGCCGCTTATCGACGAACGTCAGATGAAGCATCCATCGCATCTCTATCGCCACAAATACTATGCGCCCATCGTGAACAACGACGGGACGACCGACCGCGCATATGTGGCGTTACACGACAACGGCAAGCGCATATTCAACTTCACGGGCATCGCCGTGTACCGCGTGTAGACAGATTGCTACCCCTGAAAAATCGCGCGGACCAGGTACTCCACATTGCCCTCATGGCCGGTAATGGGGCTTTCGGTGACGCCCGTGCACTCGAATCCGGCGGCTTCCAGGGCCGCGCGCACCTCGTCGACCGTGCGCAGGCGCACGGCCTCGTCGCGCACGATGCCGTGGTCCGTTTCATCGTGCTGGCTTTCGAACTGGGGCTTGATCAGGCCGATGAAGATGGTGCCCGCCTGCGCGAACCGCGCGAACGTGGGCGCCAGCGCCGCCAGGCCGATAAAGCTCAGATCGGCCACCAGCAAGTCGAACGGCGCACCCAGCTCGGCGGGATCGGCCAGCTTGATGTTGGTGCGCTCGAACACCGCAACGCGCGGGTCTTGACGCAGCTTCCACGCCAGCTGCCCGTAGTTGACGTCCACGCACGCCACGCTGCCGGCGCCGGCCTGCAGAAGGCAATCGGAGAATCCGCCCGTCGAACTGCCGATATCCATGCAGCGCATGCCCGAGACGTCCTGCCTGAACGCGTCGAGCGCGCCCTGCAGCTTGTGCCCGCCGCGCGAGACGAACTTCTTGCGACCCTTCACTACGATATCGGCATCGGGCGCAACCTTGATGGCCGCGCTGGTGACGTATACGTTGTCCACCTTCACCTCGTGCGCCAAAACGGCGCGCAGCACGGTGCCGGCGTCGGGGAACACCCCCTGCTCGACCAGCAGCTCATCCAAGCGTATCTTTTTCGGTTTCTTAGTCATGCGGCCCATTATAGCGAAAGACCTCGTCAACCCCGCAAGCAAACGCCCCGCCCACAAGAAACGGGGAGCCGCGGCGTCGTGCCGCAGCGAGGCAAATTGAAAAGAGGCAAGAAGAAATGCACGGGCAACGCCGCGGCATGCCCTACGGAAGCAAACGTCAGCGCACAAAAGCACACGCCAGCACACAGAAGCAAACGCCAGTGCACAAAAGCACACGCCAGCGCACAGAAGCAAACGCCGGCGCAATTCTCTTAGCATCTTACAAGCCACCGCTTTGACAAGGCCAGACCCCCCCACGTACAGGCAAAATCATACGAGTCTGCGAATAATCGTTCATATTGGCCTCCCTCGGACAGAACGCGCGATTGTTCGCAACCAGCAGGCGCAAAAGCCCCTCAAACCATCTCCGAGCATGGGAGAGTCGGACACTTTCGACGATATTTCGCACTTTTTAGTCCTGCACCATCTCTGCGAAGCCCTGAGCGTGCGAATAATCGTGCGTTTTGGCCGCCCTTGGACAGAACGAACGGTTATTCGCAATCAGCAGGTCCAAAAACCCCTCAAACCATCGCTGGGCGTCAGAGAATTGGACATTTTTGACGATGGTTTGCAATTTTGAGTCCCACACGGTCTTTACGAGGCCCTGAACATGCGATTAATCGTTCATTTTTTCCCCAGACGGCCAAAACGCACGATTATTCGCACCCGCCATGACCAAGGCCGGCCAGTAGCCGATCACGTTCGGTCCATCGCAAGCAATAAAGCCCGTTCGCCTAGCACAAGCAGCATAGCCCGTTCGCCTAGCACAGAAGCGAAAGCGCCGCCGACCGTGCGACCGACTGCCCCTTTGCGCACATCGCGCAAGGGAAACCGCCTCGACAACGACGCCGCCAATCAGGTGTTCGGCCATTTGAAAGATACTGATAATGGGAATCGCGCTATCGACGAGGGTTATCAACGAAAATGCGCATGAGCCGACGCGATGGCCCATTAAAGAATCGCCGTCGATTCCAGCAACTGGCTTCAACTCGAAGATCCTCGCATCGGCCCCGACCAAGGCCGGCCAATGACCTAATAGGAGCATGGGCTCGAGCGCGTGGACCTAGCAACCCGCATGGTACAGCCCCCATCAATGTTCTAGCTAGCCAGCCTTCGGCTCGGATTACATCGCAAGCGTTGATCTGAAGGGCTGCATATGAGCGAGCCGGAGAAAGACTTCGAGTCCTTCAGGGAAGGGCATCGCCCGACCTCGAGCCCTTCAAGGGAGGACATGACCCGACTTCAGGTCCTTCAGGGGGACGTGGCCCGACTTCGAGTCCTTCAGGGGAGGACGCGCCCGACTTCGAGCTCTTAAAGGCGAACCTCGACGCATATGTTGTCCATTGGAACACCCGGTATCGCCAGGTTAAACTGGAGGGACTGACCCCGGAGGAGTTCCGGAGCCAGTCCCTAGTGGCATAGTCTTTATTTAAGCCGTCCGAGTTTTGCAAAGGACCCCGTTTCCTGAACGGCAAAAGAAGCGAATCAAGCGGCCCGGCTGAGCCTGTACTCGACTGGGCTGCTTCCGTCCAGGCGTCTCTTGATGCGCACGTTGTTGTACCAGTCGATGTACTTCTCCAAATCCCTCTCGAAGATATCGGGGTCGTCTCCCTCCCAATCGTAGTAAAGCTCGGTCTTGACCATCGAGAAGAAGTTTTCGGCCTTTGCGTTGTCGAGGCGTTTTACTCCTGCGGAGGCAGCAGCTGGGCGATCTACTCCTGCGGAAGCAGCAGCTGGGCGATCTGCACGGCGTTGAGCGCGGCGCCCTTGCGGATGTTGTCGGCGACAATCCACATGTTGAGGCCGTTCGGGATGGTATCGTCCTCACGGATGCGGCCCACGTAGGTGGCGTCTTCGCCCGCGGCGTCGACCGCGAGGGGGTACATCTTTTCGGAGGGGTTGTCGTACACCTGTACGCCGGGGGCCTGCGCAAGGATGGCGCGGGCTTCCTTGGCGGAAAGCTTGCGTTCGGTTTCGATGTTCACGGACTCGGAGTGGCCGTAGAACACGGGCACGCGCACACAGGTGGCGGTCACCTTCACGTTCGGGTCGCGCATGATCTTGACGGTTTCATGGACCATCTTCATTTCTTCCTTGGTGTAGTCGTTCTCAAGGAAGACGTCGATGTGCGGGATGCAGTTGAACGCGATACGGTGGGGATACACGTTCACTTCGGGCTCTTTCAGATTGAACATCTGGCGGACTTGCGTTTCCAGTTCGCTGATGCCCTTCTGCCCGGAGCCGGAAACGGCCTGATAGGTGGAGACCACCACGCGGCGGATGCCCGCGACGTCGTGCAGGGGCTTCAGGGCCACGACCATCTGGATGGTGGAACAGTTCGGGTTGGCGATGATGCCGCGCGGACGCTCCAAGGCATCGGCTGCGTTGCATTCGGGGACGAC
>OLVT01001392.1_pt1 | contig 20587 bp, 20 predicted proteins | sample 1673241 | NCBI WGS metagenome assembly OLVT01 (sample SAMEA3178936, study PRJEB25190) | human gut metagenome | biome: human gut; feature: human-associated habitat; material: faeces | place: Austria | collected 2013 | reverse complement strand
TAAAATCATCACTGAACAAAGAAAAGGGAGTGAACACGCTGAACAATCAGCGGATTCACTCCCACTATTTTTATTTATGACGTTTTTACTTGTGTGATTTTTTCAAATAGATCAACAGAACGTTCAGGCATTTTTTCTGTATCATGTACATAGGTCTGCAATGTGGTTTCTATGTTGGTGTGTCCTAATCGTGTCTGAACATTCTTAACATCAGCACCGGATTCAATCAAAATACCGTAGATGATGAGTAAGGAAACTCCGGTTTTTTGAAGATATATTTCCATGTACTGTGGGGGGGGATTTATTTCCGAGTTGTGTCGACATTCACGGCATTATTTCAACCCGCGTTAAGACAGTCTGTTTGCTGTCAAGAAAAGAGAAATAAAGGTTAAAAAGCGGCGTGACCGGAAGACTTTTGTATATTGACAGAACATTTAAAAAGACATATACTAAGAGCAGTGATCGTTCTGTAGAGACTTGCGAAGCCTACAGGCGGGGGAGAGCCTGTGGGTTTCTCCCTCTTTTTCTTTAATGAGAAATGATTTGCAGATATCGAAAAAGTATATTAGTTATGCTAAAAAGCAGTAAAGGAGATATAGGCTGTTATGAAAATCAAAAGATGGATAGTTTTGACCTTATTAATAGCAGCGATTGTTACAGGATGCAATCAAAAAGACTCGCCATATCAGAGTCTGGATGAAAAGAAGCTCAATTCCGAAAATACAGATATTAACGATAGAGAGGATTATTATAATAAAAATGTCGATGACCGTATAGATAAAATGAGTCCAGAGGAAAAAGAAGAATTCTATGTAGATGTGACAGTAAATTACATTAGCAGAGAAAATGTTCCGGAAGATGATATTATTTTTCTGAGAAATGATAATGTGTACAAAGGGGATCTATATAACGGTGACGATACCATTTTGCTTCCACCGGGAATTTATAAACTGATTTCGTCAGAAATTGGAGGACATGATGCAGATTTTGGAGAAATTAATCTGCTTACACCTGGTGAAAAGGTAACAATAATCGTTGATTATAATACATTTTCAGTAAGTCGTGAGGATGACAGAAAGTGATTTTATTTTAATACATAGGAAATCTCATTTCCTATGTATTAAAATGTAATAAAGAATAATGAAAAAGAGGAGAAACTAAGATGAAATTTCAAAAGCTTGGCAACACGGACATCGATGTTTCTGTGGTTGCATTAGGTACTTGGGGGCTTGGCGGCGGAAGTGTCTGGACAGACGGAGATTCTACAGTTGAGGATGCAAAGCGTCTCCTGGATGTTTGCCGTGAATATGGTGTAAATTACATCGATACCGCACCGGTGTATGGCACAGGAGTAAGTGAGGAACTGCTTGGTAAGGCACTGAAGGGCAGAAGAAATAATTTTGTTTTGCAGACCAAATGCTCTCTGAACTGGAGAAATGAGGGTGGTAATTTCCATTACGAACGAGACGGTTATACCGTTAACAATGACACCCGCGCATCAGCAGTGAAAAAGGACGTGGAAGACTCTCTGCGCAGAATGGGAACCGATTATCTGGATTCTGTTATTGTACATTATGTATGCGGCAGCTTTCCGGTGGAAGAAACTGTTGGAGCATTGGAAAATCTGGTTCGTGAAGGAAAGATCCGCACCTATGGACTTTCTAACAGTCAGCCGGCAGATCTGTCTGCATATCAGGAAGCTGGCGGAAACGTATCTGTTGTACAGGAATTTTTCAGTATTCTCTCTCCTTTCCATGGCAGAGATTATTTTGAACTGTGTAAAAAGTATAACACGGTATTTCAGACCTATGGTGTGTTGGAAGAAGGATTTTTAACTTCTCCTGCCTTTATGGAACGTGAATTTGCAAAAACCGATATCCGATCCAGAATACCTTGGACAGATCCGGAGAAAAAAGAAGGACTTCGCAGGGCCTTTGAAATCTGGAAACCACTTTGTGAGGAATATCATTGCAGTTTTGCAACGCTGGTAGAAGCCTGGGCATTATCTCAGTACGACCGGATGAGTCTTCTGGTTGGAATGCGAAAAGCTTCCAGTGTGGAAGATACCGTAAAGTGTCTGGATATAAAGTTGCGTGCCGAGGACATCAAATGTATGGAGGAAGCAGTAAAGACAATTCAGGTTGCGGTTTTGGACAAATAGAAAACTGAAAAGGTGGAAAGGATCGGGAGCGTGTATCCGATCCTTTCTTTATCCGAGAATAGATAGCATGAAAGGAAAAAGTATGAAAGAACCTATGATGGCAGACAGCCATGAAATTACAGTTAGAAACTATAAGCAACCGATGCGAAATCGTCTGATCATGATGCTGATCTGCATTGGGATTGCTCTTGCATCATTTTTTGTTGTTTCCAAATGGGCAACTTCTGTCGAATCGTACCATTGGGTTATCAAAACGCTGAATGGATTGCAGAAAAAAGCACTTGGGCTTTCCGGAACAGCAACCGCTCTTGCAACAGGTGCTGCAGCAATACCGGGAGAAGCCGCAACTCCGATCGCGAATAAGCTGGCAGATGTCGCAGGCTATATGGTGATTGTTTATGCAGTGATCATTGTTGAAAAATATTTACTGACTATCACCGGGTATATTGCATTTAAAATCTTATTTCCTATCGGATGCGTGCTTCTGGCAGCAGGCAACTTTTTGAAAAACGGGTGGAAAGAATTTATCTACAGAATCGGAATCAAGAGTATCATTCTGGGTGTTCTTTTGTGGGGGCTGGTTCCTACCAGTGCATGGGTGACGAATATGGTAAATGAAACCTATGCAAAGTCCTATGAAGCTGATTTTACACTGGAAGATACGGAAGAATTATTAGATGAGGGAGATACCTCTGCAAACGCAGACAAGAAGGATGAAGCACAAGAAACGAAAGATAAAAAGTTTTCTCTCAGTGAATTTCTTAATAATGCGAAGGATAAGGTTGATGATGCGATTGATGCGGTAGGTGAAGTCGCTACAGAAAAACTCTCTGCTTTTGAGGATGGATTAAACAGAATTATAGAGGGCGTGGCAGTGCTGCTTGTGACAACCTGTGCCATTCCGGTTCTGGTCATGTTATCATTTACCTGGATTCTGAAGGGAATAATGGGTTTAAAAATTCCATCTATTACTCTTCAGTCAGTGCCAAGGGTTTCTGAAAGGAAAAGAAAGAAAACGGAAGAGAATTAATTTTAAATTTTACCGAAGGAGAGGAATGAGATGACAAAAGATCTGACAACCGGGAAAATCATGCCGATTCTTGTGAATTTCACTGTGCCGCTTGTTTTGGGAAATCTGTTTCAGCTGACTTATAATGCGGTGGACAGCATCATCGTAGGGCATTTTGTGGGGAAAGAAGCGCTGGCGGCAGTTGGTATCTGTAATCCGATCAGTACGCTTATGATACTGTTTTTAAATGGATTATGTATGGGGGCAAGTATCCTCATGGGAATTCAGTATGGGGCAAAGGATTATAAGACTTTGCACAGGCAGATCAGTACAACCATGTTGTCGGGAGTAGTTTTTTCATTTTTTCTGACTTTACTTTGCGTGGTATTTGCTGTACCGATCCTGCATCTGCTGCAGGTAGATGCATCGATTATGGAGATGACGCGGCAGTATTTACGGATTATTTTTCTGGGATTAATGTTCACCTTTTTGTATAACTTTTTTTCCAGTACCTTAAGAGCTTTGGGAGACAGTGCATCGCCTTTGTATTTCTTAATTATCAGTGCAGTCCTGAATATATTCGGAGATCTGTTTTTTGTCATTGTACTAAAGGCAGGAAGCAATGGATGCGCCATTTCAACAGTGCTTAGTGAGGCACTGTGCTGCCTGTTCTGTATTATTTATATACAGAAAAAAGTACCGATTCTTCGTCTGGGTAAGAAATGGCTGGTATTCGATTCACGTTTGCTGAAGAAAACAATTGCTTACGGATGGGCATCCGCCATGCAGCAGGCCACCGTGCAAATGGGAAAAATTGCGATCCAGGCGCTGGTTAATACTATGGGAGTTTCCGTGGCTGCAGCTTTTGCGGTGGTCAATCGGATTGATGACTTTGCAATTACACCGGAACAGAATATTGCCCATGCCATGACGGCACTTATGGCGCAGAATAAGGGAGCCGGAAAAAATGACCGCATGCGGGAAGGATTTCGTTGTGGGATGATTCTGGAAATTGTTTATGGAGCAGCTGTTATGGTGATCTGCCAGGTATTTGCCGGAGAACTAATGGCACTTTTCGTAAAAGATGAGGAAGTAATAGGACATGGTGTCATTTATCTGCATCTGATTGCTGTGATGTATATTCTTCCGGCCGTTACGAATGCAATTCAAGGATTCTTCCGTGGAATCGGAGACCTGAAGGTGACACTGATGAGCAGTTTTACCAATATGGCAGTCCGAGTCATTGCAGCAGCACCTATGATTTTGTTGTGGAACTTTGGAATTGAAGCGTTGCCATATTCCTATCTGGCAGGCTGGGCTGCCATGCTTTTGGTAGAAACGCCTTTGATGATTCGGATTTATCGTAAAAAATAACAGGATTTAAAGAAAATATAAAATCGCTCAGGGAATGAGCTTATACAGAATCCAGTTCTAATCTTTTTATAAAAGCCAGCGGTGTCATATGGTATTTTGCTTTGAATGCTCTGTAAAAATAAGAAAGATTATGAAAGCCAACAGATAAAGATACCTCTAATATGGAGATGTTACCGTGTTCAAATAACTCTACCGCTTTTTCCAGTCTGACATTGTTAATGTACTGAATGCAGGTCATATTCATGTGTTTTTTGAAAAAGCGCATAAAATGATACTCGCTGAAATAACATAGCTTTGCAAGTTCAGAAACCGACAGAGCTTCTGCATAATGCAGATCAATATGATCAAGTACAATTTTTAATTTGTCGGAAGAGTCTGATTCCGTGGAGAATTTTGTGCTACTGTACTGAAGCAGAAGAAAAAGTGTCTGCAGCAGATAAGATTTTATGGCGAGTTCATATCCAAACATCCGGGTATCGTAAAGGGAGGCAAGTTGTGCAAAAGACTTGCAAAGAGAATCATATGCAGGATGATCCGCGGTAATGAGACAGGGTAAAGATAATTCGTGGTTTACCATGGGCGTAAGGTAGCGGGTAGAACAGATGTCTGCAGTATTTCCACCCAAAAGATTCATATGGAATACATAGGTTTCCGAACAGAAGTCCTGACTGCTTTTCAGGATAATGGAATGCAGCAGCAGGGGAGGAATAAACAGGATATCCCCGGTACTTGCTTCATATTCAATTAAATCGATCTGGTAGACACAGGAACCTTTTGTTATAAGGGTAAGCTCTGCTTCCTCGTGCCAGTGCATTGTTATGACAGGTGCTTCTTTTGTCAGCTGTGTAATATACTTCTGGATTGGAAAATAAACTTCTCCATGTTTGATATTTTCTTTTTGCTCCGGTATAAGTGAATGTGGCGTTTTCATTTTTTGTCCTCTCCATAATAGCAGTATTGTGTTATATAATGAAAAAATAATGCAAGATTTGTCAAGAATAAAATCTTATAATAGCAGTATAATACAGCTAAAGCAATAACGCAATGGCGAACAAATACTATGATTATATATGAAAGAGGTTGATAAAAATGGGAAAAAAGTGGTGGCATGACAAAGTAGCGTATCAGATTTACCCAAAGAGTTTTCTGGATACAAATGGAGACGGAATCGGAGATCTGAGAGGAATTATTTCTAAACTGGATTATCTGAAAAAATTAGGAATCGATATTATTTGGTTATCACCTATTTATAAATCACCATTTGTAGACCAGGGATATGATATTGCGGATTACTATGCAATTGCAGAAGAATTCGGAACAATGGAAGAATTTGATGAACTGCTGGCAGAAGCAAAAAAACGAGACATGCATATTATTATGGATCTGGTTATTAATCATTGCTCCGATAAACATGAGTGGTTTCAGAAAGCACTTGCTGATCCAGATGGAGCGTTTGCGGATTATTTTTATTTCCGCAAGGGAAAAAACGGCAATCCACCGAGCAATTACCGTTCCTATTTTGGAGGAAGCTGTTGGGAAAAGGTACCGGGAACGGACAAATATTATTTTCACATGTTTGCAAAGGAACAGCCGGATCTGAATTGGGAAAATCCGAAGTTACGGCAGGAACTGTACAAAATGATCAACTGGTGGCTGGAAAAAGGTCTCTCCGGTTTTCGAATCGATGCGATCATAAACATTAAGAAGGATCTGAACTTTCCTGATTTTGCACCGGATGGGAAAGATGGTCTGGCAAGCTGCTGGAAGATGGTTGAAAGTGTAGACGGAGTAGGGGAGCTGTTGGAAGATCTGAAAAAATCAACTTTTGAAAAGTATGATGCCTTTACAGTCGGAGAAGTATTTAACATGAAACCGGATGAATTACCGGAATTTATTGGAGAAACCGGTCATTTTTCAACGATATTTGATTTTAGCGCCCATACACTCACTGATGGAGAACATGGATGGTATGATGCTCCGAAGCTGGAATTTGCGAAATGGAGAGCTGCGATCATTCAGGCACAATTAGAAACACAGAAGTATGGCTTTAAGGCGAATATCATTGAAAATCACGATGAGCCAAGAGGGGCATCCAGATTTTTGCCATCTTATGCTCAGACACCGGACGGAATCAAGATGCTTGGTACCATAAGCCTTCTCCTCAGAGGAATTCCTTTCATTTACCAGGGGCAAGAAATCGGTATGAGAAATGCCAAATGGAACAGCATGGAGGAATTTGATGATATCAGTACAAAAGACCAGTATCATACTGCCCGTGAAGCGGGATTATCGGATCAGGAAGCCTTGGAAGTATGCAGCCGTATGAGCCGTGACAATGCAAGAACACCGATGCAATGGACGAGCGGGGAAAATGGCGGTTTTACAAAAGGAACTCCATGGTTAAAGGTAAATCCTTTATTTAAAGACGTGAATGTGGAAGCTCAGGAACAGGATCCGGATTCAGTTTTGAATTATTATCGCAAACTGGTTGCACTGCGTAAATCGGATGAACTGAAAGAAGTATTTACCTATGGAGAATTTCTTCCGGAATATGAAAATGTGGACGGAGTCATGGCATTTTACCGTAAAGATGAATCCAAGTGCATTCTTGTGGCTGCTAATTTCGGAAAGGATGCTGCAACAATCAAACTGAAGAGCGGCATAAAAAAAGTATGGCTGTCGAACTGGGAAGAGGAAATGGTAGACTTTGAAGCAGATACTTTGAATTTGCGGAGCTGTGAAGTGGTTGTTCTGGAATTAGAATAATCTGTACAATGATCCGCAGCATAATACGGCAGCTGATATCGTGAAGGTTCGTAAGTCACCCAAATTGTATGTATCCACCTCGCGGAAAGACGTGCGCGTACATGTGAATCATTGTCATGGAGTTTCCGCTTTTGTCATGGAAAAATTATAAATATGTAATAAAACAGGGATTGACCTTGCCGGATTATATGCGGCAGATCAATTCCTGTTTGTATATACGATGAATCAGATAACTCGGTTTGAAACAGCAGTATCAAATTTAGCCGGATTCTGCTATACTGTATAAGAAAAACATCAGATAAAAGAAGGGTGAAGCATATGATCACATTAAATGACTATTTATATTCAGGTGATACGATTTTTCGGATTTTAAGAAATTATACAGTGGATCTGAAGAAAGAAGCAAAGAAGAATCACAATGAAATAGATCTCATCCATTCCAATTTCCTGATCCAGTTCAGGGAACTGCTTGAACACAATGATTTCCTTACTGCACAGTCGCAGAAAATCAGGGATTTTTATAAATACATGGTACAGGAATATCATCTGCTTGCTTTTACTTTCAAAGGAAGGATCAAGTCCCTGATCCGCGCAGAGGAAAAATTCAACGGGTATATTGTAGAATATATTTATGATTATTATGAAAAACATCATACCTATCCGCCGGTGCCTGACCTAAGGGAAAAACTGAGCTGCTTTCGGGATATTATCGCATACCGTCTGGTAATCTCTCTTCCAAAATGCAATATCAGGGATGACAAACTGCGAGAAGAAGAGGAAATCAAGTATTTATACAGGATCGCGAATGTTCTTCCGGGATTTCTGGAGGAAAGAGGATTTACGGCAGAACCTGCAAAAGGGGTGCTTGAAAGTACATCTCCTTTTATGGATGAGGCGGTGAAACCTTATTATCGGGATTATATTTCCAATGGAAGCGGAGGCAGCTATCAATCACTCCACATCACGTTTTATGATAACTGTTCGAGAAGTTACATGGAAGTACAACTGCGGACAAAGAAGATGGATGATATAGCGGAGATTGGAGCGGCAAATCACCAGGCCTACGAGAAGGAACAGGAAAGAGTCAGGGCAAGAAGAGAAGCTATTCCGGAAGGAGAATGCATTTATTTTGATGAGGCATACGAAAGAGGAATGCGGCTTCTGGGGTTGGAACTGAAGGATCTGGAAGTCAATATGTTTGCTGCGGCAAATAACAGTCTCATCAATGACGGATGCGGATTATACAGGGGGAGACTGATCCTGCCGTATGAACATTTATCAAGATTCCAGACAGATCTGAGCGATTAAAAGGGTTATAAGAATGAATACATCAGATACAAAAAAAGCATATTACCAGCTCCAGGTCAGAGAAGAGTTGTATCTGGATAATATGCCGGATCTCTTTTGAGAAAAGAATGAAAAAAGAAGAGAGGGTAAAAAATGGAAGAAAAGAAAAAACAGACAGAACCGGAAGCCTGTAAAGTGGCAAAAAAATGCGGAGGATGCCAGTATCAGGGAATACCTTATAAGGAGCAGCTGAAAAAGAAACAGAAAATGGTAAATGCACTGTTGTCAGAATTCGGAAAAGTGGAACCAATCATCGGAATGGAGAATCCGTATTATTATAGAAATAAAGTACACGCCGTATTCGACAGAGATCGGAGGGGAAATATCATATCCGGAACCTATGAAGCAAAGACACACCGGGTCGTTCCTGTTGAAAACTGTTTGATCGAAGACAAAAAGAGTCAGGAGATCATCCGGACAATCCGTGGACTTTTGAAATCTTTTAAAATCAAGACCTATGACGAAGATACAGGATACGGCCTGTTCCGCCATGTACTCATCAGAAGAGGTTTTAAAAGCGAAGAAATCATGGTGGTTCTGGTGCTTGGATCACCAATCCTTCCATCGTCTAATAATTTCGTAAAAGCACTCAGAAAAGAACATCCGGAGATTACAACGGTTGTCCTTAATATTAACGACAGAAAGACCAGTATGATCCTTGGGGAGAGAGAAAAAGTGTTATATGGGAAAGGATTTATCCGGGATGAACTCTGCGGGTGTACCTTTCGGATTTCACCAAAGTCCTTCTATCAAGTAAATCCGGTGCAGACGGAGATTCTTTATCAGAAAGCGATTGAATTTGCACATCTGACCGGGAAAGAAAGCGTGATCGATGCCTATTGTGGAATCGGAACGATTGGTCTTATCGCTTCGGGACATGCAAAAGAAGTGGTTGGTGTGGAACTCAATAAGGATGCTGTGAAGGATGCAAAATTAAACGCCAGAGAAAATCAGATTCGGAATGTGAAGTTTTTCCAGGGAGATGCCGGGGAGTTTATGGAGGCGATGGCAGCAGAAGGAAATAGTATGGATGTGCTGTTTATGGATCCGCCGAGAGCCGGAAGTGATGAGAAATTTATGGCATCTGCAGTGAAGATGGGACCGGAGAAGATCGTGTACATTTCCTGCAATCCGGAGACACTGGCAAGAGATCTGAAGTATCTGACAAAAAAAGGATATCAGGTAAAAAAGATACAGCCGGTGGAAATGTTTGCGTTTACGGAACATGTTGAGTGCGTGGTTCTGTTGACTAAAGCACACAAGTAAAAGTGTGAAAAAGGCTTGAAATAAGGGCTTTCCCGAGATTCTTAGAATTGAAAATCAGACTGCAAAATATGTCTGAAAAAGTGGATAAAACCTTGGTATTTTTATAGTTGGATAGACAGGAATATTGAGAATAGGTTGGGCAGATAAAAATATTGAATAGTAGGTGATTCTAAGTGGCATACGGGAAATCAATAGAGTTGTTTCTTGTAAATGGGAATAAAATTCGTAAATCAACCCAATATAGCAACAAGAAAAAATAAATAATTGTGCTATATACAACTTGATATATCTTTCTTTTAGAGTGATATATGTACTACCAAAATAAAAAGCAGGAGGTAGTAAATATGTTGTATGTAAGATATCAAGAGCCTAACGGATTAGAAATCTTAGTTCCAATTCATGATGAGAAGATAAGATAAGATGGCTGCAAAAGGCTTGAATTTCAAGGAATTTTAGCAAATGTGGGTTTGTTTGGTTATAGCCTAACTATTACATGTGGAGACAGTCTGCCTTCTGTCAAGAAAAGCCCAATAAATCAAAGGATTTCGCTATTTTGGAAATAAAATAGATGTGTGTTTCTGTTTCCATAGAGTGATGATATAACTGGAGTTTTACCCCAGGGGATAGGCTTTTGGGAATAAGAAATACACATTTTGGCGAAAGGATACTTTTTCGCAAAAGTAAATTTGTGAGGCAGGGGGATAAGGATATGAGTCCGCCAACGAAGGAACTTATGAAGCTGACACTTGAGGAGCGAATTGCCCACGGTGGACATAAGGTTCTCAGTTGGATGATGGATAATGTGTATGTCAGACAAGAACCTGCCGGAAATATCAAAATGGATAAGGAAAAATCTACGGAGAAAATCGATGCAGCAGTAGCAACCGTTATGGCACTTGACCGTGCAATTCGTAATCAGGGCAGCGAGGGAAGTGTATATGATGGCAGGGGAATTCTTGTTTTTTAAGAAAGAAAACCTCTCCGGCAGATGGAGAGGTTTGAGTGATCATGGTTTTTTTATGTATCGGAATAAGAACTGCATTTTTCTTCCAGCATTTTGAAATTACAGCATCTTGCAGCAAGGGAAGAATCCGGCTTGGCAATGCACTTCTGGTATAATTTCAGGGCTTTGTTTTGCAGAGGAAATAGGGACATAGTAGTGGAAATCTCCGATAGTAAGAAGAATTCCCACATGGAGTTTCAAACGTTCCCCATACTCCACATATCCGACACGGGAATCAAACTGTGTCAGGTAATTTATGTATTTTTTATCGACAACGTACCAATCCATAGAGCCTCCTGAAAAGTAAAAAAGCGGGTGGATTACTCCACCCACTGCTGTTAACCGATTGTTTTAATTGGACAATCTAACCGCTTTTAAACGAGCATTTTAACTGGACGCTCTAACCGCTGCACAGATATTTCTATCTGTGTTTTTATTATATGCAATTTACAGCGAAAAATCAATGCCTTTAATTGCTAAAATTTTATGAACTTTTTTCGATATCTATGGAATCAATTTTATCACAGACAGGAACAAAAAGAAAGAGAGGGATAGCAGATGGGTATAAAAAGTTTGCTTGGTTTAGGTCAGGCGAGGGATAAGCCTGTACGGAATTACAGTAATGGTGAGTATTCGTTCAATTTCGGACGAAGCACCAGCGGAAAGAGCGTCAATGAAATGACAGCCATGCAGACTACAGCAGTTTATGCATGTGTGAGGATTTTGTCAGAAGCAATTGCATCACTTCCGATTCATGTATATCGATACAAAGATGGTTGGAAGGAAATGGTCTGTGACCACCCGCTTTATACGCTGCTCCATGATGAGCCAAACCCGGAGATGATTTCATTTGTGTTCAGAGAAACACTGATGAGTCATCTTTTAATTTGGGGAAATGCGTATGCACAGATCGTACGAAACGGGAAAGGAGAGGTGCTTTCGCTGTATCTGCTTCTGCCTAACAAAATGAGTGTGGAGAGACAGCAATGGTGTTCTGTATTATGTGTATTCACGCTATTCGGATGAAAACCTCAATATGAAAAAGATGGGAGATGTTACCTTAAGGCAGGAGGATGTGCTTCATATTCCCGGACTTGGATTTGATGGTCTTATCGGTTACTCACCTATTGCGATGGCAAGAAATGCTGTCGGTATGACAATAGCCTGTGAAGAATACGGAGCCAGCTTTTTTGCCAATGGCGCAAATCCCGGTGGTGTATTAGAGCATCCGGGAGTATTGAAAGACCCAGCAAAGGTAAGGGATTCATGGAATACAGTGTACCGTGGAACGACCAATGCCCATAAGATTGCGGTACTTGAGGAAGGGATGAAGTATCAGCAGATAGGAATTCCACCGGAAGAAGCACAGTTCCTGGAAACAAGGAAATTTCAGATTAACGAAATCGCAAGGCTGTTTCGGATACCGCCACACATGGTGAGGTTTGGAAAAGAGCAGCTTTTCAAATATTGAGCAGCAGTCTTTGGAGTTTGTGAAATACACACTTGACCCGTGGGTGATCCGATGGGAACAGGCACTTAAGAAATCCCTCTTTCTGCCGGAGGAGAAGAAAGAGTTTTTTATAAAGCTGAATGTGGATGGTCTGCTCCATGGGGACTATCAGAGCCGAATGAACGGTTATGCCATTGTCAGACAGAACGGTTGGCTGTCCACCAACGATATCCGTGAAATGGAAGATATGAATCCATTGCCGGAAGAGGAAGGCGGCAATCTGTACCTTGTGAATGGTGCGATGACGAAGCTAAAAGATGCCGGAGCATTTGCCAAAGATGGAACAGAAAGCACGGTAGAGGAAACCGAACCACAGCAGCCACCAGACAATAGAAACAGAGGAGGTCTACGATGAAACGAAAGTTTTGGAACTGGGTTAGAAATGAGGGGGAAAGAACCCTCTTTTTAAATGGAGAAACGTCGTACTCTTATCGCGATAACAAAAAGATTGATGAAAAAAGCAGGACAAATGTCTTGCTTTTTTTGTTTTTAGTCAAATGTCAACATTTAACAATTTGTTAAAAATGCACAAATTGTAGACTGTTAACAATTTGAATGTGTGTGAATGAAAAACAGATATCGTCCATATATGTAGTAAAATCCGTCCATGAAAGAATTGTTTTTTTGTATACAATAAAAATACGTCGTATTTAACAAAAATGCACAAAAACGAAAACGATAATAGATGTTTAATTGGTAAAATGTTATAATTGTCTTAACACAAAGTTTACATTTATGGAGGAATGCAAAATGAAAAAGAGAATGATAGCCCTCATGCTGGCTGGTATCATGGTATTCTCAGCCACAGCCTGTGGCGGTGGAGGAGCTTCCAGCAAGAACCAGCAGAAACAAGATGATGGCGAAAGCAAACAGGTTGGAGTTGAGGTAACCGAGGACATGCAGAGTGCACCGCCGGAAGATGCACCTGTAGGAGGAAAGGTTGTAGTTGCGATCTCACCAGGTACCTTATCACCGGATATGTACGGCGGATGGACAAATAGTGCAACGAACTCTGGATTTATCGGACTGATGAGTGGTTACGCCCTCGCTGATTACAATCGTGATTATGTTCTTGATTGGGACCCGGTTGTTGTTAAAGATCACGAAGTAATCGAAAACGATGACGGAAGCAAGACATACCGTTTTGAAATCAATGATAACCTGAAATGGAGTGACGGTTCTCCAATCACAGCAAAAGATTATGTATTCAGTCTTCTGCTTCATTCTTCTCCGGAATTTGCAGCCTGTGAAGGTGATGCAACATACGGATGGGCTTTAGTTGGATACAACGATCATGTACAGGGAACAACAAAAGAATTCGCAGGTGTTAACCTTCTTGGGGATTACGAATTTTCTATGACAATCAGTGCAGATCAGCTTCCGAACTACTATGAGATGGCAAATGTTGCCTATGGACCGGAACCGCTTGCAGCAATCGCTCCTGGATGCGACGTGAAAGATGATGGAAACGGAGCATACCTTACAGACGGATTTACAGAAGATCTCATCAGAGAAACCTTGCTTGATCCGGATAAAGGATTCCGTTACAAAGCACCGGTTGTATGCGGACCTTACAAATTAAAGAGTGTTGACCTTACAACTGAAACTGTTGAACTTGAAATCAACGAAGAATACCTTGGAACATATGATGGAACAAAACCACATATCCAGACAATTATTTCCAAACCGGTTGCAGATGAAACAATCCGTGACGAATTTGAAAAAGGAACAATTGATTTCTACTCAGCAGGTACAGGAGAAAAGATCGAAGCTGCTTTAACAAAAGTAGAAGAAGGAAAATTAGATGCAAACTATGGTCTTGTACCGGGAACACGTATCAACGAGATGCGTTATATGTGTGACTTTGGACCGACACAGTTTGAAGAAGTAAGACGTGCAATCGCTTATATCGTAGACCGTGATGAAATCAACAAACAGTTAACAGGCGGATACGGTACAGTGGTAGACTGTTATGCGACAGATGCTACAGCAGATTTTGCAGCAATCAAAGATGATATTGAATCTGAATTGATTCACTACTCATATGACCTTGATAAAGCAAAACAGGAACTCATCGATGGTGGTTGGACACTGAACGAAAAAGGTGAAGAGTACAAAGAAGGTACAGACAAATACCGTTATAAAGAAGTAGATGGTGAATTGATGAAATTAAAAGTTGAAGTAGCATGCTGTGAAGATGACTACTCAAAACTTTACAACACAGTAATCCCACCGGAAGCAGAAAAGATCGGTATGGAATACAAATACACATCTATGGACTTTGCACTTATGATCAACCATTTGAATCGCCAGGGTATCGATGAACCAGAATATAACATTTTCTACAGTAGTATCGGAATTCCGGAAATTCTCTTCTACTGGAACTGCTTCGATGACGATCCGAGTTTAATGGGAAGCTGGAATGTTAACTACATTTCCGATCCGGAATTAAAAGCAATCGGTAAAGAGATGCAGAAAGTTGATCCTGAAGACATTGACGGATTCAGAAAATTATATGGAGAATTCCAGCTGGCATACAACAAAAAACTTCCAAGTCTTCCAATGGGATCAGGAGTTTCTTATATGTTTTTCAATCCGAAGCTTAAGAATTTCGTTCCTAGAGCTCATGTGGGATGGGGAGCAATGGTATTAGATGCATACTTTGAAGAATAAGAATAAAGGATTCATCAGAATAGATCAATTCTATTAACTTTTGATATGCATGACAAAACAGGGAGGACAGAACAAAGGGAAATGTTCTGTCTTCCCGTATCTTTTCTTTATACGAAAACAAAATTATGGTAATGGTTCGGACAGAATCACATGTCATGAATAATTCAGGAATAACTATTTCATCCAGAAGGAGAAAACTACATTATGGCAAAATACATATTGAAAAGACTTGGTTATATTATTATAGTATTCTTCCTGCTTTCCATCTTACTGTTTGGTATTTTCAAAATGGTACCTGGTGACCCTGCCAGACTTATGGTCGAGGGACAAAAGCAGAGTGTTTCACCGGAACAGTATGAGATGCTTTATCAACAGGCAAGAGTACGTCTCGGACTTGATAAACCGATTCCGGTTCAGTATTTAAGCTGGATGGGAAATATCTTACAGGGAGATTTCGGTTACTCTACCGTATATCGTATTCCGGTTAAAGAACTGATCGGACCTCCGATGAAAAATACAATCGCCCTGAACGTTGTATATTATATTTTCCTTTTCGCAATTGGAATTCCGCTGGGAATCAAATGTGCGGTAAAAAAAGACACGGTGTTTGATACATCACTCCAGGTAGCAACTATGATCGGTATCAGTATTCCTTCATTTATTTCGGCGCTGATCTTTATCTACTTGTTTGCAATTAAAATTCCGATCTTTCCAATCAGTGGAATGGTCACAACGGGTGCAAATTTTACAGGCTTCCGTGCATTCTTAGATTATTTATATCATATGGCACTTCCTATTATTGTATGTCTGACAGGTATCGGTGGTCTGATCCGTTATGTCAGAGGAGCTCTTCTTGATGCATTATCTATGGATTATGTAAGAACAGCCCGTGCCAAAGGTCTGAAAGAAAAAACTGTTATTTACAAACATGCGTTCCGTAACGCGATGATCCCAATCACAGGCTGGATCGTAGGCTCTATCGTAGGTATTTTTGGTGGAGCGGTTATCATTGAGACTCTGTTCTCATGGAAAGGTGTCGGAAAACTTCTGATCGATTCCTTGAACCAGCATGACTATACAGTCGCACTGTCCATGCAGATGTTTTACATTTTGTTAGGACTTGCTGCAAACCTGATCACAGACTTATGTTACTGTATCGTTGATCCAAGAATTAAACTCGATTAGGAGGAAGACAAATGTTATTTGGAAAGAAGAAAGAAAAAGAGCAGCGTTCCGTTCTTGAAGAAGAACAGATGCAAAGTCCTTTTCGTACGATTATAAAAAATCTGCTGGAAAACAAACTGGCTATGGGAGGATTGATCGTATTTGTATCAATTTTTGCAATGTGCTTCATCCTTCCGATCTGGTTTCACCAGGATTTAAACTATCAGGATCCAACACAGAAAAATATCGCACCGGGATTTTCATTCCTTTCGGTTCCGTCAGATTTAAAAGACAATGCCGAAGTGATTGAATTTGGTCCGACATATGGTGTAGGAGTAGACAAAGACGGTTACGTTTATGAGTGGGGACAGTTAACGAAAAACCTGAAAAAAATTCCGGCTGATATGGGAAAAGTTGTTGATATCGCAGTTGGTCAGGACCACGTGCTGGCAATCAACGATAAAGGTAACTTATACACCTGGGGCTTCAACCGAATGGGTCTTAATGTGATTCCGCCGGAACTGAAAGGCAAAAAGATTGCTGACATTGAAGCAGGATATCAGGTATCCGTTGTTGTAACAGAAGACGGAAAAGTTGTTTCATGGGGAAATACAAGTGCAGTTGATATTTCTACAGCTAATGTAAAGGACGAAAAAGTCAAAGAAGTAAAAGCAAATATTCAGACAGCCATTGCCCTTACAAAGGATGGAAAAGTCATCTCGCTTGCAAAGAAAGAAACTGCTTTAGATAATGTACCGGAAGAGATTCAGGGAAAAGTAGAAAAAATCGCTTTAACAGATAAAGCAGCAGCAGCTGTATTAAAAGATGGTACTGTAAAAGTCTGGGGAAACAATCACGACCATATTTTCTCCGTACCGGAAGAAGTGCAGGGCAAAGCAGTGGAGATTTCAGGTGGACGTAACCATCTTGTTGTTGTGACAGAAGATGGAAACGCAGTAGCCTGGGGCGGAAATGAAAACAATCAGGCAAAGGTTCCTGCTAAGGCAACCAATATTGCAAAATTAGCTTCCGGCTATTATCAGAACTGTATTATCAAAGAAGACGGCTCTGTTGTGACATGGGGACTGAAAGGTTACTTACTTGGAACAGATAATCTTGGAAGAAACGTATTCTACCGTATCTTAAAGGGTGGACAGATGACTATGACAGTCGGATTCATCGCTGTTATCATCCAGTTCGCGATCGGTATTTTAGTAGGGGGTATTTCCGGATACTACGGTGGAACTGTGGATATCCTTCTTATGCGTCTGGCAGAGGTTGTCGGATCTCTTCCGTTTATCCCGCTGGCACTGATTCTTTCAGCTTTGATCGGAAATAAAGTATCTGATGTCGGAAGAATCATCATGATCATGTTGATCCTCGGTTTCCTCGGATGGACCGGTATCGCAGGTCTTGTCCGTGCACAGGTGCTTGCAGAACGTAACAAAGAATTCGTTGTCGCTGCAAAAGCACTGGGTGTAAGAGAAAAGAATATTATTTTCCGTCATATCGTACCGAACGTAATGACGATCATTATCGTACAGGCAACAATCTCATTTGCAACCTGTATGCTGACAGAATCCGGATTATCATTCTTAGGATTCGGTGTTGCAGAGCCAATTCCTTCATGGGGAAATATGCTGAACAACTGTCGTTCTTCAGAAGTTATCTCACAGTACTGGTGGAGATGGGTATTCCCGTCAGTTGTATTAGGACTTTGTACTGTAAGTATCAACTTGTTTGGTGACGGACTTCGTAGAGCAGTTGACCCGAAAGCAAATGAAAGGTAGGAATAACGATGGCATATTTATTGGAAGTAGATGATCTACATACATTTTTTAAGACAAAAAAAGGAATTGTAAAAGCGGTCAACGGTGTTTCCTATCGAGTAGAGTCTGGGAAAACATTAGGTATCGTAGGAGAATCCGGAAGTGGAAAGAGTGTATCGGCAATGAGTATCTTAAAACTTTTGGATGGAAACGGATATATCGACAGCGGTACAATTACTTTCAAGGGAAGAAATCTTGCGGAGTGTACAATCAATGATATGTACCAGATTCGTGGAAATGAGATTTCCGTTATTTTCCAGGAACCGATGACAAGTTTGAACCCGGTATATACGATCGAAAAACAGTTAAATGAAGTTTATTTAACCCATCAGAAAATCACAAAAAAAGAAGCAAGTGAGAAATCACTTGAAATGTTAAAAGCTGTTAAGATCCCGAATCCGGAATCTGTTATGAAACAGTTCCCGCATCAGCTGTCAGGTGGAATGCGTCAGAGAGTTATGATCGCCATGGCTCTTGCCTGCGAACCAAGTCTTCTGATCGCTGACGAACCGACTACTGCTTTGGACGTTACCATTCAGGCACAGATCTTAAAGCTGATGAATGAACTGAAAAAGGAAAAAGGGACCTCTATTCTGTTCATTACACATGACCTTGGAGTTATCAACCAGATGGCAGATGAAGTGGCAGTTATGTATTGCGGTCAGGTTGTGGAAATGTGTAAAGCAAGAACTATCTTTGTAAAAGAGACAACCTGTTCACATCCATATACGGAAGGACTTATGACTTCAATTCCACGTCTGGATACACCGGTCGGAGCAAGACTTGAGGCAATTCCGGGAGCAGTACCTCATCCGCTCAATCTTCCGAAGGGATGTAAATTTGCTCCGCGTTGTAAATATGCAACAGAGAAATGTATGAATGAAGAACCAAAATTAGAGTTGGCAGAAGACAATCACTTGATTCGTTGTTTCTACCCGGATAAGGAGGCACGCCATGCCAAATAATGATGAAAAGAAAGTGCTTTTGAAGGTCACGGATCTGAAACAGTGGTTTCCACTTAAGAAAACAAAGTTATTCCAGAAAGAGCAGGAGTATGTAAGAGCCAATGACGGAATTACTTTGAATATTTACGAAGGAGAAACAGTTGGTCTTGTTGGAGAATCCGGATGTGGAAAATCAACATTTGGAAGAACTTTACTTCAGATCTACAAACAGACAGAAGGTAAGACAATGTATTACGGCAGAACTCTTACCGATATGGCACCGCTTTATGTAGACGAAACAATCAAAAATATTTCTTCTGGTAAAAAGAAAATTGCCGAATTAGAAGCGAAGGCAGAAGCATTAAAAGCGGAATATGAAAAAATGGAAGATTCTGCGGAAAAATTCCAGAAACAGGCTGAATGTGAAAATATCCAGAAGAAATGTAATATGGAATTCCTGAATCTTGTTCAGATCATTGGTGGATTCTACAGCTTAGATGACACAAAAGAAGCAGAACAGTTACTGCTTGAAAAATTCAAAGTTGCCAGAGTGATCAGTGGTTTAAATGAAAAAAACCAGATGGAAGGTGTCGATAAGACAAAAGAAATCGCAGAGAAGAAAGTGGAACTTGAAAAAGCGGAGAAGAAGTTAGAAGAACTCCGCAGCAAATATAAAAACGATGAAGCTTTTACAAAATACGAATCATACCGTGATAATGGAGTAGATCTTGCGAGACTGAAAACACAAGAAATGCGTTTCCTACGTAAAGATATGCAGATGATCTTCCAGGATCCATACTCATCACTGAATCCGCGTATGACAGTTGGACAGATCATCGGAGAAGGTCTTCTTGCACATGGCATTTTTAAGAAAAATGATGAAAAAATGCAGGCATATGTCATGGAAGTCATGGAAAAATGTGGACTTGCACCATATATGATCCATCGTTATCCACATCAGTTCTCCGGTGGACAGAGACAGAGAATCGGTATTGCACGTGCACTTGCATTGAAACCAAGATTTGTAGTCTGCGATGAGGCGGTTTCCGCACTTGACGTTTCCATTCAGTCGCAGATTGTCAACCTTCTGAAAGATCTCGGAAGCGAAGACAATCTTGCATACTTATTTATTTCACATGGTTTGAGTGTTGTAAAATATATCAGTGACCGAATCGGTGTTATGTACCTTGGAAACATCGTAGAGCTTGCAGAGTCACAGGAAATGTTTGATCACCCTACACATCCATATACAGAAGCGCTGTTATCAGCAATTCCGACGACAGACGTAGATTCTAACAGAGAGATGATTCCGCTTGAAGGAGATATCCCAAGTCCGGTTCATCCGCCGAAAGGATGTAAGTTCCATACAAGATGTAAATACTGTACAGAAATCTGTAAGCATATTACACCGGAACTTGTGGAAATGAGACCGGGACATTTTGTAGCCTGTCATAATCCACTCGGAGTAGAAAAGGATTCATAAAATCAGCCTGCAAATAAAAAGTCAAGGCTAAATTGAAAGAACATTGAAAATTTTATAC
>OLVT01001384.1_pt1 | contig 20692 bp, 14 predicted proteins | sample 1673241 | NCBI WGS metagenome assembly OLVT01 (sample SAMEA3178936, study PRJEB25190) | human gut metagenome | biome: human gut; feature: human-associated habitat; material: faeces | place: Austria | collected 2013 | reverse complement strand
ACGTATGTTACGAAGAAGTGCAGATTGGTTTCCATCGGATAGAATTCGATACCGGCAAGATATCCCCACGAGGTGCGGTAATTCCCTTTTTCCACTCCTTCGGAGGCTTTAGTGACAGATGCGGTCTCATACATCCCTTTCACAAAAGCGTTCCATTTTGGCAGAAAACGGTAGTTGCATTTGGCTACAACGGAAAGATAACCGGTGTCGAAGACGTTATGTCCGCCTTGATGTCCGACAATACTCGTGATGATTCCCTTGCGGTCGATATCTTCTTTCGAATACATGAAATCTACAAAGGCGTTCCACTTACCCAGATTCAGTTCATTACCTATGGCATAATAATACATATTATGATTTTTGGCTTCATTCATGATAGAGGTCGACCAACGAGTTTTGAACATGTTGTTGAAGTTGCCATTCCAGTTCAATGTATATACCAGCGGCATTTTCCCGGATTTCAGATCGGGTACATTACCTTCGGTGTCTTCTGTAATCCCGTAGGTACTGTCGAAAGAACCGTTGCGGCTGTTTAGGATTTGCAGATTCAGTTGCTGGTCGGGAGTGATATTATAACCAACATTCAATCCGGTCATGAAGTTACTCATGTAATCAATCATGTCGCAATATTGGTAGACATCAATCGGATTCAGATCGAATTCAAAACCACCGTAAGCGGCGCATTGCTTCCCGGTGAAAAGGCTGAACTGCTCATTTAGTTGGATACCAATACCTGCATAATCTATAGAGGTGGGAAGATTATCAATCATGCCGTTTGCATCGTTCGAGCGGTTAAGGCGTTGACGGTAACGGTAGGAGAGCCAGTTGTTGATATTACCTTTTGCCTCGATGCGGAGTTGGTGCATATTGAAGTCACCTTCTTGAAATCCGTCCCGGAAATGGGCATCAAAGCTACCTTGCATATTCAGATAAAGGTTGAACTTATCTGTATTCTTTTTCACGTCTGTCAGTTCCTCAAATAAAGGAGTATTAGGAGAGAATTTGTCTTTTTTCTCTGCTTTTTGGGCATATATTCCCTGTATGCTGCCCGTGAGGAGCAGTATAAAAATCAATTTTTTCATAAGTTAGTCAGGGTTTAGTATTCGTTAAAATATTGCTGAATTTGCTTCCAGTCCGTAGTTTTGGTTAATGCAAGCATTAGCAATACACGCGACTTTTGCGGATTCAACTCCTGCGAAGCCACAAACTGATATTTAGCGTCGTCTACTTCTGCGTCAAGAGTCGTAGGACCGGTTGGAACACGGGAGGAACGAACAACAAGAATCCCTTTTTTACGTGCATCTATCAATGATGGGAAGATGTTTTTATGGATATTCCCGTTACCTACTCCGGCATGGATGATTCCTTTATATCCGTTGTTGAGCAGAGGAGTCATCATATCAGCCTCAATATTGGAATAGCTATATACGATACCTACTTTGGGGAGTGAAGTAAGGCGGGTCACGTCAAATACTGATCGGGTGGTATGCTTCTTGAGTGTTATCTGATTATAGAATACTTTTCCATTTAGTACATAGCCCAGTGCACCGGAATTGGGAGCTTGGAATGTCTGTACGTCAACGGTGTTCATTTTCACTGTGCTTTCCGCTCCCAAGATAAGTCCGTTCATGGCGATCAGTACTCCTTTGTCTTTTGATTCTGTGGCAGCGGCAGTGACTACGGCATTATAAAGGTTTAACGGTCCGTCGGCACTTAATGCGGTAGACGGACGCATGGCGCCTACCAATACTACCGGTTTATCACTTTTAACGGTTAGATTCAGAAAATAAGCGGTTTCTTCCATTGTGTCCGTTCCGTGAGTAACGACAATACCATCGATATCCGGACGTTTCAGCAGTTCGTTGATTTTCTTGGCAAGTGTAAGCCATACTTCATCGTTCATGTCCTGCGAACCGATTTTTACGATCTGCTCACCTGTAACGTTAGCGATCTCTTTGATTTCTGGTACGGCGTCAAGCAGCGCACCGATGGCCACCTGTCCGGCTGTGTAACTGGTTCCGGTGGCAGAACTTCCTGTACCTGCAATCGTTCCTCCTGTGGCAAGGATATGAATATTCGGTTTTGCGGCAAACGCCATTGTCACGGTTAATAGTAGTGTTACTGCTATCAGACCAAATCTTTTGAATTGTTTCATAACTGAATGAAGTTTAGGTTAATAATATATAGTTAGAATATTTGTATAAAAAGCAACCCTAGTCCGATAGCAACAGCCGTTGATACAAGTCCGGGCATCATGAATGAATGATTCAGCACATATCTGCCGATTTTTGTTGTTCCCGTACGGTCAAAATTGATAGCGGCTACTACGGTAGGGTAGTTTGGAATAAAGAAATATCCGTTCACTGCAGGGAATAAGGCAATCAGCATATAGGGGGAGATACCGAGTGCAATGCCTAGCGGTACTAGTGCACGTACGGTAGCGGCCTGGCTATATAATAGGATAGACATCACAAACAGTGCAATTCCGAAAAGCCATGGCATTTGACGTACGATACCTTCGATGGAGAAAGTCAGTTGCGCCATATTACCTTGAAGGAACGTATCTCCCATCCAGGCAATACCGAAAATGGCGATTACCGCTTGCATTCCGGCAGGAAATACAGAGCCTTGTGTAGCTTTGATTCCGTCTGTTTTTGTTAGCAACAGGATGATGGCGGCAGCCGACAGCATGACGATTTCGATGATAGAGGACATTCCTAAAGTAACGATTTCACCATCGATAAGAAAAGACGGGCGCATCCCTTCAAAAGAGCCGAAAAGTACGATGAAGGCAGTAGCCAACATGAAGATGATAACAGAAATCATAGCTGAACGTTTGTTCTTGACATCCTTGATTTTTATTTTCTTGTCGTTGAAAAGCCCTTCTTTCAGACGCTTCTGGTATTCGGGATCTTCTGACAGGTTTTTGCCCACTCTCATAGAAAACAACGCACCTACCAAAACACCGGTAATGGTAGCGGGAATCGTAATCTTGAGAATATCGAACAGAGTGATGTCGAAACCGGCCAATAGTCCGAGTAAAGCAACTGTGGCTGCAGAAATCGGGCTTGCGGTAATCGCTTGTTGGGAAGCGATAACCGCGATACCGAGCGGACGTTCCGGACGGATTTTTGTTTCGGTGGCAACTTCCGCAATAACCGGTAATACGGAATAGGCCACATGACCGGTTCCGGCCACAAAAGTAAACAAGTAAGTCACTAATGGGCTTAACAAAGTAACGTGTGACGGATTCTTCCGTAATAAATGTTCTGCCAGCTTCACCATATAATCGAGTCCGCCGGCAGCCTGCATACAGGCGGCGGCTGAGATAACGGCTGCAATCATTAACATTACGTCGATAGGAGGAGCGGTAGGTTGCAGGCCAAAAACGAAGGTAAGTATCGCCAATCCGATTCCTCCCATCACTCCGAGACCGATTCCTCCCAAGCGTGCACCAATAATAATGGCAGTCAGAACAAATGCTAATTGTAATATCATAAGGTTATTGCGTTAAGTTTAAAGACAAAGATAAGTGATTTCTTTCTTTGTACTTTCTTTTTCCTGTATTAAGAACAAAAAAGTTATTGAATGGTTTTTGCATATTTATTAAAACAATAACCTTGTTGGTTGGTTATTATAAGAACTAACTAAAATGTCATTGTTATAAAACAACCGATATGAAACAGAATTTATCAACAAAAACTCGTACAGAAAGCGACTTGATAGGTAGTCGTGAGGTGCCGGAAAGTGCATTGTACGGAGTGCAGACACTCCGTGGTATTGAAAATTTTCGCATCAGCAAATTTCACTTGAACGAATACCCTTTGTTTATTCAGGCTTTGGCTATTACGAAGATGGGAGCTGTCGTTGCCAATCGCAAATTGGACCTGTTAACAGAAGAACAGGCAGACGCCATATTGAAAGCTTGTAAGGAAGTTCTTGAAGGCAAGCATCATGAACAATTTCCGGTTGATATGATTCAAGGTGGTGCCGGAACGACTACGAATATGAATGTCAATGAAGTGATTGCCAACCGTGCATTGGAATTGATGGGACACCGGCGCGGAGAATACCAGTATTGTTCTCCCAATGACCATGTGAACCGTTCCCAGTCTACTAATGATGCTTATCCTACCGCTATTCACATTGGTTTGTATTACACTCATCTCAAATTGGTGAAGCATTTTGGAGAATTGATAGCTTCTTTCCGGAAAAAAGGGAAAGAGTTTGCACATATTATCAAAATGGGACGTACCCAATTGGAAGATGCGGTACCGATGACGCTTGGACAAACTTTTAATGGATTTGCAAATATTCTGGAGCAGGAAGTGAAGAACCTGGATTTTGCCGCACAGGATTTTTTGACAGTCAATATGGGAGCGACAGCTATTGGAACCGGAATCACAGCCGAGCCGGAATATGCGGAAATGTGTATTGAGGCTCTGTGTAAGATTACAGGGCTGGATATAAAATTGGCGGATGATTTGATTGGAGCGACTTCGGATACTTCTTGTATGGTGGGTTATTCGGCAGCGATGAAGCGGGTAGCTGTAAAGATGAATAAGATATGTAATGACTTGCGGCTGTTAGCGTCCGGACCGCGTTGTGGGCTGGGCGAAATTAATTTGCCGGCTATGCAGCCGGGCTCCTCCATCATGCCAGGAAAAGTGAATCCGGTAATACCAGAAGTAATGAATCAGGTCGCCTATAAAGTAATAGGTAACGACCTTTGTGTGACAATGAGTGGGGAGGCTGCCCAGATGGAACTAAATGCAATGGAGCCGGTGATGGCGCAATGCTGTTTTGAATCCGCTGATCTGTTGATGAATGGTTTTGATACTTTGCGTACTTTATGTGTAGACGGCATTACTGCCAACGAAGAAAAGTGCCGTAGGGATGTTCATAATAGTATCGGGGTAGTGACAGCTTTGAATCCGGTAATTGGTTATAAAAACTCTACTAAGATCGCAAAAGAAGCTTTAGAGACAGGGAAAGGAGTGTATGAACTTGTATTGGAGCACAATATCCTTTCTAAAAAAGACTTGGATACCATTCTGAAACCGGAGAATATGATTAAGCCGGTGAAGTTGGATATTCACCCAAATCGTTGATTGGTATTTATAGTAAGTGGAATTGGTTTAAGATGAGAAATCGCCGAGCGGATCGTTGATCTGTTCCGGTGGTTTTGATGATGTATTACTTTGATTTTATACGGGAATAATTGCTAATTTATCCGGCGAAATGGTTATTGTTTATTACTTCGAAAGTGGCGAACTTTGCAATATCATTTCTTGTAAACTAAAGAAGTAAATTTCGAACCAATTGGAAGATATAAATATGAATACATTTGATGTTATTATTATCGGTTTCGGTAAGGGAGGAAAGACCCTTGCGGCAGAGTTTGTAAAACGTGGGTGGAAAGTCGCCATTGTCGAACGTTCTGATAAAATGCATGGAGGGACGTGTATCAATATCGGCTGCATTCCGACAAAGACGTTGGCTCATCAGGCTAAAATTGCTTCCGGTATGAAGAACTCGACATTTGAAGAGAGAAGAGAGTTTTATCGCAATGCCATTGCTGTGAAGGAGTCTGTGACAAGTGCGTTGAGAGACAAGAATTACCATAATCTGGCAGATCATCCTAATGTAACAGTTTATACAGGTGTGGGTTCTTTTGTATCTGCCGATGTGGTTTCCGTCCGTACATCTACTGAAGAAATATGGTTGACATCAAAGCAAATAATTATCAACACCGGAGCGGAAACAATTATTCCGCCTATTGAAGGAGTTGCGGACAATTCTTTTGTTTATACCAGTACTTCAATTATGGAATTGACCGATCTTCCTCGTCGGCTGGTTATTGTTGGCGGCGGTTATATTGGTTTAGAATTTGCGTCTATGTATGCTTCGTTCGGTTCGCAGGTGACGGTGCTTGAGAGTTATCCGGATTTGATTGCTCGTGAAGATCGTGACATTGCTGCAAGTGTAAAGGAAACATTGGAGAAAAAAGGCATTGTTTTTCGGATGAACGCGAAGGTACAATCTGTGAAGCATGTTGAAAATAGGGCTGTCGTTGTCTTTTCTGACTCACAAACTGGTGAAGTGTTCGAACTTGAGGCAGATGCTGTCTTGTTGGCTACGGGGCGCAAACCCAATACGAAAGATTTGAATCTAGAAGTTGCCGGAGTGGAGACGGACGCACATGGAGCCATCATTGTGGATGAATATCTGAAGACAACTAATCCGAATATACGTGCCGTGGGTGATGTGAAAGGTGGTTTGCAGTTCACTTATATTTCATTGGATGATTATCGGATTATCCGTGAAGATTTGTTTGGAGATAAGAAGCGGAAAACAAGTGACCGTAATCCGGTTGCTTACTCCGTATTTATTGACCCTCCATTGGCGCGTATCGGATTGAATGAGGATGAGGCTCGAAAGCAGAATTTGGATGTGATCATCAAGAAATTGCCTGTTATGGCGATATCGAGAGCAAAGACATTGGGAGAGACGGACGGTCTGCTGAAAGCTGTCATTGATAAGAATACAGGAGAAATAGTAGGTTGTATGTTGTTTGCGCCTGATGCCAGCGAAGTCATCAATATAGTTGCCATGGCAATGAAAACAGGTCAGGATTATACTTTTCTGCGTGATTTCATTTTTACTCATCCCAGCATGAGCGAAGCGTTGAATGATTTGTTTGCCCTGTGATTACTTAGCTAATTTCCGGTCAGCGGAAGTTTTGACTGAATAAATTATGTATGAGAATCAGGAAGCAAAAAATGAACAAAGAACCGATAATTTGTGTTTATATAATCTAAATATATATCTTTGTCCCGAATTATAAACACGTAAATTTATGAAAAAGATTTTTGGTGCTTTAATGATTGCCGTATGTATCGGTATGGCAATGCCTGCTCAGGCGCAGATACACTTTGGTGTAAAGGGAGGTTTGAACTTGTCAAAGGCGAGTTTCTCTAATGTGGGCGAAAATTTCAAGAAGGATAATTTTACTGGTTTCTTTATCGGTCCGATGGCCGAGTTTAATATTCCAATCGTAGGGTTGGGAGTAGATGCATCTTTGCTTTTTGCTCAACGGGGTATCAAAGTTTCAGAAGGAAATGATGAGTACACTATTAAGCAGAACGGTATTGATATTCCTGTAAACCTGAAGTATACCATTGGTTTGGGAAGTCTGGCAGGTATTTATCTGGTTGCAGGTCCTGACTTCTATTTCGATTTTGCTGGAAATAAGACTATTGAAGGTATGAGAACAGATAAGAAGAAGGCCGAAGTAGGTATCAATGTGGGTGCCGGTTTGAAGTTGCTGAATCATTTGCAGGTGGGTGCTAATTACAATATCCCATTGGGCAATACTGCTGATATTGAAGGAACAAATGCTTCTTATAAAACTAAGACTTGGCAAGTATCTGTGGCCTATATTTTTTAAGTAGTCTATCACTTTACATAGTATATGAAAAAGAGTTTCCGATAACTGGAAACTCTTTTTTGTTTGGGATTGTCCTGTTGCGCTCTCGAATATATTTCTTCCAATTCTCGTATGAAGTAGAGCTTTCTTTTTAAGTGTTCTCTCTTCCTTCTTTTAAATCCCCGTTTTTTTATTGTATTTTTGTAGCTGCAATGAAAAAGTATGTAGATGTCATATTACCGCTTCCGCTTCCGAAGAGTTTTACTTACTCTTTGCCGGATGAATGTGCGGAAGATGTGAAGATAGGCTGCCGTGTGGTAGTTCCTTTCGGGCGGAAGAAGTTTTATACGGCTATCGTCTTTAACGTTCATTATTGTGCTCCAACGGAGTACGAAGTGAAAGATATATCTGCATTGCTGGATGCTTCTCCCATTCTGTTACCCGCTCAATTCAAATTTTGGGAGTGGATAGCAGATTATTATCTCTGTACACAAGGCGATGTCTATAAAGCGGCACTTCCCTCCGGCCTGAAACTGGAGAGTGAAACGATCGTTGAATATAACCCTGATTTTGAAGCGGATGCGCCATTGCCGGAACGTGAGCAACGTATTTTGGATTTACTTGCCGTAGATTCGCAACAGTGTGTTACTAAATTGGAGAAGGACAGCGGCATCAAGAATATTATTACGGTCATCAAGTCTCTGCTCGATAAAGAAGCGATTTTCGTAAAGGAAGAGTTGAGGCGTACTTATAAACCTAAAACAGAGGCACGGGTTCGGCTTGCGGGTACAGCGGATGAAAAGCGGCTTCATATCCTGTTTGATATTCTGTCTCGTGCTCCGAAGCAGTTGGCGTTACTCATGAAATATGTGGAGTGTTCCGGTGTTTTAGGAGCGGGAATTCCGAAGGAAGTCTCCAAGAAAGAACTGTTGCAGCGGGCTAATGTGACCCCTTCTGTATTGAATGGATTGGTAGATAAGAAGATTTTTGAAATCTACTACCATGAAATCGGCCGGTTGGATAAGCAGGAGAAGGAGATTGTCGAATTAAATCCTTTGAATGAGTTTCAACAGCGTGCATTTGATGAAGTCGTACAGTCTTTTCAAGAGAAAAATGTCTGTCTGCTTCATGGGGTAACGTCCAGCGGTAAGACTGAAATTTATATCCATCTGATAGAAGAAGCGATTCGTCAGGGAAAGCAGGTATTATATTTGTTGCCGGAAATTGCATTAACCACTCAAATCACGGAGCGTTTGCAACGGGTCTTCGGTGCTCGTCTGGGTATCTATCATTCTAAGTTCCCCGATGCCGAACGGGTTGAAATATGGCGGAAGCAACTGGGAGAGAACGGGTATGATATTATTCTGGGTGTTCGTTCTTCTATTTTCCTGCCTTTCCGAAATCTGGGATTGGTGATTGTGGATGAAGAGCACGAAAATACGTATAAGCAACAAGATCCCGCTCCCCGCTATCATGCACGTAGCGCGGCTATTGTACTGGCTGCCATGTACGGAGCTAAAACTTTGTTGGGTACGGCTACTCCCTCTATCGAGTCATGGCAGAATGCAAGAGAGGGAAAATATGGTTTCGTACAACTGAAAGAACGATATAAAGAAATCCAGTTGCCGGAGATTATTCCGGTGGATATTAAGGAACTGCATCGTAAAAAGCGGATGGTCGGAAAATTCTCGCCACTCCTGATACAATATATGAAAGAGGCTTTGGAACAGAAAGAACAAGTGATTCTCTTTCAGAACCGTCGTGGGTTTGCCCCGATGGTGGAGTGTCGTACCTGCGGTTGGGTGCCTAAGTGTAAAAATTGCGACGTAAGCCTTACCTATCATAAAGGAATTAATCAATTAACCTGCCACTACTGCGGTTATACGTATCAACTGCCGAAATCCTGTCCTGCCTGCGAGGGAACAGAACTGGTGAACCGTGGTTTCGGTACGGAAAAGATTGAAGATGATATCAAAATTCTTTTCCCGGAAGCTGCCGTAGCTCGGATGGACTTGGATACTACACGTACCCGCTCGGCTTATGAGAAGATTATTGCGGACTTTGAGCAGGGAAAGACGGACATATTGATTGGTACGCAAATGGTATCAAAAGGGTTGGATTTCGATCATGTCAGTATAGTAGGTATATTAAATGCCGATACCATGTTGAATTATCCCGATTTCCGTTCCTATGAGCGTGCTTTTCAGTTGATGGCACAAGTAGCGGGACGTGCCGGACGTAAGAACAAACGCGGACGGGTGGTATTGCAAACCAAGAGTATCGATCATCCTATCATTCATCAGGTTATTGCCAATGATTATGAAGATATGGTAGGCGGGCAGTTGGCGGAACGGCAGATGTTCCATTATCCTCCCTATTACCGGTTGGTATATGTTTATCTGAAAAATCATAATGAAGCGTTGCTGGATCAGATGGCGGCAGTGATGGCGGATAAGTTGCGGGCTGTATTTGGCAATCGGGTATTAGGTCCGGATAAACCTCCTGTTGCCCGTATCCAGACTTTGTTTATCAAGAAGATCGTCGTCAAGATTGAGCAGAATGCCCCGATGGGACGTGCACGGGAGCTTCTACTACGCATTCAGAGGGAAATGATCGAAGACGAACGCTATAAATCTTTGATAGTTTATTATGATGTAGACCCAATGTAATGAAAATGAAGAAAATATTATTTGTCTGTTTAGGAAATATTTGCCGTAGTTCTACGGCTGAAGGTGTAATGCTTCATTTGATAAAAGAAGCAGGACTGGAGAAAGAGTTTGTGATAGATTCTGCCGGAATCTTGTCTTATCATCAGGGTGAATTACCGGATAGTCGGATGCGTGCTCACGCGGCTCGTCGCGGTTATCAATTGGTACATCGTTCGCGTCCTGTCCGTACGGAAGATTTTTATAATTTTGATCTGATAATCGGTATGGACGACCGGAACATAGATGACTTAAAAGACAAAGCTCCTTCTCCCGAAGAATGGAAGAAGATTCATCGTATGACGGAGTACTGTACTCGTATCCCGGCAGATCATGTCCCCGACCCCTATTATGGAGGGGCTGAGGGCTTTGAATCTGTGCTTGACATACTTGAAGACGCTTGTGCGGGACTGCTTACTTCTTTAACTCAGGATAACTGATCCGGGTGTGATAAGCAATCTTTAGTTTTTCTTTGAATACGGCTTTCACAGTGGCTATATCCTTGAAAGTGATAGGACATTCTTTAAAGTAACCTTCAGTGACTTGGGAATCGATAATCTTGTCGACCAGGTTGCTGATTGTCTCTTCTGTATATTCCGGAAGACTGCGTGATGCAGCTTCTACAGTGTCTGCCATCATCAAGATGGCTTGCTCTTTGGTGAATGGATTCGGACCGGGATAGGTGAACAGTTCTTCATTCAGTTCTTCGTCCGGGTGCTCGTTCTTCCAGGAAATATAGAAATATTTTGTTTTTCCCCGTCCGTGATGAGTACTGATAAAGTCCTTAATAACCTTAGGCAGATTATGTTTGTCGGCAAGTTTCAATCCATCTGTCACGTGACTGATGACTACTTGCGCACTTTGTTCATAACCTAGATTTTTATGTGGATTGACTCCTCCTGATTGATTTTCGGTGAAGAAAGCCGGATTTTCCATTTTCCCGATATCATGATATAAAGCTCCGGTACGCACCAACTGACTTTTGGCGCCGATACGGATAGCTGCTTCCGCTGCTAGATTGGCTACCTGCATGGAGTGTTGGAATGTTCCGGGCACAGTCTCGGACATTTGACGCAGTAAGTCGTTATTAATGTTTGAAAGCTCTACCAAAGTAACGTTGGAAGTAAATCCGAACGTTTTTTCCAATAAGAATAATAATGGATAGGCGAACAGCAATAAAATTCCGTTGATAAAGAAATAGGTATACATCCGTATATTCAACTTCGAGAAATCGTTGGCAAGTCCGTTTTCTGTCATCAGTTCAAAAGAGAAATAAACAGCGGCGTAGGTCAGTATGACTAATAATGCCGTTCGGAAAAGCTGTGATCTCTGTGACAGTTCTCTCAAACTGAATATCGCAACCATACCGGCAGCTAGCTGAGTGAGAATGAATTCATGTGGAAAGCGTAGTGATATGGAACAGATTAATATTGTGATGACATGAGTCAGAAACGCAGTTCTCGAATCAAGAAACACGCGGATAATAATAGGTAGCATTGCATACGGAATGATATACACATTGAATAGGTTATGTGTCATCATAAAAGCCGTAACAATACTATAAAATACAATCAATGTAAAGAGTAGCGACAGACTGCCCTTTCGCTGATAATAATCTTTTCGGAACAAATCAAGATAGAGCATAAAGCAAAGCATTAACATGCCGACAAACAGAATTTGTCCGCCAAGAATCAGACGGCTTTGTCCCATAGATTCGTTTCGCTTGATGGACTCTTTACGCAGGGATTCCAAAATATTATAAGTTTCCGGACTGATGATCTCGCCCCGATCGATAATTTTCTGACCACTCACAACCAAACCGTTTGCCCAAGAATAGTTGTTCAGTATCTCCTCTTTGGCTGTCTGAGTCCGTTGTTCGTCAAAAGTGAGGTTCGGGCTGATATATTCATTCAACGAACACTGCCGTAGAATTTCCCTGTTGAAGTGAACGGAGTCTGCCGTAAGTAAATACTCGTATGCCTTCTTTACCGTGTAAATACCTTCGATGGGGTGCGAATTGACCAACTTGTCATCTATTACCATGATGGCGGATGTGCTATCTTTGTAAAGTTGCTGTATAGCTTCGGTAGATACAATGCCCGCCTGATAAATCTCTTTCAGCGTACGTTCGATGTAGCGTAAATAATCTGTAGAAGGAAGAATCCCTTTCAGGTTCGTATGATAGTTCTCTTTTAGTTTGGCTATCGCCTCCTTTTCGACTTTCTTGTCGAGCTCATAATAGGGTTGGAAGAGGGCCATCAGGCTGTCTTGTTCTCGTTTCACTATCGCTTCATCTTTATAAATAGGAAAATCGAAAGTTGCGATTAACTGTCCGTATTTCCAAGGCTTGTTTATATCAAACTGATAGTTGAACTTGCCATCGCGCGGCAGGAAATAGACAATCAATGCCACAGTACCTATGAATAGCAGCGATTTATATGACAAATCTTTCCATGAAAAGCTCTTTTTTTTCTTCAAATGTTCCATATCCACTGAAATTTTTGCGAAAAGTACAAAAAAAAACAATAGTGTGGAAAAAAAGGTTTAATTTTGCCGCGATTTACCTATACTAACCCAAATTATGGCAGAAAGAAAAGTAAGAGTTCGTTTTGCTCCGAGTCCTACGGGAGCATTGCACATTGGTGGTGTGCGTACAGCTTTGTATAATTATCTATTTGCGCGTCAACACGGCGGAGACTTAATATTTCGTATTGAGGATACTGATTCTCACCGGTTTGTTCCGGGAGCGGAAGAGTATATCCTCGAATCTTTCAAATGGTTGGGTATCCACTTTGATGAAGGAGTGAGTTTCGGTGGCGAACACGGTCCTTACCGTCAGTCGGAGCGTCGCGATATCTATAAAAAATATGTGCAGGTTCTGTTGGAGAACGGAAAAGCATACATTGCTTTTGATACTCCAGAGGAATTGGATGCCAAACGTGCGGAAATTGCGAACTTCCAGTACGATGCGTCTACGCGCGGCATGATGCGCAATTCATTGACAATGCCGGAAGAAGAAGTAGATGCGCTGATTGCAGAAGGCAAGCAGTATGTTGTCCGTTTCAAGATAGAGCCGAATGAAGATATTCGTGTGAACGACTTGATTCGTGGAGAAGTTATCATCAATTCATCCATCCTTGATGATAAGGTCCTTTACAAATCGGCTGATGAACTGCCTACTTATCATTTGGCGAATATTGTTGACGACCATTTGATGGAAGTTTCTCATGTGATCCGTGGTGAGGAATGGCTGCCTTCCGCACCATTGCATGTGTTGTTGTATCGTGCTTTCGGCTGGGAAGATACAATGCCGGAATTTGCTCACTTGCCTTTATTGTTGAAACCGGAAGGAAATGGAAAATTGAGCAAACGTGACGGTGACCGTTTGGGATTCCCTGTGTTCCCGTTAGAATGGCACGATCCGAAATCCGGAGAAATCTCTTCTGGTTATCGCGAATCCGGTTATTTACCCGAAGCGGTGATCAACTTCCTTGCCTTGTTGGGTTGGAATCCGGGTAACGATCAGGAAGTAATGTCGATGGAGGAATTGATAAAGCTGTTTGATCTTCATCGTTGCAGCAAGTCGGGAGCCAAATTCGATTATAAAAAAGGTATATGGTTCAACCATCAATATATACAGCAGAAACCTAATGAAGAAATTGCGGAACTGTTCTTGCCTTTCTTGAAAGAACAAGGCGTAGAGGCTCCTTTCGAAAAGGTGGTGACAGTAGTTGGCATGATGAAAGACCGTGTCAGTTTCATTAAAGAATTATGGGGTGTATGTAGCTTCTTCTTCGTAGCTCCTACCGAATATGATGAAAAGACGGTGAAGAAACGCTGGAAAGAGGATTCTGCAAAATGTATGACTGAACTGGCGGAAGTCATTGCCGGTATCGAGGACTTCAGTATCGAAGAACAGGAGAAAGTCGTTATGGACTGGATTGCAGAGAAAGGTTACCATACAGGTAATATCATGAATGCCTTCCGCCTGACATTGGTGGGCGAAGGAAAAGGCCCGCATATGTTCGATATTTCCTGGGTATTGGGTAAAGAAGAAACAATAGCTCGTATCAAACGTGCGGTTGAGGTTTTGAAGTAATCGACATAGTACTATGCTTTACAACCTGGCAATAGTCATTTATGACTTTATCGTTCATCTGGCCGCACCGTTCAGCCGCAAGCCCCGTAAGATGATGAAGGGGCATTGGGTGGTGTACGAACTTTTGCGCCAGCAGGTGGAAAAGGGGGAACAGTATATCTGGTTCCACGCCGCTTCATTGGGAGAATTTGAGCAGGGGCGTCCGTTGATAGAAATGATTCGGGCAAAATATCCTGCTTATAAGATATTGCTGACTTTCTTTTCTCCTTCGGGCTATGAGGTGCGCAAGCATTATCGGGGAGCGGATATTGTCTGCTACCTGCCGTTTGATAAACCCCGGAATGTGAGGAAGTTCCTTGATATCACTAATCCGTGTATGGCGTTCTTTATCAAATATGAGTTTTGGAAGAATTATCTGGATGAGCTTCACAAGCGCCGGATTCCGGTATATAGTGTGTCGTCTATTTTCCGCCGCGACCAAGTGTTTTTTAAATGGTATGGCGGTACCTATCGCAATGTCCTGAAAGATTTCGACCATCTGTTTGTGCAAAACGAGGCTTCCAAACGTTATCTGTCGAAGATTGGCATTCTCCGTGTAACAGTGGTGGGAGATACCCGTTTCGACAGGGTACTGCAAATACGTGAGGAGGCGAAAGACCTTCCGCTGGTGGAGAAGTTCAAAGGAAACAATGCTTTCACTTTTGTTGCCGGCAGTTCGTGGGGACCGGATGAAGATCTGTTTCTCGAATATTTCAATAATCATCCGGAAATGAAACTGATTATCGCTCCGCATGTGATTGACGAGAATCATCTGGTGGAGATTATTGGTAAGTTGAAACGTCCGTATGTGCGCTATACTCGTGCCGATGAAAAAAATGTATTGAAAGCGGATTGTCTGATTATCGATTGCTTCGGCTTACTGTCTTCCATCTACCGCTACGGAGAGATTGCTTATATTGGTGGCGGTTTCGGTGTTGGTATTCATAATACGCTGGAAGCTGCCGTGTATGGTATCCCTGTCATTTTCGGGCCGAAGTATCAGAAATTTATGGAAGCCGTGGAACTGTTGGAAGCGAAAGGTGCTTACTCCATCAAAGATTACGAAGAACTGAAAAGCCTGTTAGACCGTTTCCAGACAGACAAAGACTTTTTAGACGAGACGGGAAAGAATGCCGGATATTATGTGACCAGTAAGTCCGGTGCGACGGAAAAAATCATGAATATGATTAATTTTTGATGTTTCTATAAAAAGATAGCGGGAGACTCTTACCGAAAAGAGTCTCCCGCTATCTTTTTATAAGTCATCTGTAAAACTGGCTTATTCTTCTTTATACCATTGCGAATACATCAAATAATTGTGGGCAATCTTCTCGTTCAGTTCCTTTGCCTGCTCCGGGTCTACTTTCTTGATGAACTTGGCAGGTACGCCGCCCCAGATGCTTCCGGGTTCAATCACAGTATTGCTTAGTACCAGCGATCCGGCCGCTACGATTGCTCCTTCACCCACTACGACATGATCTAAAATAGTAGAGCCCATGCCGACTAATGCATAATCTTTGATGGTCGCTCCGTGAATGGTAACATTATGTCCCACAGAAACATGGTCGCCGATTTCAATAGTCGATTTCTGGTATAATGTATGCAAGACACTTCCGTCTTGGATGTTAACACCATTACCGATCCGTATAGAGTTGACATCTCCCCGTAGCACGGTACTGAACCAGACGCTACAGTCATTTCCTATCTTTACATCTCCTATAATAGTTGCATTGTCTGCGAGAAAACAGTTTTCTCCGATTTCGGGAGTGAATCCGCGTACTGATTTTATTAAAGCCATGAGATTTGTTTGATTTAATAATGTTTTTTAGTTGATACTATATTATGTTGCCCGACACCCGGGTGCCAGATATCTTATCTTTAAATAGAAGTAGTGGCTTTCTGTAACCAAGCTTTTTCTTCTTCGTTAAGATCCGGAGATAGCTTTTCGTAAACAGTCTGATGATAATTATTCAGCCATTCGATTTCCTCCTTTGTCAACATCTCCTTGATGATCCCCTTTTTGCAGATAGGACATAAAGTGATAGTCTCAAATTTAAGATATTCTCCAAACATTCCCTCTCCATCTTTGCAGACTAACGTCAGATTCTCCGTACGTATCCCATGACTGCCTGTCTTATAAACACCGGGTTCGTTGGATGTAACCATGCCGGGCTGGAGGATTACAGGGCTTTCATTCATGCGAATGCTTTGTGGCCCTTCGTGTACACTCAAGAAATGCCCGACACCGTGCCCTGTGCCATGGAGGAAGTTCATTCTGTGATTCCAAATAGGCATACGAGCCAGTACATCGAGTTGCGCACCGCGGGTTCCGGCTGGGAATTTGGCCATAGCCAATGCTATGTGTCCCTTTAATATTAAGGTATAATCCGTCTTTTCCTCTTCCGTCAGTTCGCCTAATGCGATGGTACGAGTGATGTCAGTGGTTCCGTCCAAGTATTGTGCCCCTGAATCTAAGAGTAGGAATCCTTTAGGTTGAAGAGTTACATCGCTTTCCGGTGTTGCCGAATAATGCACGATTGCTCCGTGTTTTTTATATCCTGCAATGGTGTCGAAACTTTCTCCCATGTAGAGAGGTTGTGCTGCCCTGAACTCATGCAATTTTTTATCTATACTTAATTCGGTTTCTTTTCCGGCAGATACAGATTCTTCCAGCCACTTGAGGAATCTGACAAGTGCCACTCCATCCCGTTGCATGGCAGCATGGATGCCGGCTATTTCCTGTTCATTGCGAATGGCTTTCAATAATGTGACGGGAGACTCGCCACGAATAATGGAACATTTCGGATGGATGGCCGAGTAAATCGCGTAATTCGTTTTTCGTGGATCAATAAGAATATTTTCTCCGTGGAAGGAATTTAGGAATGTCTCTACTTCATCATATTTCTGTATTCCTATTTGTTGTTTCTTTAGATAAGTCTCGACCTCCGGCGTCACTTTTTCCGGTGAAATAAAGTAAGTCACCTCATCCTGTGTAATTAACAGGTAGCTCACTATGACTGGATTGCAATGTACATCGTTTCCTCGTAGATTGAGAGTCCATGCTATTTCGTCTAGTGCAGATATGAATAAAGCGTAGACGCCTTTCTTCCTCAAATCCTCACGGATGGCGGATATTTTTTCTTCGCAGCTTTTTCCTGCATATTTGATATCATAAATAAAGGCTGGAGAGTCAGGTATGGAGGGACGGTCTTTCCAGATGTTTTTTAATGGATCTCCAAATATATCTACCTGTAATTGATGCGCCGCTAGTTCTTCTTTCATTTGTTCTACCTGTTGCACAGAGAACATTTTCCCGTCGATGCTTACAGATTCTCCGGGTTTTAAGTGCTGGCAGAGAAACTCTGTTATGCTTGGAGTTTCCGGCAGCATCTCTTTGTAGAGTGTGATGCCGCTACCTTCCAGCTCTTTCTCTGCCTGAAGGAAGTAACGTGAGTCGGTCCATAATCCTGCTTTATCCATCAGGATGACCGCTGTTCCTGCAGAACCCGTAAAACCGGAAATCCATTCGCGTGACATCCAGTGGGGAGCCACATACTCACTAAGGTGAGGGTCGGTGCTGGGGATAATGAATGCTTTGATGTAATTGGGATGGAGTGTCATACGCAGAGCATGTACTCGTTCTTTTATGTTCTGTTTCATACCTTATTATATTATTATAGACATATAAATGTTTCAAAGGTACTAACTTTCTGCATTTAATGACCTGTTTATGAATAGTTTTTGAGAAATATTTGCCGAAAGTTTTGTGAATAAAGAAAGTATGTGTAATTTTGCGGCGCAATTTGACTGCGGAATTTTTTTAATCATAACATCACAGCGGCCGCAGCCTACGCAGGAATACATTCCGTCATTGTTTGCCGGATAATAAACCAGCTTGTGCATGAAGCGCTGACGGAATCTCTGCATCTGTGTGGTACGGTTGTTTCCGTGAGCCATCAGGGTAAAATCCGAATACATGCAGGAATCCCAGCAGCGGTATCTCTGCACGCCATGTCCGGTATTGAAATCTTTGATATCATAGCACTGACAGGTCGGGCAGGAGAACGTACAGGTTCCGCAGGCAAGACAGGCGTCAGAAAGCTCTTTCCAGCGCGGATCGTCAAATTTATCCTGTGTGGCGTTTCCATCCCAGCCTTCCAGAGACAGATGGCTGTACGGCAGCTTCTCAATGATCGTGCGGATGGCTTCCTGTTCTGCGGAAACCTTCGCTCCGTCTTCATCTGCGGCCGGTTCCAGATGTTCTTTTACCAGTTCCAGGAATTTTTCTCCCTTTTCCGTTCTGGCTTCCATGCAGTAAAGATCATCCACCGCCCACATTGCCACATCGCCTTCCGGCGCTGCCGCGTCGATGTCAAAAACTTTACAGAAACAGGATTCCTCCGGTTCATGGCAGGCGAGAGAAACTACGATGCCGTGTTCTCTTCTGGCTGCATAATAGGTATCCACGGGATCCGCCAGGAATACACGGTCCAGCACCTCAAAGCCGCGAACGTCACAAGGACGCACGCCGAAGATCACAAAATCCTGGTTCACCAGTTCCTGAGGAGTGATATTGATCTTCTTTGCATCCTTATAGCAGGAGTACAGGATCTCACTCTGCGGAAAAAACGCATCCTTCGGGGATTTCACAGTCTTTAAGGTCTCCAGATCGACCTTGGCATCCTCTGTCCAGATGCCGAAATTTGTCTTTCCGTTGTTGTCCACCGGCAGATACAGGTCCATGTTCCTGCCTACGGTCTCAAGCAGAGCGGAAAGCTGTTCTTTTCTTATCTTATACATCCCTTAACCCCTTTCCTGAACGATCGAAGGTTCAACGTCTTCTGTGGTGAAGTTGGTCAGCGGCGCACGGCTGTCGATGTCCTCGCCCGCCTGATATTCGCCGTAAAATTCATTGATATCCTTGATAAACTTCCGGTTCAGCAGATGCAGAGGGATATGTTCCGGACATACACGGGAACATTCGCCGCAGTCCGTACACCGTCCTGCCACATGGAAGGCACGGATGATATGGAACATCTGTTCCTCAAAGGTATCGCTGTTTGCCTTCTGTGCCGTATCGTAACGGTCGTTGTCAAACACACACTTGATGCAGCTGCATGCCGGGCAGACATTGCGGCAGGCATTGCAGCGGATACAGCGGGAAAGCTCGTTCTGCCAGAAAGCAAAACGCTCCTTCGGATCCATCGCCTCAAGCTTTTCCACCATTGAGAATCTTCCGTCTTTTGCCGGTTTTTCCTCGTCTGCGTTGGAAGCAAGCTCGTCATATACCATATGGCGGCCGCCCTTGCAGGCTTTGCAGCGCTCCAGGATCACGTCCTCACGAGCAAACTCTTTGTCACCGTAGATGGCAGTTACCTTTACGGTATCGCCGTCCTCGGTGATCTCCTGGATACCCTTTGCGCCTTTTTCCTTCATCACATCCACGTCCAGGCTTCCATTGCAGCCGACGCCGATGATATAAGCCTTTTCCCGGTCCACCCGGTGTTCTTTCACAAGCTGATTGAAGCTGTAGGTATCGCAGGGTTTCAGGAACACCAGGGTCTTTCCTTCCAGCTTGCTCAGGTTGATCATATATTTGCTCAGGTTTGCCCCGCAGAATCCATCGTAGACAAATTCAGAAAGGCTGTCCTCGCTTTCGAACAGCGCCGGTTCCGGATTGAAGGACATATCGCCCTTTCTCCAGCCCATCACGCGGACTACGGTGCCGTCGCTGAGCAGCTCTTTCGCGCGTCTGATCAATTCTTCTTGCATCGTAAATCCTCCAATCTGACATTTTCGCCAAGGCTGTGAATCTTCTCCACAAATTCATTCATCGTCTGGGAGAACTTCACGCCCTCCGCCGCGGATACCCACTCCACACGGGTACGTCCGTTTTCCACACCCAGATAATCCAGCATGGAAAACAGCAGCGTCATACGGCGTCTCGCATAGTAATTTCCTGTAGAATAATGGCAGTCTCCCGGATGGCATCCGCACATGATCACGCCGTCCGCCCCTTTCTGGAACGCACGCAGGATAAACAGCGGATTGACACGGCAGGAGCATGGCACGCGGATGATCTTGACATCCGCCGGATAAGCCAGACGGCTGGAACCAGCCAGGTCTGCGCCTGCATAGGAGCACCAGTTACAGCAGAAAGCCACGATCAGCGGCTTGAATTCTTTCTTTTCGTTGTTTGCTTCTATCGACATATTGCATCTACCTCCGCGAGAATTTGTCGGTTGGAGAATCCTTTCAGATCCATCGCTCCGGACGGGCAGGCTACGGTACATGCACCGCATCCCTGACACAGCGCGCTGTTGACTACCGCTACGCGGCGGTTTTCACGAACACCGCCGTCCATCACCTGCTGCTCCTCATAAGAGATCGCACCGTAAGGACATACCTTCTCACAGGCGG
>OLVT01001379.1_pt1 | contig 20827 bp, 19 predicted proteins | sample 1673241 | NCBI WGS metagenome assembly OLVT01 (sample SAMEA3178936, study PRJEB25190) | human gut metagenome | biome: human gut; feature: human-associated habitat; material: faeces | place: Austria | collected 2013 | reverse complement strand
ACTTCTTACGACAAATTTATCCGTACCACGGACGATTATCATGAGAAGCAGGTACAGAAGATCTTTAAAAAGCTGTACGATCAGGGAGATATTTACAAAGGATATTATGAGGGACTTTACTGTACTCCGTGTGAGTCCTTTTTCATAGAATCCCAGCTGGTGGACGGCAAATGTCCGGACTGCGGACGTCCGGTGACGCCGGCGAAGGAAGAGGCTTATTTCTTTAAAATGAGCAAATATGCCCAGCGACTGATTGACCATATCAATACACATCCGGAATTTATCCAGCCGGTTTCCAGGAAAAATGAGATGATGAACAACTTCCTGCTTCCGGGACTGCAGGATCTGTGCGTGTCCAGAACTTCCTTCAAATGGGGAATCCCGGTAAGCTTTGATCCAAAGCATGTGACGTATGTATGGCTGGATGCTCTGACCAACTACATTACCGGTATCGGCTATGACTGCGACGGAGAGAGCACAGAGCAGTTCCGGACCATGTGGCCGGCAGACCTTCACCTGATCGGAAAAGATATCATCCGTTTCCATACCATTTACTGGCCGATCTTCCTGATGGCGCTGGATCTTCCTCTGCCGAAGCAGGTGTTTGGCCATCCGTGGCTGCTGCAGGGCGACGGCAAGATGAGTAAATCCAAAGGAAACGTGATCTACGCAGACGATCTGGTAGACCTGTTCGGCGTAGACGCTGTCCGCTACTTCGTTCTGCACGAGATGCCGTTTGAGAACGACGGTGTCATTACCTGGGAGCTGCTGGTTGAGCGTATGAATTCCGACCTTGCCAATACTCTTGGAAACCTGGTAAACCGTACCATCTCCATGAGCAACAAATACTTCGGCGGCGTTGTGACAAAGACCGGCGCAGCAGAAGAGGTGGATGATGATCTGAAAGCAGTCGTTACCGCAACAAAAGCAAAAGTTGCTGCAAAGATGGAAGAGCTGCGTGTGGCAGATGCGATGACCGAAATCTTTGGTCTGTTCAAACGCTGCAACAAATACATTGACGAGACGATGCCGTGGGCACTGGCAAAAGACGAGGCAAAGAAAGACCGTCTGGAAGAAGTTCTGTACAACCTGGTAGAGAGCATCACCATCGGCGCATGCCTGCTCGAGTCCTTCATGCCGGAGACCACCGAGAAGATTCTTGCTCAGTTAAATGCAGAAAAACGCAGCTACGAAGAGCTGGATCAGTTCGGACTGTATACATCGGGCAATCAGGTAACCGATCAGCCGCAGATCCTGTTCCAGAGACTCGACGTCAAAGAGGTTATGGAAAAAGTAGAAGTGATCCAGGCAAAACAGAAAGCTGCCATGGCTGCCGCATCCGGAGAAGAAGAAAAAGAAGAGGAGGCAGTGATCGACCTTGAGCCGAAGGAGGAAATTACCTTCGAAGATTTCGGAAAAATGCAGTTCCAGGTAGGTGAAATCATCTCCTGCGAGCCAGTGAAGAAATCGAAAAAACTCCTCTGCTTCCAGGTTAAAGTCGGAAGCCAGACAAGACAGATCGTCTCCGGAATCAAAGCATATTACAAACCGGAAGATACCATCGGAATGAAGGTTATGGTCCTGACCAACCTGAAACCGGCCAAACTGGCAGGAATGATGTCCGAAGGAATGCTTCTCTGCGCCGAAGACGCCGAAGGCAACGTATGCCTCATGACCCCGGAAAAAGCAATGCCGGCGGGTGCGGAGATCTGCTAATTGATTAAAAGAAAAATAGAGTAAATAGAGAAATCCCTTTCCATGCGTGATGTGTGGGAAGGGATTTTTTGGCATTTGAAAAAGTTAAGGAAAACGTCATATGAAGATTCTGAATCTTATTTGGCACAATTCCTCTCATACAAAAACGCCAGCCCTTTCAGCAGCAGATTGGGATCGTAGATGTGGGGATGAAAAACGAGCGGTTCGACAAACCGTGCGGCGCCGCCGGTGAGGATGAGGGTGGAGGGGGAGCCGAGTTCGGCTTCGGTGTGGCGACGAATGTGGTGACGCTGATCACGAAGGACGGCATCAAGGAGCTTCCGCTGATGGGAAAAGACGAAGTGGCTGGCTGCCTGCTGGACGAGATTGCGGCACGGCGGTGATCTTATCGGAATCCGGCATATTTTTTCGTTTCCTGGTTGACGCGGGAAAAATGAATGCGTTATAATAAGCACAGGCGCAGCGGCGCACTTTACTTTTACGAAAACAACGAACGATAGGATAGATAAACGTGGAAACGGAAACAGGGGAAGGCTATGCAGAGCTTTCTTCCGTTTCTGTTTCGTTTTTTTAAGGAGAAATTCGGATATGATATTTGAAACACATGCACATTATGACGATGAGAAATTTGATGAAGACCGCGCAGAGCTGCTTTCCTCGATGCAGAAAAACGGGATCGGGCGTATCATCAATGTCTCGGCAAATCTGGAATCACTGGAAAATACAAGAAAACTGATGGAAGCGTATCCGTTCATCTACGGCGCGTTCGGCCTTCACCCGGATGAGGTGGGCGATCTGAACGAGGACGTGATGGCGCGGATGCGGGAACTCTGCCGCATGGAAAAGGCGGTCGCGGTCGGTGAGATTGGCCTTGACTATTACTGGGACAAGGAGAATCACGAGAAGCAGGAATACTGGTTCCGCCGTCAGATTGCGCTTGCTCGGGAAGAAAAACTTCCGATGATTATTCACAGCAGGGAGGCGGCGGCCGATACGCTCCGCGTCATGAAAGAGGAAAAATCGGAGGAGATCGGCGGCGTCATTCATTGTTTTTCCTACTCTGTGGAGATGGCAGAGGAATACCTGAAAATGGGATTTTATCTTGGCATTGGCGGCGTGGTGACGTTCAAAAATGCGAAGAAGATCAAAGAAGTGGTTCAGATGGCTCCGATGGAGCGCATTCTGCTGGAAACAGACAGTCCGTATCTGGCACCGGTTCCGTACCGGGGAAAACGAAATTCATCTCTGTATCTGCCGTACGTTGTGCAGGAGATCGCAGAACTCAAGGGAATTTCGGAAGAAGAAGTCATTGAGACGACAGAAAAAAATGCGGTCAGACTGTTTCGAGCAGAGGAATAGGAAGCGATACCAGAGGTGTTTCTTTTGTTTTATTTGTTCGGATCAATTCCGTCTGGCCGGACAAATTGAATAGGAGAAAGCGAAAATGGTTGATAAAACAATGATGGGCGACAAATGCGCCGAGCTGGTGCGCGCCGCGATGATCGGTGCGCTCGCAGTGACACTGGGAAACCCGACAGCCGTTTATGCAGCAGAAGAGGAAACGGCCGATCCGGGACAGATTGGAATTGAGATTGCAGGGGAAGCAGCCGTTGGGGCTGCTTCTTTTTGCGTGGAGGAAGATGCGGCGGAGGAGGCACCTGCGGAAGCGGAAGAGGTGACAGAATCGGAAGGTACGCAGAATGATGAGATGGAAGAGGAACGTGGATCCGAGGGAAAAGAAGATGAGACAGTCCCGGAGGAACCGGAACCGCAGGAGCCTGACGGCGGAGAGAATGCAGGAATGACGGAACCGGGAAAAACGGGCGAGACAGAGCCAGAGGGGCCGGAAAATGCAGAACCGGGAGAGGCAGGCGAGACAGAGTCAGAGAAGCCGGAAAATCCAGAACCGGGAGATCAGGGAGACATGCCGGAAACACCGGGAAACAGTGAAATGGATGGACCGTGGCCGGGCGAAGGGGAAGATATTTCCAACGATCCATGGCCGGGGCAGGAAGAAATCGGCGGCGGAGATGGGGAGCAGATGGAACCGCCGGAGGAAGAAAACGGATCTGCAGGAAGTGATGATGCAACTGGTGGGGACAAGACGGCAGAAGTCTCTTCGGATTCTGATTTATCACAGTCTGCGGAACCGCCAGCCGCCGAGGCTGAACCCGTCTTTTCGGCAGAGCAGGAAGCTGAGCGCACGCGGGAAAGCTACAGTGAGTGGCAGGCGGCAGAAGCTGAAAAAGTCACGATTTCCCGTATGCCGTGGCTGTTTCATACGGTTGAAAAAACATATGCTATCGCCGATGTGAATTCCTGGCTTCACGTCCGCGAAGGAAAAGGCACAAATCAGAAAATCGTCGGAATCCTGCCGAAGGGAAGCCTCTGTTATATTTTAGCGGATGCGGATTCTGACTGGGTTTATGTGGAATCCGGCGATGTCCGTGGATTTGTCTGCGCGCGGTATCTCCTGCGCGGAGAAGAGGCTGAAAAAGAGGTAAACCGTTGGCAGGAGGAAAGTTTTCCCATGGCGGAAATGTGGGTGAAGCCATGGAATAATAAGGCGTACACCTATACATATGCAACGACGAGAACACTTCTTTCTTCTGACGAAGCGCGCGGCGAGGTCCTGCAGTACGCGAAAAAATTCCTGGGAAATCCGTACGTCTGGGGCGGGACGAGTCTTACAAACGGCTGCGACTGTTCCGGCTTTGCCCAGCAGATTTTTGCTAATTTCGGGTATACCCTTCCGAGAACCTCACGCCAGCAGGCGAAAGCTGGAACACGCATTCCGGTGCAGGAGGCAAAGCCTGGTGATCTGCTGTTTTACCAGCGGGAGAGCGGGTTTATTTACCATGTCATGATTTATCTCGGTGATGGAAAAGTAATCCACGCTGGAAACGAGGCGACGGGGATTCTGATTTCGGATTTTAACTATGAGAAATCGACAGAATTTGCTGTGCGGGTGATTTCGGAGGAAATGCGTGAGAGCAAAATAGAAACGGGAGATGTGGATAATGGGAGAAAAGAAGAAAACTCTGTGGATAACCAGACAACAGAAAACGGGAATGGTGGAAAACAGAAGGCGGGAGCAGAAAATGTGCAGAATACAAGTGCAGAAAACAGTACCGCAGGTGATCGGTTGGAAAGCGCTTCGGGAAAATATCTCGGCAATTTTAAACTGACCGCTTACTGCAACTGCGCCGTCTGCTGTGGCCGCTGGGCGGGCGGCCCGACCGCATCCGGAAAAATGCCGGTGCAGGGCCGGACCATTGCAACCGGCGTTCTGCCGTTTGGAACGAAGCTGAATATCGGCGGAAAAATTTACACGGTCGAGGACCGCGGCACGCCATACGGCCACATTGATATCTATATGGAACGCCATGCAGACGCAGAGGAGTTCGGCGTGCGCTACGCGGATGTATATCAGTCAGAAGAAATCTGATAAAATTTGCCGATCACGGCGGCATGTGCATCCGTGCCGTGGCCGATATACGGAGTCCTTGCAATCGGGAGATCCGGTCCGGCCGCCTGGCGGACAAGCTGCGGCATATCCGGCGTCAGCTGGTCGCGTTCCATCTGGGAAAATGTTCCGAGGAGAATACCATTGATCTGTTCAAAGGCATGCATCATTTTCAGATGGGACAGAAACGTAACCATCTGCGGAACGCCGCCGCCCATGGCTTCGAGGAGCAGGATTTTTCCGCGGAAATCCGGCTGAAAATCCGTTCCGGCGAGCTTCAGAAAACAGCGGATATTTCCGCCGATCATCACACCTTCCATGTGATCGCCCTGCAGAAATGTGCAAGGGAGGTCGAAGAGGCTGGGAGACTGCCCAGAAAAAGCGTTTTGGAACAGAGTGATCTGTTCGGCGCTGTGGTCGTACAGCAGATTTCGAACCTGATACAGCATCGACTCATTTCCAGTCGCAGTCGTGACAGCATTGACAATCGTCGTGAGATCACTGTATCCCCAGAAGCGCTTGCCGGAGGCGGCGATGACAGAAAAATCCAGATACGGCAGAACTTCATTCGCCATATCGCCGCCGGAAACATCAAAAATATCCGTGATTTCTGGGTCACAGTAAAGGTTCATCAACGCATCCGCCCGCTCCGCGCCCGTGCCGGAAAAGCCGGAACCGTTGTCGAAGAGGCAGGGGCTTAAAACAGGATCGAAGCCCAGCTCCCGCAGAATCTGACAGAGACGCGCCAGATCGGCGGAAAAGGAAGGATGCATGGGGTTGGAGCAGGCGGTAATACCAATTTTATGAGACATAAAGATTCCTTTCTCGGAGTAAAACAAGGCAAAATCTGCATTTTCGTGGCACACCGGTACAGCTTTTTCTTTGAATTTGCAAAGCAGATTTAGAGATCGCCGATGTTTGCAGAATGCCGTTTTGGACAAAAATTATAAAGCTTTGAGGTCATCAATCAGTGTCTGCACTTCCTCTTCCGTCGTTGCCCAGCTGGTGCAGAACCGCGCAATATTTCCGCCGTCCGCGGATTTCCCCATTGGCTCGAAAATATAGCGTTTTTCCAGAGTTTCCTTTTGCGCATCGGTGAGAATCACAAACTGCTGATTCGTAAAACTCTCCACCCAGAATGGAATCCCCTGCGCCGCAAATGCTTTGCGGAGTTTCATGGCAAGTTCATCGGCGCGGCGTGTCGCAGTGAAATAAAGATCATGCCCCAGCAGGCAGTGGAACTGCAGTCCGAGCAGCCATCCCTTTGCGAGGACAGCGCCGTTCTGTTTCATGTAGGCTTTGAACCGCTTTTTCAGCGAGTCAGCTGTAAGCACAACGGCCTCACCAAACAGCGCACCGCATTTCGTTCCGCCGAAATAGAAAACATCTGTGAGAGCAGCGAGATCCTTAAGAGAAACATCATTCTTCTCTGATCCAAGCCCGTATCCAAGCCGTGCCCCGTCCACAAACAGATACATATCATACTTCCGGCAGACCTCGTGAATCTTCGTCAACTCCTGCAGCGAATACAGCGTTCCCTGCTCAGTCGGAAATGAAAGATATACCATCTTCGGCTCCGTCAGATACTCCGGCTCACCGCCTTCATAATAAGCCGCCGCACACGCTGCAATCTGTTCCGCCGAAATTTTACCATCCGTATTCGGCAGCTCCAGAATCTTATGCCCGGTATTTTCAATCGAAGCCGCCTCATGGCAGTTAATATGTCCGGTATCCGCCGCAATCACACTCTGCACCGGCGAAAGCGCTGCCGCCGTCACAATAAAATTCGCCTGCGTCGCCCCCGGAAAAAAATGAACCGCCGCATCCGCACAACGAATCTTCTCCCGAATCAGCTCCGCAGCCTTCTCGCACCATTCATCCTCCCCATATCCACCATAACTGTTCTCATTAATAGCCCCCAGCGCCTCCAGAATCTCCGGGTGCGCACCGTGATTGTAGTCATTATTAAATCGTATCATCAGTTTACGTTCTCCTTAATTTGAATTTGAAAAATGCTGTTTCCATTATACGGCATCCGAAGGAAAACAGCAATTGGAGAACAAAAAGAGAAAATGCAAAAAAATGCAGAAGGATGATTATCTGCATCGTACAATATTGGAGCAAGATATTTTATCCGTGAAATTTTAAAACCCTTACCGGCAACGGAAAGGTCTTTGCTGGAGGCAAAAGTTCCTGCAGTAAAGCGTAGAACCTCATGTGTTTATGCAGATCTGAGAGAACTGATTTCAGAAATGGAACTGCGTAAAGCAGCATAAACACAGGCAGATATGCAGTGGATTACCTGTTATGTGGAAACCTGCCGTATCCGGCATGGAAGAAGCGCGTATCCGCGCAAGATCTAAGAAACAGGCGTATCCGCCGATATTTTGTCTGCCGCCTAAAGCGGTCTGAAGCACGTGACTTTAGTCATGTGAGGTTCACGTGTAAAAAGACATAGTCGCCATTTTCTTTCTTGCCTTTTTCCTTCCCTATGGTCTATAATAGAAAGTACTTGTCTAAGATACGAAATTGCTGATAAAGGAGCATTTTATATGAACAAAAAGGAAATTGCCGAGATCAAAAAACTCTTCACCCCATCCCACTGTGCGATCACGCGGATCTGCGGATGCTATGTAGATGCGGAGAAAAATGTTAAGACGAAATTAAAAGAAGCTTTTCTTTCTCTTGAAGAGGAAGAAATGTTCAAATATTTTAAGATTTTCAAAAGTACCCTCTCCGGCACGATTGGAAAAAACCTCCTGAACATGGAATTCCCGCTTTCCCAGGAAAGTGATGGCGGCACGCAGGAATTTCTCTTAAAGCTGCGCAACAGCGAGCTGAAGGACGACGCGCTGATCGATGCATTTTATGAAAAAGTCATGGTAGATTATCTCTATCCGGAAAACTACTATATTATTCTGATCCACGGCGCATACGATGTTCCGGGACGTGCTTCGGATAACCTGGATATGGATGATGCCTCAGATTACGTTTATGAATTTATCCTCTGCAGCATCTGTCCTGTAAAGCTTGACAAACCGGGACTCTTCTACAACGTGTCCCACAACACGATCGAAAACCGCGTGCAGGACTGGGTGGTCGGTGCACCGGAGAACGGATTCCTCTTCCCGGCCTTCACAGACCGCAATACCGATATTCACAATCTGTTATACTTTACCAAAAATGCCGAGATGGATCAGCCGGATTTTCTCGATCACTTTCTTGGCTGCCAGGCGCCGCTTTCCGCGAAATCCCAGAAAGAGACCTTCCAGTCTATTATAGAAGAAACTCTTGATTCCTCCTGCGATTTTTCTACTGTTATGACGATTCAGGAAAATCTGAATACTATGATTGAGGAACGAAAAGACGACCCGGAGCCGGTGATGCTCGACAAGCACGAGGTAAAACGCCTGCTCGCAACCAGCGGCGTGCCGAACGAGCAGCTCGAGGAATTTGACGAGAAGTACGAAGCTATTGCGGATGAAAAAGTAAGCTTCGTTGCCTCAAACGTAGCCAGTACCCGGAACTATGAGATCCGCACTCCGGATGTCATTATCAAAGTCAGCCCGGAAAAAGCACAGCTTATTGAAACCCGCACAATCGACGGAACACCGTATATTCTGATTGAAGCGGCGGACGAGGTTGAGATCAACGGAATCCTCTTAAAACCATCCACAGAGACAAGTGAAAAATGACATTGGTTGTACCCACTAATGTACTCTCGGAGTCTTTCTGTGCCTGATTTTGTGAGCTGAAAGATTCCGAGAGTACATACTACAAAAAGGGAGGCGTACCCCGGTTTTCCCCGGCCGCACGCCTCCCTTTTCTCTTTTTTTCTGCTTTAGCAGAGCGCTTTTCCAAGTGCTGCGCATGCTGCATCTGCTTCGTCATCCGGAGCATCTGCGCAGATCACACTGTCACATACCAGCTCAGCGCCGTCGTTTTTGCAGTTTTCTTCCCAGGTGCGCATCCACTCGCCGTCTCCCCATCCATAGGAGCCGAACAGAGCGATTTTCTTTCCGGAGAGTTTGGACTCACATGCGGAGAACATTGGCTCGAACTCGGTATCTTCCAGCTCTTCTGCACCCATAGCCGGGCATCCGAAAGCGATTGCATCGTATGCGTCTACATCATCAGCGGAGAAATCTGCGGAAGTCAGAACAGAAACTTCTGCGCCTGCCTCTTTTGCTCCCTCTGCTACTTTCTGTGCCATCATTTCTGTGTTGCCGGTTCCACTCCAGTAAACTACTGCTACTTTGCTCATTTTTTAGTCCTTCTTTCTTTATTTTCTGAATTTCAGGGATTTTTCCCTGTTCGTACTGCCGTTTTCCTACCGGACAGATACCATATGTTAAACAGCTACGGTGAGCTGTAACACGCTTCTTCCCTGCTTCCAGAGACGCAGATACACGTTTCTGCATTTCTGACAGCGTAAAAATGTTTTCTGTGCTTCACACTCGTTACAATAAACCTTCCAGCATCCCTTGCACTTGTAATTATGACCTTTATTCTCAATAAAACCAATCACATCACCGATCGGATAATCGAGAAATACACCGATCTCGTGCGGAAATCCTTCTTCACACTCTCCCACTCTGTTTTTCAATCGATTCAGCGCATAAGTAACCTCTGTGCTTTCATATCCATAAGATTTCAAAAACGCCGCCTTTTCCGGATCTTTCAGCTCTTTTTGAAGAAGTCCTTCCCGATACACATAAACTAACGCTCTTGTTTCATGCTCTCTTAATACAAAGATACGGATGCCTTTTGGTTCCAGACAGGCACTCCAATATGAAATCTGATCTTTTTGCTCTTCTTCTGATGAAAATGTCATGTTGCATAAATTTGCAGCTTTGATGGAAGCCAGTGTAGCTGAACAGTGTTCGATCAGAAATCTCTCTATCATGCCTTTATCCTCTCCTTCTTACATAGCTGCTGCGCAATGCTCATCCAATACGGAACGGAGTGCGGTTGCACTGCTGGTATGGATTCTCGCAATCGGAATATTGTTTTTCTTTGCTTCCTGGGAAGCGGTGATCACCATTTTGTGGGATACCATATTGGTAAAAAGAATCATCAGATCCGGATTTCCGATCTTTTTCTTTACGGAACCATGCTCTTTTGGAAACACCTTAGCTTTACATCCATAGTCTTTACAGATATCTGTATATTGACACACCATTCTCTCATTTCCACCGATAATTACGACACTCATCTCATTTACCTGCCTTTCTGTTGTAGTTATATTATGTTACTTGAGATTAGTTTATTCTAACTCATGTGATTTAAGAAAGAATCCCCACTCCGGGATCCCGTAACGTTTGTAGTTTCATCTGTTGTACTTTAGTTAGTCGCATCTAACTACTGGGTATATCATACCGTTTTTGTCGGATTTTGTCAAGGGTATCCTGCAAATTTTTCCAGCTCTTACTGAGATAATTGTATCATTTTCTTCTTTACACTACTCTGGTACTGCAAAAAAGCCGCCGGAGTCTTTTTTGAAAGATTCCAGCGGCTTTCCCGTCGATATTCTGTTCTGTTTTTTATACTGGCTCATCCAGCAGGTTGCCCATGCTCTTTAAGCCGATGTAAAGGGTCGATGTATTGTGAAGCAGTGCCGAGGTGGTCGGCTGTAAAATACCGCCCACACCGAGCAGAATCAGTCCGGCATTGAAGGTAACGATAAAGCGGTAATTTCTATGAATGCGCTTCATCAGACGGTTGCTCAGCATGCGGAGCACCAGAATTTCAGCCAGATCGTCTGCTGCAACGGTAATATCGGCGATCTCACGCGCAATCTCCGCGCCCTCGCTGATCGCAATTCCGACATCCGCTGCGGAAAGTGCCGGCGAATCGTTGATACCATCACCGATCATGATAACTTTGCGTCCTTCTGCTTTTTCCTTCTCTACGAAATTTGCCTTATCCTCCGGCAGTACCTCGGCATAGTACTCATCTACGCCGACCTTCTTTGCAATCGCTTTTGCCGTACGCTCACTGTCTCCGGTCATCATAACAATCTTTTTCAGGCCGGCTTTTTCAGCTGGCGGACAATCTCGGCCGCTTCCGGACGAAGCGGATCTTCGATACAGATAACTGCAGCAAGTACGCCCTCAATTGCAAGATACAGATGAGAATACTCTGCCGGCAGGCGGCTGAACTTCTCTTCCATACCTTTCGGAATGACACTGTTCTCATCTTCAAATACAAAGTGATAGCTTCCGATGACTGCCTTTTTGCCTTCGATGGTCGTGGAGATACCGTGTGCAACGATATATTCCACTTTCGAGTGCATCTCCTCGTGATCCAGATGTTTCTCTCTGGCTGCGTCTACAATGGCTTTTGCCATCGAGTGCGGGAAATGCTCTTCCAGGCAGGCCGCGATGCGCAGGAGCTCATCCGGGCTCTTTGTCTCACTGAAGGATACGACTTCTGCTACGGTCGGCTGTGCTTTCGTCAGCGTACCGGTCTTGTCGAAGACGATCGTATCGGCGTCTGCAACAGCCTCCAGGAACTTGCCGCCCTTTACGGTAATCTTGTGCTGGTTTGCTTCGCGGATTGCGGAAAGAACCGAAATCGGCATCGCAAGCTTTAATGCACAGGAGAAGTCTACCATCAGAATGGAAAGAGCTTTCGTTGCATTTCTGGTCAGAAGATACGTCAGAGCCGTTCCGCCGAGGGAATACGGCACGAGGCGGTCTGCCAGATGCTCGGCTTTGCTCTCCAGTCCGGATTTCAGTTTTTCGGACTCTTCGATTATGGCGGTGATCTTCTCGTAGCGGCTGGAGCCTCCTGTCTGTTTTACCAGAATGGTAAGCTCACCCTCCTCGAGAACAGTTCCGGCATAGACAACAGAAGCTAACGTACGGCGTACCGGAACAGATTCTCCGGTCAGGGATGCCTGGTTTACCATACCCTCGCCGCCGGATACCTCGCCGTCGAACGGAACGAGATTTCCCATATGTACCACAACCTCATCGCCCGGAACAATTTTTTCAGACGGAACGAGGATTTCCTGGCCGGCTTTTTTCAGCCATACCTTGCCGACATTCAGCGACATGCTGCGTGCCAGATCGCCGACGGATTTCTTGTGGGTCCACTCCTCAAGAAGCTCTCCTACGCCGAGCAGGAACATAACAGAGCCTGCGGTTCCGGAATCACCGCGGAGCATTGAAACACCGATGGCCGTTGCATCGAGAACCGGAACTTCAATCTTTCCTTTTGCAAGTGTCTGGATTCCTTTCCAGATATATTTTACGGAAATAACTGCGGTGTAAGCGGTGCGGATCGGCGCCGGAAGAAACCATTTTCTTCCAAAGTGGTAAATCACTTTGCTGATCAGTTTTTCCTGATATTCCTTGTTCAACTCTCTGCCGGAGCTTTCCACCAGTCCTGTCGGTAACTCCACCTTCTCGTAGTGGAACGTCTGTACTATCCGAAGAATGGCAGATCGTTCTCCCTGATAACAGATCACAGCATCACCGGTTCTGTCATATACCTTTGCAAAAGATACCTGTTTCTGATTTTGCAGGTAGTACAGCAATGTTTCTGCCTGTACGGAGGACATGCGCTTCTGCGCCAGATGAATTCGGATTCTGCCTCTGCTTTCGTGTTTAATATAAAATTTCAAATCTTATGCCTCCTGTAAAAACACCTGCAGAAAATTCTGCAGGCATTTCGTTTTTCCCTATTGACCTAGAGCATGTTTGAAAAACCATTTCCGTTGTCTGCAAGCCCACCTCTATGGGACTCGCAGCTTACGAGAATCCTTTTTCAAACATGCTCCAATGTAAATCAGATACTGTTGCGCAGGTCTTAAGCTTCAACCTGCTCTTCGGCTTCTGCTTTAACAGCTTCTTCCGCTGTTTCCTCAACCACATCCTCTACAGCCTCTTCTGCAGCTGTGCGGTCTTCGTTGATCTGTTTTGCATCAGCGTAGATATCCTCCGCATTCTCCTGGATCGTTGTTACGGTGTCCATAACAACTTTCTTTGCGCGAAGAACAGCTGCTGTACAGTTGGTATACAGTTTTTTTGCATCCTTGCTGGACAGTGCTTTGATACCTGCGGTTCCGAATAATACTCCTGCTGCGAAAAGTCCCGGATGTTTCCAATCTTTCATAGTCATAATAAAATTCCTCCTTTTGTTTGACCGATACAAGCCACTCCTGATAAGCTGCGAGGCAGCTATTCGGTTATGAGCAAGTAGCAAAGCGGATTGCGAATATCCACTTTGGCTCTTAACCTTCTTTTCCTTTTTTACATTTTCCCTTGCTGTGGTAGAAGTATAGCACTGCCGCGTTCGGTTAGACAATACGTACCGTATTTCTTGAGAATTCTTCTCATTAATGCAGAAAAAACGGAATGCATTTCCATCCGTTTCTCCCGCTTTTTCAACTTTCTATTGCTGAAACTATCACATTTTCAATATCCTGATTCTGAATATAGCCTTTCGCTTTCAGACCGGATTTCATCACGTCCATCCACATTTCCCCGCATAAACGGCAGATGGTATGGTCGCTTAATTCCACGGTACATCCCTGCTCCTTAAAGCAATCTTCCCCGCAGGCAATTTTGTAAAAATTTTTCCGGCTGATTGCGCCGATATTCTCCAACGTATTTACCATGCGATATACAGTAGCCGGTCCGATACTGCTGTCTTTTTGCAGGGCTTTGTAATAAATTTCCTTGCAGCAGGAACACTCCTCTTCCAGAATAATATCGAGCAGAATCCTTCTCTGTCTTGTAATTCTGCATCCCTGTTCGCGGAGCTTCTGGATAATCAGTTCCCTTTTCATCTGTGTTCTGTGATAATTTCTGGCATCATGTTTTCTCTGTTCCTGCGGCATACGTTCTACCTCCTGATGATGATTCCTGTGCTGTCTCAGTCGCAATGTCCCTTGCACTGCCCACAGTTACCGCCACAGCTTCCCTTGCCGCTTTTTTTGTCTTTGATAATACTGCGTACTGCAAGTCCTACCAGACCTGCAACAACTACAAGTGTAATAATAGTTCCCATAAAAACAACTCCTTTCTTCTCGAAAAAGTCCGCATCCTGCAACGGATGCCGGATACGGACTCTTCGTCAGATACATGTTCTGTCTGTCAGAACAATTATTTGCTGAACATTTTCTTTGTGGAAACGTTCAGAGTTGTACTTTGTTTATAAGGTCTTACCAGCAGATATACAAATCCGATGACGAGCAGAACAGCAACTACCGTTCCGATTCCAAAGCTGCCGCCAAGGAACAGATTACCAATCTGATAGATGCACAGAGATACGACATAAGCAAGCAGTGTCTGATATCCGATCGCAGTCCAGAACCATTTTGCATTATTCATCTCACGTTTGATTGCTCCCATTGCAGCGAAGCACGGTGCGCACAGAAGGTTGAATACCAGGAAAGAATAAGCTGCTACGGTAGATAAGCTTCCTGCGAGCTGTCCCCAGATTTCCTGTCCGTCCTCTGCAACTTCGCCGAATCCAAACAGAACACCAAAGGTACCAACAACATTCTCTTTTGCGATCAGTCCGGTAACAGCTGCAACAGCCATCTTCCAGTCACCCCATCCAAGAGGCGCAAACAGAGGAGCGATAACGCTTCCGATAGAAGCAAGGATACTGTCATTTAACTGCTCGGCTTCCAGCATTCCAAAAGATCCGTCAACCCATCCGAAATTCATCAGGAACCACAGAACGATGGTGGACATCAAGATGATGGTACCGGCTTTTTTGATGAAGGACCAGCCGCGCTCCCACATGCTGCGGAGAACGTTGCTTACAGTCGGCCAGTGGTAAGCCGGGAGCTCCATAACGAACGGAGCCGGATCACCGGCGAACAGTTTTGTTTTTTTCAGGATGATACCGGAGCAGATAATTGCTGCGATACCCACGAAGTAAGCACTTGGTGCAACCCAGGAAGCTCCGTTAAACAGCGCACCTGCGATCAGGGCGATGATTGGAAGTTTTGCTCCGCAAGGTACAAAGGTTGTTGTCATGATGGTCATTTTACGGTCACGGTCATTCTCAATCGTACGGGAAGCCATGATACCAGGAACACCACAGCCACTTCCGATCAGCATCGGAATGAAGGATTTTCCGGAAAGTCCGAATTTACGGAAGATTCGGTCCATGATGAAGGCAACACGTGCCATGTAACCGCAGGACTCCAGAAATGCCAGAAACAGGAACAGTACCAGCATCTGCGGTACGAATCCAAGTACGGCGCCAACACCGGCCACGATACCATCGAGAATCAGACCCTGCAGCCAGTCAGCACAGTGGATGGCATTCAGAAGATTCTCAATTGCCGGAGGAATAATCTCGCCGAAAAGAACATCGTTCGTCCAGTCTGTTACAATCGTACCAACGGTAGAAACAGATACATAGTAAACGATCCACATAACAACCGCAAAGATCGGAAGTGCCAGCCAGCGGTTGGTTACGATACGGTCGATCTTATCCGATGTTGTCATTACGTTCTTTTTGTTCTTTGTGATACAGTCTCCGATGATGCTTGAGATGTAAACGTAACGCTCGTTTGTAATAATACTCTCCGTATCATCATCAAATTTGTCTTCCAGCTGTTTGATCTCAGCAGACACATCCGGTACGGATTTCATCTGTTCCGTGATCTTATCATCTTTTTCCAGAAGCTTGATTGCAAAGAAACGTTTCTGCTCATTTACAATATCATTTCCAAGTTTGCTCTCAACGGTGCGGATGACTGCCTCCACATCCTTGTCAAATTCATGAACTGGTACCGCAGCACCTTTCTTCTGTGCAATCTGTACTGCTTTATCAGCAGCTTCTTTGATTCCGGTTCCTTTCAGCGCGGAGATTGTCACAACTTCACAGCCCAGTTTTTTTGCCAGTTTGTCGATATGTATTTTATCACCGTTCTTTTCTACGATATCCATCATATTGACAGCCATGATAACCGGAATACCAAGCTCCATGATCTGTGTGGACAGATACAGGTTACGCTCGATATTGGTACCGTCTACGATGTTCAGGATCGCATCCGGTCTTTCGTTAATCAGGTAATTTCTGGCTACCACTTCCTCCAGTGTGTATGGAGATAAGGAGTAAATGCCCGGAAGATCCATGATGGTGACATCTTTGTGGCCTTTTAATTTTCCTTCTTTTTTCTCGACGGTTACACCTGGCCAGTTACCTACAAACTGGTTGGAGCCTGTCAGTGCATTGAACAATGTGGTTTTACCGCAGTTTGGATTTCCTGCAAGTGCAATCTTAATTGCCATTTTTCCATGCCCCTCTTTCTTTGATTTTTACTGATTTTGTCTGAAATTGCAAGCCTTACTTTTATTTGTTTTGACTTGCATTTGTTAGAAATTGCTAACATGTAAGTAAAAAAATTTACTCTACTTCTATCATTTCCGCATCTGCTTTTCTTAAGGATAATTCATATCCTCTGACTGTTACCTCGACCGGATCGCCCAGCGGAGCAACTTTGCGCACGAATACGTCAACACCTTTGGTGATTCCCATATCCATGATTCTTCTTTTAGCCGGACCGGAACCGTTGAGTTTTACAACTTTAACGGTTTCTCCTACGGAAGTCTCTTTTAAAGTCTTCATCTTCTCTCCTTCTTTCCTATCAAATCAGGATTTTGGCTGCCATATCTTTTCCAACGGCCACCCTGGAATCTTTTACATTTACAATAAGATTGCCGTTGATTTCTGATACGACTGTCACGTTTCCGCCAACGACAAAGCCGAGATTCTCAAGAAATCTTCTCGTTTCTTCTTTTCCGCCGACTTTTCTGATTGTGTAACATTCGCCTGGATTTGCCATCGTTAAAGGCATCATCAAGTACCTCCTGTGTATGATAATGAGTTTCATTTTTCTTTCATTCGTTAGTATATGCTAACGTTCATTAGATGTCAACAACTTTTTGCATCTTTTTTTGTTTTTTTTCCGAAATTCATGCTGCTATTGAGAAAAACCATCTGGTAAGCAGCTTATTGTTGTCGCAGAAAACAATTCTGGCGAAGGCTCTGTTGTTTAAAATCGTATCACAAAAAAAAGGCGCACGAATTCCGGAAAGTCCCTTTTTATATGGCTTTCCCGGAATTCGCACACCTTTTTTCCATATTTCTATTTTTTCAGACGATACATCATTTTATGCCACGCGGCGCCTCCATGCGTTGAATCGGAAAGTTCGATATATTCGTATCCGATTCTTTTATAAAATGGAATCATATGATCCTTGCATGTAAGAACAACCGCTTTTTTGCCACGCTCTCCTGCACTTTTTATCATATGGCGCATCAATGCTTCTCCAATCCCCTGCTTCTGGAACTTCGGATTCACATCCAGTCCGAAAATCATCTGATAATCGCCATCCGGATTGTGCAGCGAAGCATCATGATACAGTGCGTCCGCCAGATAGTCCGTATCTGCACAGCAACCGTTACAAAATCCTGCAATTTCGCCATTTTCGGTTTCGGCTACAAAGAAACTGTTCTGGCATGTTTGATACCGTTCGATAAAATCCTCATACCCTGCTGCTTCCGCCGCCGGGAAGCACACAGCCTCCACTTCTGCTACTTTTTTCAGATCTTCCTCTCGTACCGGCCGGATCGTATACTTTACTTTTCGTTTCAAATACGGTCGCAGTCCTTCCACAACGTCTTCCACTGTACCATCCGCAAACGGATTTTTCAGGCCCGCCATTTCCAGCAATTCAAAGTATCCCCTGCTTCCGCCTGCCTGGCAGAGACGGTAATAATCTGCCCACGCCTGTTCCGGTTCTTTTTTCGATCGCTCAAAGAACTGGAACGCACAGATCTGCGCCAGCGCATAATCAATATAGTAGAACGGATTTACGAAAATATGCTGCTTCTGCATCCAGAAACCGCCCTCCTCGAGGAACTTGTGGCCATCATAATTTCTCCAAGGCATATAATTTTGTTCTAACTGATGCCATACCTCACGGCGCTCCTTCGCTGTCATGCCGATATTTTCAAATACTTTATGCTGAAACTCATCTACGCATACCATGTACGGAATCACTTCCATCGCATTCATCAGATGCGCATAGCGGTAATCATCTGCTTTCTTTCCAAAGAATGCTTCCATCCACGGATATGTAAAATGTTCCATCGACATCGAATGAATTTCCGCGACCTCACTCGTTGGGAAAACCATATCCATAAACGGAATCTGTTTCGCTGCCGTGTATGCTTCGAATGCATGGCCTGCTTCGTGGGTCAGAACGTCGACATCAGCGCTTGTACCGTTGAAGTTTGAGAAAATAAACGGCGCTTTGAACGTATTCAAAAACGTACAATAACCACCTGTCTGTTTTCCCGGCTTCGTCTCCAGATCAAACAGCTCATGCTCCACCATAAAATCAAAGAACTCTCCTGTCTCCTTCGACAGTTCATGGTACATCTTCTGCGCCTTCGCAACCATTTCCGCCGTCGTTCCCTCCGGCACCGCATTTCCTTCCGGGAAAATCAGCTCCTCATCGTAATAATGCAGCTTGTCCACGCCGAGCCGTTTCTCCTGCTCCTTCCTAAGTTCCAGGCAGAGCGGCACAATTTTTTCCTTCACCTGCGCACGGAACTTCGCAACATCCTCCGCCGTGTAATCGTATCTTCCATAACTGAGATAAATAAACTCAATATAAGAAGAAAATCCCAGCTTCTTCGCAATTTTATCGCGCAGCGGAACCATCTTGTCATACAGCGCATCCAGCTCGCCGGAAATCTCCTCATACAGATCTCCCCACGCCGTCATCGCCTCTTTCCGCATTTCACGGTCCGTACTCTGCATTGCTTTCAGCAGTCCGTAAAAATTACACGTTTCTCCCTTAAATTCCGTCGAAGCATTCGCCGTAATTTTGCTGTACTGCTGCATCAGATTCGCCTCTTCAATCAGATCCTCCACGATACAGTCATCGGCCAGTTTCTGCCCAACTTCCATATTCTTCACAAAAAAGTCCCCAAACTCCCCGGCAAACTCTTTGATAAACGGAGACTCAAGAATCACCTTCTCCGCCTTCTGCATCAACAACCGAATCGCCGGAACCGTCTCATTCCAGAACTGAACCTCCCCTTCATAAAACGAATCCCTGGTATCCACCGTATATCTCACCTGCGCCACTTCCGCCATCGTCGCCCAGACATCCTCTCGCTCCTTCTCTTCCATAAAAAGCCCGCGCAGCTCCTCATACGACTTTACGTTTTTCAACGCCTCCGTATATGCTCCGATCTTCTCTTTCTCCACTTCCATATCCGGTCTTACATACTCAATTTCCGAAAATTTCTTCATCTCTTGTCTTACCTCCTTCTCATTTGAGAACACCCAACTTCTTTAATTCATGATAAACCCTGGACGCCGGAAGCCCCATCACATTATAATAGTCCCCCCGGATCCCTTTCACAAACTTCGTTCCAAACGCCGTCTGAATCCCATATCCACCAGCCTTATCCGACCAGACCGGAGCCTCCCCCTCTCTCTCGAGAGCAAGATACCCCTCAATCTCCCCGTCCGTCATCGGATAAAACTCCACATCCGTACAGTCACAGAACGTCACGACCCGCTTCGCGTCCCTGTCCTTCACCGCAATCGTAACCCCAGTATACACCTGATGCACCTTCCCCTGCAACTCCCGCATCATCTTTCTCGCATGCTCAATCCCCTTCGGCTTTCCCAGAATCTCCCCCTCAAAAGCCACAACCGTATCCGCTCCAATCACCACAGAGTCACCTTCGGTACCCTCTGCCACATCCAGACACTTCAACCTCGAAAGCTCCTCCACAACCTTCTCCGGTTCCGAAGACGTCACAACCTCTTCCGCCCCCGACGGTCGCACCTCACATTCAACCCCCAACATCTCCATCAATTCTCTCCGTCTCGGTGACCCCGAAGCCAACACAACTCTCATCTCTTCTATCTCCTTTATTTTTCTTTCAACCAATATCAGCGGGCAGTGAGCCGCCTCAAAGAGGCGACTCACGTCCCCGCGTCCGTGCCTTTTGCGCGCGGGAGGGGAACTGCGAACGAGGGATTGCGACTTGAGGCGGACATCCAGATAAAATAAGTACGCCGGGAACGAACACAATCCACTCGTGTCCGTTCCCGGCGTACTTATTTTGTCTGGATGTCCGAATCACGGAGTGATCCCCCGTCGCAGCTCCCCTCCCGCACGTGAAAGGTACGGACGCGGGGACTACAACATTCCGTCTTAAACAAAGCAAAACGATAAGCCGGGTTATGTCGTGTGTAATCATCTATCCAATGGAACTGTCGCCAGTTCCCTTCAGCGACCCACCTGAAAACATGACGGGCAGCCATATACGTTTTCTATTCGGTCTTGCTTCGGATGGGGTTTACATGGCTTTCTCTGTTACCAGAGAAACGGTAGTCTCTTACACTGCCTTTCCACCCTTACCAGGCATTGCCTGGCGGTATCTCTCTGTTGCACTTTCCCTGGAGTCGCCTCCGCCGGACGTTATCCGGCATCCTGCCCTGTGAAGCCCGGACTTTCCTCACCTGGCCCTTTTCAGTCCTGCCAGCCGCGATTACATGTTCTACTTCGCTGTGTTATTGTATCACAAAGGTGCGGGGATGTCTACCCGTTTTTGCGTCCGCTTTTTACCCGCTTTTTACTT
>OLVT01001374.1_pt1 | contig 20916 bp, 7 predicted proteins | sample 1673241 | NCBI WGS metagenome assembly OLVT01 (sample SAMEA3178936, study PRJEB25190) | human gut metagenome | biome: human gut; feature: human-associated habitat; material: faeces | place: Austria | collected 2013 | reverse complement strand
CAGATAATCAAGATGTTAAAGTGACAGCTAATGACCTGCGCATGGTTATCGCTGCTGTTGCGGTGCGTAGCAATGCTTTGCATACTGCCTACCGTGCGGCAAAAGAAAAAGTAGAAGCGGCACAGAACAAGGCTGATATTGAGAAGATTACAATGTAGGTGAGATTATGCCGATAGAAAGACAGGAACAGTTGACTGCTTTCAGTTTCAGCGACTACTCCGGCGGCGTTAATGTAGCACAGCCGCCGGAACAAATAGCAGAGAATGAAGCAGAGCTGATACTTAACTATGAGTACGATTATAACAGGCTGAGGACGAGGGGCGGCACGTCTGCTCCGCTAGTCACGTTGGAAGGCGAAGACGTTATCGAAAGTTTCTTCTATGACGCGGCAACAGAAGCGTATATCCTTTTCTGCGAGGGAACAGAGAAGAAGAAAGGCAACGTCTACATAACATACTTGAATGACATGCCAAAACTCTTAGGAGTGCTGACAGGTGCAGACAGACCAATATGTTGCAAGTACGATAACTGTGTATATATCGCAAGCGGCGATAAGCTCCAATATTACGATTATGAGGAGCTTAAAACAATCGAGAGTAGTAAACTATGCGACAACGTATTCGAACGCTTTGGCAGGCTCGTAGTGACGCACAGGGGCGATGATAATTTATACTACTCAGCGACAGGTGACGCAAAAAGCGAGAACGCATGGACAGATGACAGCAATGTAGACTCATCAAGTAAATGGTTAGAGGTCGGCTACAAGGACGATGGCGATATTATCACTTGTAAGCCAATGGCTAATGACTTGTTAGTTTTCAAGACCAACGGCAGAATTTACAGTGTGTCGAATGAATATCCTAGCTGGACCGTATCGCAAGTAGGCGAAAAGAGCTATGCACAGGATATGCAGCGTTCTATTGAGATTGTCGGCAACAGTGTAGCGTTCATCACAGCCAACGGAATACGAAGCGTTGACACAGTGCAGACCTACGGCAACTTCACGATGAACGAAATAGGCTATAAATTTAACAAACTGCTGACAGAAACAGTATACAAGCCTATGTGTTGGAACATCGTAAGTAAAAGACAGTTGGTGATTATTCCAGACGCAAGAAACAGGCAGAAAGTGTTTATCTATCAATACAACATGGATGCAGGCTTTGAGCTTGAATTTCCGTTTGCTGTTGATGATGTTGCGGAAACTTCTAACGGCGTTATCCTGCTGAGTGGCAACTCCTTGTATCGTTGGAGCTTTGACTTGACAACAGACAACGGAAAGCCGATTGAAACGAAACTGATCACGCGCAAAGTCACAACGGAAGTTGCGTTTTATACACGAAAATACAACATTACCATTGATGGCGATGCAGGCGGAGTAGTCAATCTGACGGCAGGAAAACAAAGTTGGAAGCATCTGCTGAAGAAGTCGCACAGAATAAAATACTTGTATGACACTCTCAGTGAATTGCAGCTTACGCTCACTTCTAACAGTCAGCACACTATCACTACAATTATCTTGTATAGCGTGGTGAAGTGATATGACGTTTGAAGAATGGGTAAAACTATACGAAAAAAAGTCGGGGGACAAGCACAAAGTACCAGGCGGAGCACAGACGTTATGGGATGAGCGCAGGGGATATGCTCAATTCCTATTGAGTGCAGACAAAACTGTACTTGCTATTGAAGAAACGTGCGGCGACGGCAAATTCTGGTACGATTGGGCGATAAGATTTTGCAGGGAACATAATATTCCTAAATTCTGTACTACTTGTACAAGGAATATACTGCCTTATTTGCGGGGTATGGGCGGTAAGATTACGAAAAAAGAAATACAGCCGGAGCGGCACAACGGCTATAAGATTGAAGGCGTAACCCATGAGGGATTACGCTTTTTATGTTGGCCGCGCTGGTGGGACGAGGAAAAACAGCGTAACGCTTATTATGTTGTTATAGAGGTACTGAAATGAATAAATTTTACTTTGACCTGCAAATGTTCAAAGGCAACGTAAGCAGCACTACTACTTATAAAATGTCTGATGAAGAACGTGCTTTACTTAATCAGCAGTTGGAATATCTGAAAGAAATTCAGCCTAATATGAGCAAGCTTAATCAGCGTGCAGGTGACCTATTATGGAACAGTTGGGCAGATACACAGGCTGATTTCAACGGCATGAATCAAAAGGCACAAGAGCAAATCAGCAACGCACAGAACACTTTAGGACAGCTTGCCAATGGACGATTACCGCAGGCATACACAGACAATATGACACAGGCTATTCAGAGCGGCGTTCAGAACAGTGTAGGCAACTTGCTTAACACTATGGGCAACAACGGCGTTATCAACAGCAGTGTTATGAACCAGGGCATGAATGATATTAACAAGAATGTAGCCAACACTATGGCACAGAACTTTACTAATAACATTCAGACAGTCGGTGGTCTTGCAAATGACCAAATTGCAAATGCAGGACAGAACATTACAACAGCGGCAGGCGCACAGGATGCAGCTATCAACATTCCTAAACAGATGTGGCAGTTGTCTCTTGGCTTGGACAGTGCTAACACTGGCACTCTTGGCAGTATAGCAGGAAAATACGGCACAACCACACAAACACAGAAAACAGGTGGTGGCGGCTTAGGTTCATTCTTGGGCAATGCTGCTACGGCTTGGCTTGGTAACAGCGGCTTAGTTGGTTCTAAATGGTAGGTGAAGAATATGGCGATTGATTTTAATACAGACCCCTACGGAGCTTGGGGAACGTTACTTGGTACAGTCTTGGGGCAGTCATACAACAAGAACGCTCAAAACCGCGAACGTGCAAAGGCAGACAAGATTATTGACAGCATTCGTAACCAACAGGAGATTGAACGTATCGCCGCATTACGTCAGCCGCCTACTAATGAGGATGCAGTCGACCTTGCGACAAAGCGGGCAGTACAACAGGATGCACCGCCGATTGGTGGCGTTACTAAAGGCATTGACTACTTAGGCATGGGCGATAAGTACGGCGAGAATCCTTATCAGTTTGGAACAGCCGAAAGTTACCTTGATAAGATGTTTAAGCCTGCCGACGGCAAACAATATGCTATTGAGCAGGCAAACAAAGCAAGCGTAGACGCTATTCACGCTAATCAGAAGCAACAGGCGCAGTTGTCACCATATGAGCGTATACTTTCTAATTGGAATCCCGATTACACGGAAGATAATGTCAGAGCCAAACTTAAAGCCGCTGATGTAAGAGATAGCATCATTGACGAAAAGTTGGGCGAAGTTAGAAAAGACGTTGAGAAGAGAGCAAAAGAGGTTTTCCTCCCGTCTATCCAAAAGAAGATGTTCTATGGCTATGACACTGTGGAGAAAGGTGAGGACGGCAATTTATATCCCGTTCACCATGATCCGGACGCAGTTTCTTTTATGCAGGCTATGGCAGAACTTGAAACACTTAAACAGTATTCTCCCGATACTTATAAGACTTACGCAAGCCAGATTGTAGGCCCTCTGGCATTGTATAACGAGAGAGTTTATGACAAGAGGTATGACAAGCAAGTTAAGGTTGCGCGTGAAAATGCTTTACAGAATCGTGCATGGAACTTAGAGGATAAGGCGCAGAATTTTCAAGAGCGAGTATATTTCGCTGGCTTGAAGTCTAAAAATGGCAAATATAGCATTAGCACTGCTGATTACAAGGAAGCACAGAAACGTGCTGGCGAAATAGAAGCATATTATCAAGAACACAAGGAAGCAAATCCGAATTTCAAACTTCCTCCTTCTATGCAAGAAGAATGGGAAGAATCACGAGCCATGATAAAGCAATACCGGCGTGAACGAATAGGTAAAACTGGCAATGGGCAGGACACTAATAATCATTCCGATGTTTCTGATAGCGATAAACAAGGCGTTGATTGGAATGATTGGAACTCTATCAATGCAGGTATTAACCAGGCGCTTAAAGACGGATACACCGCTAAAGATGTTTTAGAGACAGCAGCTGAACACCTTGGCACTGACCATCCGTGGTATAAGATAATTGCTTCCAGTTTTGACCACGAGGGAGCTAAACGGAGAAAGGAAGAAGAAGCGGCAGCAAGACAAAAGAGACTTAATAAAACGCTTTACCCGGGGACGAATGACGTTAATACAGTTGACCAAACTATAGCAAAAATAGCCGAAATTGGTTCTGACATTGCTAATGGTAGACCACTCTGGAATCTTGCACACGGTAAATAAAAAAGAGGACAGTTTTAAAACTGTCCTCTTTTTAAAGCCTATTTATTTCAAAAATATATCCATCATGGTTCCGCCAACAACTACAAAAGCTAAGGCGACAAAGATATATAGACAAATTACAATGACTATTAATTTTAAAACAAGGTATATGTAGTGAATAAATTCTCTCACAATAATCTCTCCTTGGTTTTGGTTATTGTCTACATTATAGCATATTTTATTTAAAAGGAGCATATCATGGCCGGGAAATTAAAAGACCTTTATGTGAAAAGAAATCAAAATCAATATCAACCAGCAGCCGATAGCTGGGAAGCAAGAGCAGCAGAACTGAGCAATATGTCTGGAGGCGCAATGCCGCAGGGAGAAACCGCTGGCAATGGCGTATTTGGCTGGTTAAAAGATAGCGCAGACGCGGGCTTTTTTAGTACACTTGGTGGCACAGCTAGATTGGCTGGCGAATTTATGCCGTTTGGTAATGATACTTTTAATAGTTGGGCAGATAAGGCTGATGAAATAGCCAGACGTAACAGCCCTCAACCGGGACAGAACTTAGAAGGTGCAGACTACATTGCCAGCGCAGTAGGTAACGCACTTGGCTCTGGCGGCGCAAGCGCATTAGAAGCTGGCGTAGTCGCTGGAATAGGTAGTCTTTTAGGTGTAGGCGGGGTAGCAGGTGCGGCGCTTGGCCGAGCGTCTAAAGTTATTCCAGGCGTAGGCAAGGCGGTACAGGCTGGCAAAACATTATGGGGCAGCCCGATGGGCAAATATTTAGTAGCTAATGTTGCAGGTTCACCATTTGAAGCTGCTTCTGAATCTGGTAATCTTATCTCTGATATGCGTAAAGAGAATCAACAGGGCACTGCTAATTATTCTGATGAGGAAATCAGAAACGCAGCAATTCGCAGCGGCGCATTGAATCTCGCTTGGCTGACTGGTATGAATATGCTTGAAGCTGGTACTTTAGGTAAAATTACTGGCGCGCTTGGTGGCAATATGGCAGCAAAGGGCGTTAAGGATATTGCTAAACGTGCGACACTTGGCGGATTGTCTAGCGGTATTGGCGAAGGTGCAGAAGAGTATGGACAGAATCTTATCGGCGATTATTCTAAACGTGGCAATACTGCTGATTTTAATTATGACGAAGCTTTAGAAGCTGCTAAACTGGGTGCTATCGGTGGTGGCGTTCTTGGTGGTGTTGGTAGTGGCTTGTCTGCTACATTCTCCAAAAAGAATAGCGACGTAGCCGAAGAAATTGCAAGTGAAGACGGCGGCACTATTGAAGAAGCTCCGACTGAAGAAAACTTCTGGGAAAACAAAGAGGCAGCAAAACATTCTATTCAACAGGCTTATGCTGACGGCTTAATCTCTAAAGACGATGCTAGAGTTATGCTTATGAAGCTTAACGACGAAGAACTTGGAGAAGCTGACAAGAAGCGTTTGAAAGCGCGTGAGAAGCAAGTAGCAGCGGCGATTGAAAGCAGACGTATTCAAGGCTATAACGACGAATTGGATAACTATGTGAATAATCGTGAGAGTGGTAAAGAAGCGTTCATCAATGCTATCGCAGGACAGGAAAGCGGCGGCGACTATGGCGCAGTCAACGGCCGCACCGGTGCGAGCGGCAAGTATCAGATTATGCCGGAAAACTGGCCTGCATGGGCAGAGGAAGCTGGCATCGGCGCAGACGCAGAAATGACTCCGGAAAATCAAGAAATCGTTGCACGCTATAAGCTTGGCGAGTATTACGATAAGTACGGCGCTAGAGGTGCAGCTATTGCTTGGTATGCAGGCGAAGGCGCTTTAGATTATAGCGAAGAAGCGCTTAATCGAAAACAGGGCAATGGCGACGAACCTTCTATTAACGAATACGCAGATAGCGTACTTGCTAGAATGGGGAATGTGGCTGACAGTGTGAGAATTGACGATACAGAGGAGAATTACTTTGACGAGAGTAATTATACCGACGATACTATTCCAGACTCTCTAAACCCCGTTCGAGGCTTTAACGTGAGCCATTTAGATAAAGGAACTGCGCAAGACAGAAACAGTTTGCTTTATGGGGAAAGAGTTAAGAAAGCAAAACCAGCACCGGCTAGCGAAGAAGTCGCTTCTTTTAATCAAAGTTTAGATAACAGCAACGCACAGAAAGCTCCCAACAGTTTATTTGCAAACCCTCCACGTAGTAGTTGGGATGCAGCGGCACGCATTTATAAAGCAAGAGCAAAAGAACAGGCTGAGCGTAAAGCACGCGCACAGGCTTTAGCAAATTTACTGAATGCCAAAGCAGCAGGATTGTATGACGCAACACAGCAGGTTTACGCTAATAGAGCAAAAGAACAGGCTGAGCGTAAAGCACGCGCACAGGCTTTAGTACCGGTAAACAATACCGTCGCACCGCAGATGAGCAGAATGGGACACGGCGAGCTGACCTTGCAGAACGGCAGGGCACAAGGCCTTACTGATGAAGAACAGGCTATTATTAACCGCTATCAGGGCAATCCCGATGCTTTCAACAGGAAGTTTAAGGAAAGCGTAGAGTCTGTTCAAGCGGCAGTACAACGTGGCGACATTACACAAGACGTAGGCAGAGCATATCTCAAAAACCTTGCTAATATGTATGATACTGTTATCGGGCCTATTCAGAATAACGGCGTTATCATGCAAAGGCAAGCCCCTGCCATTATTAAGATGCTTGGCAATTTACGTGATAAACGTAGACGCGGTGATACTGGCGTATTACCTAATCTGCTGCAAGAAAACGGCAACGCCGATAGAAGTGCAGCGTTTGCAAATAGAAGAGCAGCAGAGCAAACCGAAAAGCAAAGTCGGCAGCAGGCTATCGCTAATATTATCAATGCTAGAGCTGCTCAGAAGCGGGATAAAGCAGAAACAGAGTATATATCTTCTGGAAAGGGAATTGCCATTACACTTCCTAAAGGAGCAACTGCCGAAGCGAAATTTGTTAAGAACAAAAAGAATGGCAAAAAAGAAGTTGAGCTTAGATTCAGCGGCGAAAAGATTAGTGACGAATTTAAAAAGAAACTGAGAGCACACGGCTTTGACTGGAATGTTGGCAGGAAAGCGTGGGTAGCAGAGGAAAATATCGTTACTAAAGCAGTTGCTGATAAGCTTACGCAGAAAGATAATGGAGAAGTAAAAAATGGCAAAGAAGAAACAGAACGCATTGACAAAACTGAGGAGAAACGTGGAGCAGAGGGCGACACTGGGGAAACTAGAAATTCCGAAACAGAGCAAGCCGAAGCCGAACACGCTCCCAAATCTAATCAAGATGAAGTAAATAAAAAAGCCGTTAGCAAAAATGCTAGCGGCATTGATAAAGCGAAAGTTCAAGAAGTGCTTGAAGCTATTAGTGATACAGAAGTATTCGACGGTCTTGCAGAACCTACGAATATTAACAAAATGATTGTAGGCAAAAGCAAAGAAGAGTTGTATAAAATTGCCATTGATAATATCAAAAGCAAGTTAGGTAAAATTTTTACCGACCCGCTAAGCAATAAAATTTATTTTGCGCCCGGAAACACTGAAAGTATCGAAGATTACGCACTGCATTTAATTGCAGGAATGGGCAAACTGGTTGAAGATATTAGAGTGCAACGCGTTCTAGGAGTTCTTCTGTCGGATAAAACCATTCAAAAGCCTTGGGCTATCATTAGACAAGCTAACGGACGCAAGATGTATTTATCTGTTTATCGTGGCGCAAACAGTATGACTAACGGGCTGATTATCGGTGTAGAGGAAGGACAGGACGGCAGAGTAGTTACATCTATGCTGACTGCCAACAAAAAAGGCGACAAAAAAGCCGCTCTACGTGAATTTAAGAAACACGTAAGCGGTGCTGATGAAGTCTTATATATTTGGGAGGGACTGACCGGGCATTCGCGCCCCTCGTCCGACCAACAGGCTTCTACGGCTAATGCCAGCCTAGACCCGTCCGGTAACCAAAGTATAGCACAACCAGCGGAGAATGTCAAAAAACTAAACTTACCAAAAGGCACTACTGTTGATGTATCAATCGTAGGCGATAACTCTAACATCATTCAAGTCAAGTTTAACGGCGCACAGGGCGAAGGCACTGGCGGTATTATGGGCAGAGCAGGCTATAAATGGAAAAGCGATAAGCAAGTATGGCAGGCACGCAAGACTGAAAAGGCAATGGATGTTGCAGAGCAGTTAGGCTATACCGAGGAAGCAAAACCGCAAGAGCGTGACTATGAACTTGAACGTGATGAATTGTGGGATACCTTTGCTACAAAACTTGGCATTGATAATATTCTGAGCGTTGACAAAGCTAATGAGGAATTAAAAGGCGTAGAAGGATTACACGACGGAGCTATTGTGTATTATGACAACAACAATAGGATTTATCATATTATTTCTAAAGAATCCGACCCAGAAATGCTGAAACTCGGTTACAATTATGATGTTAGTACATTCGACATTCATCATATGCCAATCAGAGCAGGAGCAGTAAAAACTGCTGATGAAGTTATTAAACGTGTTACAGGCAGAAGCGAACAAAAAGCAGAACCTAAAGCAAAGCCTAGCGCAGATGCTTTCAGCAAGAACCCAGATGCACTGGTTAAAGGCGATAAGATTTCCTCTATGCCTTTAAGCGCAATGAAATTTATTAAAGATATGTTCGATAAGGGCGAAGCTAGGCAGAATGCGAAAGATGCTATCAGAATCGCACTGTTCAAATCTAAAGACTTAGAAGCAAGCGCACGTAATAACACGTATGATAACTTCAAAATTGCTTATTTCGATGCAGCGGAGAATTATCTTGCGGACAACGTAGACAACAATCCTGCTTATGCTAAATTGCTGGAAAGCGGAAACTTTGCTAAAGAGAACATGGAACGCGCCGCAAAAGAAACTTATAATTTATTCCGTGTAGGCATGGAGAAGCAAGCAGAGTCTAAACCTGCTGAAAAGCAGGAAACTAAAGAGCCTGCTGCACGTTTTGACGGTGAGCGCGCAAGAAAATCCCTTGACGCTTTAATCGGACGCAAGAAAAAGAACGAGCCGCAGAAGAACGATGTTGTTCCGAAGTCTAAGTTTATGAATGTATTCAACGAGGATGAGTTAGACGCAGAGATTGAAAAAGCTAAAAAGGAAATGAGCAAATTATCTGCTAATCCGATGTTTAACCCTGCGTTGATGAAGTCTTTATTTAAGATTGGCGGCATCTACTTGCAAAAAGGCGTGAATAAGTTTGCTGCATGGGCGGATAACATGGTTGATGTTATGGGCGAAAAGGTACGTCCGTTCCTGCCTGCGGTATGGGATTCTCTTAAAAAGTACCCGGATAACCAAAAATTTAACGATGATGTTATGACTGCGGTAATGGAATACGTCGGAGAAGGCGTGGACAATGGCAAGAGCTTATCTGCCATTAAACGCGAATTTGCTGATGATTACGGCGACGAATACCTTGGCTATGTTGATGCTGCCTTTGAGGGAGTAAAGAAATATCCTACTTCCGATAATGTTGCAGATGTGGTAGAATCTAAGCAGGATAATACCGAAGGAGGTAAGGAAAATGGACCTGACGGACAAACAATTCAAACAGGAGATTCAAGCGGAAGCGGAGCGATACGAAGAGGAGTTTCAAGCTCTGGAAAGGCCGTTCATGCCGGGGGACGGGGAAGTGAGAGACCTGATAGCCTATTGGGAAGAGAGCCGTCCGAAGATGGTGGCACGTCTGAAGAAACTGGGAATTCTTCAAGAGTTCGCAATCGTGAGCATAACCAGAGCGGACGACCAGTTGGAAAAGAATCTGAGTTCGGGAATGTACATAACGGACGCAAGGGAGAGCGCAGCGCGGAACAAACTGATGTGGCCGGAAGCGTGGGACGAAGAAGCCGAGGAACAGACGGAGGACGAACTGGAGTAACTACAAATTATCATATCGAAGACCCAGACGCACTTATCGGCGGAACACCGAAGGTGCGTTTTTTGCGTAACAAAAAAGCTATTGAAGTTGTTCAAGAGCTTTTGGACAACGAACGTCCGGCAACAAAAGAAGAACGTGACGCAATGGCTGCTTATATTGGCTGGGGTAGTTTTGGGCAGGAACTGTTCCAAGGCACATGGGAAAAACCGATATATAAGGACGGCTGGAAAGAAGAAAATGATTGGTTACGTGACACTTTAGGCAAAGACGCATGGGAAGAAGCGCAGAATTCTATTATCAACGCTCATTACACAGACCCATATACAATCAATTCTATGTGGGAAATGGCGAAAAACATGGGATTCAAAGGCGGCAAGGTATTAGAGCCTTCAATGGGTGTAGGCAATTTCTTCGGATTAATGCCTAAAGGCATTGCAGAAAAAAGCCAACTGACCGGTATTGAGCTTGATAGAACAACAGGGCGAATGGCACAGGCCTTATATCCGCAAGCCAATATTCAGATTAAAGGATATGAAGAAAGCCGCACGCCGGATAATTTCTACGATATGATTATAGGCAATGTTCCGTTTGGCAATTTCAATATCGCAGATAGGCGTTACGGTAAACTAAAACCATTAATTCACGACTTCTTCTTCTTAAAAGGTATTGACCAATTAAAGCCCGGCGGCATTATGATGGCCATTACAACAAAAGGTACTCTTGATAAAGCAGACGCACGTGTGCGTATGGAGTTAGCGAAAAAAGCAGACCTTGTTGCAGCATATCGTTTGCCGACAGGAGCCTTTGATAAATATGCAGGAACTAATGTAGTTACGGATATTCTTATCTTTAAGAAGCTTGATAAGCCTAGAATAGGCGTGAGGGAGCTTGAATGGGTAAATTCTAGCAAGTATCAAACTACTTTCCGTGGACAGCAGGAAACATATTATTACAATGATTATTTTAAAAATCACCCAGAAAATGTTTTAGGCATAATGGAATTCGGACATGGAACTACAACTGGCAGACCTGGGCTAACTGTAAAAAGGTTAGATGATTTTGGCGAACGCTTGAAAGAAATTCCCAATGAAGTTCCGAAAAATATTTTTGAAGCGGATAAGGCGCAGGATAATATTCAATACATAAGCAACCATAAGGGCGGCGAGCAAGGCAGCGTCACTGCTGAGGGCGGAAAACTCTACACTGTCTACGGGGACCAACTTAAGCCGCTGGCTGATACGAAAAAGTATTCTGTAAAAAGCGACAAGCAAACAGCTCAACGCATACAGGAAATTAATGATTGGATTAAACTGCGTGATACGCTGGGTGCTTTATATGATGCTGAGCGTACAGATGCTGCAAACATGGAAGAACTGCGAGCGGAGCTTAACAAAGTATTCGATGACTACTGCGCTAAGTATGTAAAGCAAGGCAAATGGGAACGCAAGGGCAAGGACGAGCAGCCGCCATTCCGCCAGTCTTATGTTAACAAGTATATGAAGTCTATCGAAGAACCTTCTGCAGCGCGTGTAATGGCTTTAGTGGACGACAACGGCAATAAAACTGCTATCTTTAGTAAGCGTAGCGTGCGTGGCAGCAATACGGATATTAAGAATCCCACCATATCGCAAGCATTAATCATGCAGCGCAATGAGAATGTAAGCAATCTTGATATTGATCGTATTGCCGAACTTGCAAAGAAAAGCAAGGCGGACGTTATTTCTGAGCTTACTAAGAGCGGAACTATTTTTAAAACTCCGGCAGGAAACTATGAAGTAAAAGATGTGTACCTGTCTGGCAATGTACGCCAGAAGCTAAGGGAAGCAGAGGACGCATTGCAGAGCGGCGATAAAGATATGCAGGCTAATATTGAGGCGCTGAAAAAAGTTATTCCTGAAACAGTGCCTTATTACAATATTAGCACTAGCATGGGCGCAACATGGATACCGCAAGACGTATATCGTCAATTCATTGCACACCTTTTAAGTGTAGACAGCATTGATAACATTAAACTGACCAGAACAAAAGGATATAGCGTAGAACTTGGCAAAGGATATAATAACCTTAATGCTGCTACTACTGTGTACGGCTTATCTGAAATTCCTTTTAGCAAATTATTAACTCATGCTTTCAATCACACTAAACCCGTAATCACCATGCGCAAGAGTGGGGAAGTTGTCGAAGACACGGAAGCAATGAATAAAGCTAACGATAAGTTAGAGAAAATTTATGATGAGTTTAATGATTGGCTGTGGAAAGACAACAGCCGCAAGTTGCAGCTGGAGCATGAATACAACGAGATTATGAACGCTATCGCCGTTCCGACGTATGACGGAAGCTTTATGGATATGCCGGGTATGGCGCTTCTGCGTGGCAATTCTCAGTTTAACTTGCGGCAACACCAATTAAACGCTATCTATCGTGGGCTAATTAATGGCAGCGGCGTATATGCTCATGAAGTCGGCACGGGCAAAACATATACGATGGCAGGACTTGCGATTGAAAGCCGACGTTATGGACTTGCAAAGAAACCTTTATTGCTGGCGTTCAATGCAAATAGCGCGAGCGTAGCTAAAGAAATCAACGATATGTATCCGGGCGCAAAGGTGCTGTACATTGATAATTTAGACCGCAAAAACATTAAATTGAAGCTCGAGCAGATTAGAACTGATGATTGGGATTGCGTGGTAATGCCGCATTCACTTGTCGATAAACTGTCCTTTAAAGAAGATACTTTAATGGCAATGGCAGAGCAACAAATTTATGAATTAGAGCAAGCGGCTATTGAAGCAGCAGAGCAAGACGGAGAAAAAATTTCTGTTGAGCAAATGGAAAAAATGCGTACCGCTGGCAAAGATGAAAAAGTAAAAGGCGTGCGCAGCACAACAGCTAAAAAACTTGTCACGATGCGCAATAAAATAATCAATCAAATTAAGCAGAGTGCGTTAAATGCTTCTGCGGAGGATGCAATTTCTTTTGAAGATCTAGGCATTGACATGGTACTGGTTGATGAAGCACACGCATTTAAAAAACCGCCATTTGCTACAACAAGAAAAATCAAAGGCTTAACTACTGAATCAAGCAATCGTTCTATTCAGTTAAGCTTCATCACTCAATATATTCAATCTATCAATGATGGGCGCGGCGTTCATCTTTTCACTGGCACACCAATTACTAATACGCTGACGGAAATGTATCATATGATGAGATATGTTATGCCGAAAGCCATGGAAGATGCAGGAATTAAAGATTTTGATAGCTGGATGAATTCTTTTGCGGAAGAAACAGCCGATATGGAGTTCACTTCTACCGGCGACGTTGAAATGGTAAGTAGGCTTGCAAGCTTTACCAACGTTCCAGAATTAAGACGTTTTGTTGGGCAATACTGGGATACAGTGTTTGCTGATGATATGCCAGAGTTCAAGCCTAGGGAAACAGCAAGCGGCAAAACCATTACTGATAAGCTTACTGATGAAGAGCAGGACGAATTGCTTAATGGTTACACGGAAGAGCCACAAGGAAGACCATATAAAAAGGTTATTGTCGAAACTCTTAAGCTTACTAATTCGCAAAATACAATTCTGAATGATTTAGTGAAAAAAGCCAAGAGATACAAAGATGCTACCAAGCAGGAGCGCAAAAAGATTGCAAGGCAAGAATTCCACGCAACCCCGCTTTTGATTAGCAACGACGCAAGCCTTGCAGGTATGGATCCTAGACTATATGATATTAATATCAATACCCAAGGTGAAGAAACAAAGATTGACCGTTGTGTAAGCAACGTAGCTAAAATCTACAAAGAAGGTACAGACGCGCATCCGACCGTACAAGTAATCTTTACAGACGTTGGTTACAGCGATACTAAAACGCGTTCAATTCCTCAACGAACTGGTTTTGGGGCAGGCGATTTTAAATCAGTCAAGGAAACTGTTCCTACGTTCAATATGGCGAAAGCTTTAGTTAAACAATTAACCGAGCAAGGTATTCCAGAGAATGAGATTGTCGTAATGAAAGCCTCGTATTCTCCAGAAAAACGTGCTCAAATTGCTGATATGTTAAAAGCTGGCAAGTATCGTGTTGTCATAGGTTCGACAGCAACTTTGGGCGTAGGCGTTAATATGCAGGACAATTTGCGAGCAATGCACCATTTGGACTGCCCGTGGATGCCGGGCGACCTTACACAAAGAAATGGGCGCGGACATAGACAAGGCAATCATTGGAATACTGTACTTGAGTATAGATATGTTACAGAGAAGCTTGATACTAAACGTTGGCAGACTGTTCTTCGTAAAGATGCTTTTATCAACAGCTTTATGAAATCTAAAGTAGGCGACAATTCCGTCCGTGCTTTTGAGATGGGCGCAGACGACATGAACGACAAGGACACCGATTCTGATTTGCTGCAAACTTTGTCCGAAGCCAGCGGCGACCCTCGTGTGCTTATTCAGAAAAAGTATGAAACCAATCTCGCTAAATTAGAGAGAAAGGAGCGTACTTTTATTGCCGGTATCGAAGATATTAAGGGAAGACTGAAATATATCGACAGCGTTATTGAGCATAAAAAAGATGAGTGGAAGGCGCTTTCTGCTGATGCTGAAACATTCGTTGCTAATAAAAAAGCTGATTTTGAAATCAAATTGGTAAGCAGCCTTAAAGTTGGTGCGAGCAGAAAACTTGTGACGTTCGATAATCGCACGGATGCACAAAAGCATTTAGGTGACATCTTAAAGCAGGTTATGGACATCGGCGTGGACAATCGTATTGGCGAGTATACTGGATTTGAAGTGGTAGTAAGAAAAGAAGCTTCCAGTATTGACGGAACATATCAACCTGTAATTCGCCTCAACGGCGAAACAACACACTTATGTGGCACTCCGAGCATTGGCGGTATTGCGTCAAAAGCTGCTAACATCCCGGGCAGAGTTGGCAAGGCTCAAACTGCCTACGAACAAGCAAAAAAAGATAAAACAGAACTTCAGAAAGCGGCGCAAGAAACTTTCCCCCAGCAAGAACAGTTGGACAAAACGCGAAAACAGCTTGAGGAAGTTAAACAAGATAGAATGTTATCTCCCACGCCGCCGCCAGAATGGTTAGTTAATGGTGTAACCTTAAGCTCTACGTTCTATGTAGACGATAAGCCGTATTCGCTTTCTGGATATAGAGCTAATAGTGATGGCTATTATCTTGTGGGCGAAGCAAACGGAGAACAGCGTGTATTTCCGTTCCAAGATGCTACTGATATTCAGGGCATGAAAGTGTATGATATGACAAATCATGTGCCAAGTCCTGCATATAAAGCACCGAGCGCAGAAGATATAAAAAATGCGACGGCAAACAATACTCAATACTCCGTATCTTCCGAAGCAGTACAACGTGCAAAAGAAGAAGTAGAAGCGGAAATCAGAGCGGCGTTCCCCAACGGCAAAGTAGAATACGTCAACGGTGCACCGACTATCACAATGCCTAATGATTCTAAATTCCAATACAGTATTCGTGAAAACATCGTTGTAAATGCTAAAGAGCAGAGAAAAGCCGACGCAGCGCACGGCACTAGCGGCGCTAGGGTACAAGGTTTTTGGAAGAAGTTTACAGGTAATGGCGTTCAAAGAATGTTGGCAGTATCTAAAAACAGCGAACGTGGCACGGCTTTTCATGAAGCTATGCACGCTGCTATTGACCTTGTACTGACCGAAAAAGAAAAGAACGCACTGTACAACTACTACGAAAAGAAAGCTAAAGAGCAAAATCGTGATGTTGACGAAGTAATTGCAGATGCTTATCGTGACTGGGTACTTGCTAGACAGCGTAAGAGCGGTACTATGTTTGGCAAACTTTGGCGTAAAGTCAAAGACTTCTGCATCAGAATCAAGGCAATCTTTGACAAGGGCGCAGAAGTAGAACGTATCATGCAGGATATTGAAAGCGGCAGAGTGTACGAACGTGGCACTAATAATCATAGCGTGACGAAGCGCATTTCCTTTAGCAAAGAGGAAATTCAAGGCCAAAAGGGCAGCGGCACTACACAAGTAGCGACTACGCGTACTATGTACGTTAAGGCGCTGAAGTGGTTGCGCAATCAATATCCGGAAGCTAAAACAGTGCTTGACTACGGCGCAGGCTTAGGCTTAGGCACTGACGATATGCGTTCCAACAATCCCGACTTGAACATAGACTGCTACGAGCCTAATCCGGAGAGATGGGCAGGAAAGCAACCGCCGACTTACACAAACAACACTCAAATCAACAAGGACTATGACTTAATCCTTAACACTAACGTGCTGAACGTTGTTGAGAAGCCTATTCGCGACTTGATTGTTAAAGACATTGCAGATCACCTTACTATGGGCGGCAAAGCGTTGATAACAACAAGAGGTTGGAGCAACGATGTAAACGCAGCGAAAAACTTCAAGCCTGCCGACGAGCATCATGCAATATGGATAAACAAAGGAAAGAACGGCTATGTGTTCCAAAAAGGCTTTGACGGCGACGAACTGAAGAATTATATTGAAGAACTGTTAGGCGACGAGTTTGTAGTTGAAAAGACCAGACCGACATTCGGTAAGTCTAGCGTTACAATCACAAGAGTTAAGGCGCAACCTAATAAAAGCGCAAAGCAACTTGGATTATTCGATACTGACTCTTACCAAGAAATGCCAGACTCCTACAAAACTTTGAAAGGTTCTGTTGTTAAACGTTCCAAGTATGGAGTAGGCAAACAAATGGGAAGCCAGGTTTACTTACACAAAGACTATGTTAGCGACGTGATCCCGAAAAAAGTATGGGAGAACGCATTAAAAGTTTTGAGTGATGCAGACAGCGACTTTGAGTACAACTGCGTTATGTATGACACCAAGACCGGGAATGTAAGGTTCGATGAAGCTCCGGACTTTGACGAATCACGAGAGCCTATTGTCGGGGATACCATAACTGTAAAGCCTGACGGAACTGTTAAGCGCGGGCACAGTAACTATATATGGCATCATAAATGGTTGTGGGTAAAGAATGATTATCAAGGCTTTGATGTTAATCAGTCGAAAGCATGGAGTAATAAATGGTTAGGCACTCTAACAGAAACTGCTGACGGCAATGGCATAGAACGTTGGAACACACAGTTAGACCGCTTTAATCTTGAACATGACGGCGAGGAGGTTCATTATTCCGTTGCTTCTCCCAAGCACAAAATCGCTAACGCATTTACCAATACCGAGCGTAAAGGCGTAGTAGACAGTGCGAAAGACTTCTTCAAAGAACACCGCAAATCTCTTTACCAAGATTGGTTCGACAAGAACAATCCGCTGAAAGGCTTTGACGCACTGACGAAAGCAACAGGCGGCTTAAGCGTGTATGACCAAGTGCAGAGCTTACCGGCTACTACCGCGGGTATGCTGAAAGCGTTGACAGAGGGCACTGCACAGCACGTCAAAATGGCTAATCAGCACTTGAAGAATGTTAAGATGAAATACAATGTCACTCTTGCTATGGCGTTAGAGAAAATCGACAAGAAGCAAATGGACAAGGCTTATCCGAAATATCTTGCAGAGAACGGCTTTGATAACTGGGTAAACGCTTTAGGCGCATACTTAGGTGCAGAGCGTTGTTTGGAAATGGCGCGGTTGGCAAGAGCTGAGGGCAAGACCTATAAATTCCCTAAAGGCTTGACTGAGCAGGAGTGCCAAGATTTCGTGAATAAAGCTCCGCAACAGTTTAAGGCTGCCGCTGATATTTTCTACAAAGTAAACGATAATGTAATCTCCATCATGGAGGATGCAGAAGTATTCAGTCATGATCTGGCGAAAACCTTGCGTACCAAGTATAGAAAATACTGTCCGTTACTCCGTGACTTCTCCGACACTGCCGCAGCAGACAGCTTTATCGGCGGACTGACAGAAGGCGGACGTGGTATTGGTAATGTATCTGTTCCGCTGAAACGAATCAACATTGAAGGCAGCGAACGCGGCGTGCTGAATCCGTTGGAAACAATCTTGAAGTCTTATGCGGTAATGCTTAACAGAGCAGAGCGCAACAAGGTTGCTTTAATGGCTGTGGAGAATTCAAGAACCGCAGATCTGCATGAGCTGATACAGGAAGTACCAGGCACTACCGCTGACCCGAAGAACTGCGTATTCACTGTACTGATTAACGGCAAGAAGAAAGCATACAAGACTACACAAGACTTGTACGGTCCTATTGTTGGATATAACTTGCCAGCTGCAAACCTAGCTTTTGGCGTAGCAAGAACCGCCGCACGTATGCTCAGAACAGGTGCTACAATGTCCCCGAGCTTTATCCTGCGCAACGTCCTGCGTGATACTGTTTTCGCAGGCATTGCAAGTAAAAACGGCTTTATCCCTATTGTAGACACTGTTCGTGGTGCAATAGCATTAGCGAAAGACCCGGCAATGAGAGCAGAGTTTGAAGCGGCAGGCGTTACTGAATACAACTTCTATTCTTCGCAGAAAAGCAGAATCAAATCTCTTGACGCTATGGCAGGCGAAACTCCGGCTAGTGCGTGGGAGATTATGAAAGCAGTATTCAGCAGGCTTGAAGCAACAAGTGATTTCTTTGAATCCTCTACACGTATGGGCGAGTACATGAAGGCACGTCAAAAAGGCCTGAGCATGGAAGAAGCCGCACGTGCCGCAAGAGAGGTTACACTTGACTTCTCACGTAGCGGACGCATAGGCGAGCAAGTAAACCAAGTAGTACCGTTCTTCAATGCCTGCTTGCAAGGCGGCGATAAAATGGTAAGACTGTTCCGTGAAGATTTTGTAGGTACATCGCTGAAGGTGTTTAAATACATCGTACTGCCTAGCCTGCTTATAATGGCTATGAACTGGGATGAGGACTGGTACAAAGACCTTGACCCCGATATTAAGAATAACTATTGGTGTTTAGGCAGAAATATCCGCATCCCTAAACCGCAGGAAGCAGGCGTGCTGTTCGGTAGCGGCATTGAAGCGCTGTTCCAACAGGCAGCAGACAAAGATAAGGATGCAGTAAGCAACTTCTTGAAAGCGTTCAGCAGCAATATGATGCCCAGTGTGTTACCTACATTAATTCTGCCGCTGATTGAGTGGAGTGCAAACTATTCATTCTTCAAAGGCCGTCCGCTTGTAGGCAATAAATACTCACGTCTGCCAGACGAGTTACAATATAATGACTACACTAGCGAGCTGAGCAAGGGAATCGGCAGTGCGTTGAAAGTATCACCTATGAAGATTGATAATCTTGTGCGTGGCTATACAGGCACTATGGGTGCGTTGTTGTGGAGCATGGCAGGCGAGCCGTTTGCGAAAGCAAATAATCTGCCGGCGAAACATTTCAGTGAATTGCCGTTTGTGCGTGACTTTAATGTCACCGACGCTAATTTAAGTAGACCTATGAACGAGTTTTATGGTATACTAGATAAAGCGAACAGACAACACGCAGGCTATGGAGTTAAAGGCAAGCCGGAAGCCGCAGTAAAAGGCATCCGCAGCGCAGGCAGCATGATTAGTAAAATCCGCAAGGACATTGACAAAATCACACACAGCAACTTAACACCGGAGCGCAAGCGTGAATTGATTGACAAGCGTAAGGAGAAGATGAACCAAATTGCAAAACAAGCCACTGCAAGGTATGGCAAATATTTCGAGTAGTATAAAATGCAGGGGAAATATTTATAAATAACTTGAGGTGCACAAATGGAATTAGACCTTAACTGGTATAGTACAGTCATCAGCCTTTTAGCTTTGATTGTTACCTACTGTATCGTTGAGCCGCTGAAGACCGCTATTGGCGAGCTGAAACTGAGCATTGACGATTTAAAGGTAGAGATGAAGTTGAACAGGCAGGCTATCCAGGTATTGGAGCAACGCCACGCACGTGTTGAAGAACAAGTAAAGACCTTGTTTAACGAGAATGACGAGCAAAACGAAAGACTGAAGGAACTGGAACACAGGTGCAAAGACTGTAAGGAATGTAGAAACTGAATAATGAAAGCCGTGCTAAAAATAGCACGGCTTTTCTATTTAAGGAAGTGAGATATAATGCGAAAACTAATTAACATGTTAAAGAAGAACGACAACGCTTACAGCGTAGGCAGAATCTGCGCTGTGATTGGCTTTGTTGTTTGGGTATTGGTTACACTATGGCTTGCTTTTTTTGCCAAGACCTGGAGCGGCTACGAGAGTTGTACGCTTGGTATGGTTACACTGCTGCTTGTGCAGCTTGGCAACAAGGCCATTGAAACAAGAATGTTTAAGGTGAAAAGTGAGGAGCGGAACGATGAGTGATTGGAACAAAAACCTTGCGAGAGAAATCGCAAAAGGCATTATCGCAACAGGCATTGAAGGCGGTTATGACAGCGTAGCAAAGTCTACGGCTTATAATTATCCGTCAATCGGCGTGTCACAATGGGAAGGCAACAGAGCTGATGAGCTTTTGAGAGCTATTCCCGGCGGTGAGGAATTTATCGGCAGAACCTATATTGATATTAAGGCAAGCGGCGAACTGCCGAGGCTTAAAGAGCTGTTGAGAAGCGACGCAGGGCAACAGGCGCAATTAGATCAATTATCCCGTGACTGCCTGCAATACGTAGAAGTGCTCCAACAGGTGCCGACGTTGGACGATACACGTTGCATTATCTATGCCGGCATGTGGTGCCCAACAAGTACTTATGTTGTAAAGCGTTTTTTAGAGAATCGTTTTGAGCGCGTAGACCTGCGCAGTCTGGAGGCACTCTATAAACTGTTTAAGAATTACTATTGGATTGCTGCTGACGTTGGCGAAA
>OLVT01001372.1_pt1 | contig 20929 bp, 18 predicted proteins | sample 1673241 | NCBI WGS metagenome assembly OLVT01 (sample SAMEA3178936, study PRJEB25190) | human gut metagenome | biome: human gut; feature: human-associated habitat; material: faeces | place: Austria | collected 2013 | reverse complement strand
GTTCTTAAAAACTCCATAGATATTTCTTGACACGCCGCCGCCCGCCATCGAGCCGGTTTCCTACACCTATTTGGGTATGAAACAGCTTATGGCGGGCGGCGGCGTTGCCCTGATCGGCATGACCCTTGTACCGCTGCTTTCCGGCCTGTTCGGATAATGACGGAGGGATAACCTATGCAAAGCATACTCGACAAGCTGGCGGAGTGGCTCAAAGAGCTGCTCATCAGCGGGATACTCGGTAACCTGTCGGGGATGTTTGACACGGTAAATACCAAAGTGGGCGAGATCGCCGGGGAGGTTGGCATGACGCCGTCGGCATGGAACGGCGGCGTTTTCAACCTCATCCGGTCTCTGTCTGAAACAGTCATTATCCCCATAGCCGGTATCATCTTAACCTTTGTGATGTGCTACGAACTCATTCAGCTTGTGATCGAGAAGAACAACCTGCATGATGTAGACACATGGATTTTCTTCAAGTGGATATTCAAAACCTTTGTGGCCGTGTTCTTAGTCACCAACACCTGGAATATCGTTATGGCAATCTTTGATGTTGCCCAGAACGTGGTGAGCCAGAGCGGAGGTATCATTACCGGTTCTACCAGCATTGATCTCTCCGCTGCCATCCCCGATATGGAGGCACAGCTTGAGGCTATGGACTTAGGACCTCTTTTAGGGCTGTGGTTCCAGAGCATGGTGGTTGGACTCACCATGAATATCCTCTCCATCTGTATCTTCCTGGTGGTCTATGGCCGTATGATCGAGATTTACCTTGTGACCTCCGTGGGACCTATCCCCTTTGCTACCATGAGCAACCGGGAATGGTCCGGCGTGGGGCAGAACTACTTAAAGTCTCTGATCGCTTTGGGCTTCCAGGCGTTTCTCATTATGATATGCGTCGGCATTTATGCGGTCCTCATCCAGGAGATTTCCACCGCCGACAACATATCCGCTGCCATCTGGGGCTGCATGGGATACACGGTCCTCTTATGCTTTACCCTCTTTAAGACCGGCAGCATGGCAAAGGGCATTTTCAGCGCCCATTAAAGGAGGTGTATTGAACAAAGAACTATGATATAATCATCTAAAAAGGAGGGATAAGATTGGAACAGAGAAAACGCCCCGGTGGAGATGGAGGACTGGGTTACTATACTTCGTGGGAAAAATCTAAAGGTAATGGTTGTATCTATTGTGGAAAACCTGCTACGACAAGAGAGCATGTTCCATCAAAAGCATTCTTGGTAGAACCATATCCCGAAAATTTATCTACCATTCCTGCGTGTTTCGAGTGCAACAATGGTTACTCCGAAGATGAAAAGTATGTTGCCTGCTTTTTAGATGTCTTGAAAAGTCATATTTATTTAGATTATAAACTACAGAAAGAAACTGATAGTCGGTTGTCAAAAGATGAAAAACTCAAATCTATTTTGAATGAGCAAATCCGAACCGAAGATGGTAAAGTGTTTATTCGTCCCGACAATCAACGGATACAGCGAATACTTCTAAAACTTGCAAAAGGTCATGCTGGGTTTGAACTGGACTATGTAAATTTTGATAATACAGAAACACAAATTTGGTATGAGTTCATTTTTAATATGTCTGAAAATGACTTGTACGAATTTAACAGTATTCCTACATATCAGGTGTATCCTGAAGTAGGGTCAAGAGGTATGTATATTATTCAAAATATTGTTACAGATGACGCCCAAACCTTTGCCAACTGGATGGATGTGCAAGATGGGCAGTATCGCTATCAAGTATCCTACAATGATAATGACAGTATATCTGTAAAAATTGTGATTTTGGAATTGCTATACTGCGAAGTGAATTTTGAATAACTATATTTCAAAGCAGCTGTAAAAATGCAGTTGCTTTTTTATTTGGAGGTGTATGCTGATTGGCTTATGTGACCGTACCGAAAGACCTTTCCAAAATCAAGACAAAGGTATTTTTCGGACTGACAAAAAGGCAGCTTGTCTGCTTTACCCCGGCGGTGCTTTTAGGAGTGCCGCTTTTCTTTTTACTCAAAGAACCTGCCGGGAACTCCACGGCGACCCTGTGCATGATGATGTTTATGCTGCCGTTCTTTCTGCTTGCCATGTATGAGAAAAACGGACAGCCCTTAGAGGTGATCTTAAAGCAGATGATCGAAACAAAATTCATCCGCCCAAAGAACCGCCCCTATCAGACCAACAACTTCTACGAGGCCCTGGCAAGGCAGCGTGATCTGGAAATGGAGGTGAAACGGATTGTCCAGAACAGAAAATACGGTGGGAAAGGTAAAACTCACCGCCAGAGAGAAAAAGGCCGTGGATAAGGCTATCCGGCAGGCTAAAGGGGATGGAAAGCCCCATACCGCCCAGGACAGTATCCCTTTTGAGGTGATATACCCGGACGGTATCTGCAAGCTGCCGGGCAAATCCTATTCCAAAAGCCTTGCTTTTGATGATATAAATTACCAGCTCGCCCAGGCGGATGATAAGACAGCCACCTTTGAAAACCTGTGCGATCTGTATAACTACTTTGACGCTTCCGTTGGGGTGCAGCTCTCCCTTATCAGCCAGTATGTGGGCCGGGAGGAATTTGAACGCTCCATTGAGATTAGCAATCAGGGGGACAGCTTTGACAGTATCCGAAAGGAATATGCCCTCATGCTCCAGAACCAGCTCTCCCGCGGCAACAACGGCCTGGTAAAACGGAAATATCTGACTCTCACCATCGAGGCGGAGGACTTAAAGGCAGCCAGGGCAAGGCTCTCCCGGATTGAGACAGATGTACTCAATCTCTTTAAGGTAATCGGCGCTGCGACAAAACCACTAAACGGTAAGGAACGCCTGCAGGTCCTCCACGGGCTCATGCACCCGGACGGGGAGCTGTTCTCCTTTGAATGGGACTGGCTTCCTAAGACCGGCCTGTCTGTCAAGGATTATATCGCCCCGTCCTCATTCCAGTTCGGAAACACAAGGATGTTCCGCATGGGGAAGAAACTGGGTGCTGCCTCTTTCCTGCAAATCCTGGCACCGGAACTCAATGACCGTATGCTGGCAGATTTCATGGAGGCACAGGACGGCCTCATGGTGACGCTGCATATCCGCAGTATCGACCACAACGAGGCCATCAAGACCATCAAGCGAAAGATCACCGATCTGGACGCCATGAAGATCGCCGAACAGAAAAAAGCGGTCCGGGCAGGTTATGATATGGATATAATCCCCTCTGACCTTGCTACCTATGGCGGCGAGGCAAAGAACCTGCTCCGTGATTTGCAGAGCAGAAATGAAAGGATGTTCCTGCTCACATTCCTGGTGGTGAACTTTGCGGATACCAAACAGAAACTTGAAAACAATGTATTCCAGTCGGCGGGCGTGGCTCAGAAATATAACTGTGCCCTGACCCGCCTTGATTTCTGCCAAGAACAGGGGCTTATGTCCTCTCTCCCTTTGGGACTGAACCAGGTAAATATCAAGCGGAGCCTCACCACTTCCAGCACCGCCATCTTCGTGCCGTTTACCACCCAGGAACTTTTCCAGGGCGGCGAGGCGTTATACTACGGGCTCAACGCCCTTTCCGGCAACATGATTATGGCAGACCGAAAGCAGCTTAAAAATCCCAACGGCCTTATCCTGGGCACACCGGGCAGCGGCAAGTCCTTCTCCGCAAAGAGAGAGATCACCAATGTATTCCTGGTGGCAAATAAGAAAGATACCATCATCATCTGCGATCCAGAGGCAGAATACGCTCCCCTGGTTAACCGCCTGGGCGGGCAGGTGGTGAAGATTTCCCCTACCAGTAAGGACTATGTGAACCCTATGGATTTGAACCTCAACTACTCCGAGGATGAAAGCCCCCTGGCCTTAAAGAGTGACTTCATTCTTTCCCTCTGCGAACTGATCGTAGGCGGTAAGGATGGCTTGCAGCCCATTGAAAAGACCATCATTGACCGGGCTGTTACCACCGTGTACCGTGGCTACCTGGCAGACCCCAGACCGGAAAATATGCCTGTCCTCGGTGATCTCTATGCGGAAATCCAGAAACAGCCGGAGCTGGAGGCTGCCCGTATTGCCGCCGCCCTGGAGCTCTATGTGACAGGCAGCCTCAACATTTTCAACCACCGCACCAACGTGGACATTCAGAACCGCCTTGTGTGCTTTGATATTAAGGAATTGGGGAAACAGCTTAAAAAGCTGGGTATGCTCATCATCCAGGACCAGGTATGGGGCAGAGTCACCGAAAACCGGGAACTGCACGCCAACACCTGGTTCTACTGTGACGAGTTCCATCTGCTCTTAAAGGAGGAACAGACCGCCGCCTACTCCGTGGAAATCTGGAAACGCTTTCGTAAATGGGGCGGTATCCCCACGGGTATCACCCAGAACATTAAGGATTTGCTGGCAAGCCGTGAGATCGAGAACATTTTTGAAAACTCGGACTTTGTGTATATGTTAAACCAGGCAGCCGGCGATCGGGAAATCCTTGCAAAGAAACTGGGTATCTCCCCGCAGCAGCTTTCCTATGTGACCCATTCGGGACCGGGCGAGGGGCTGATCTTCTACGGAAACGTAATCCTGCCTTTCGTGGATCGGTTCCCGCAGGATACGGAGCTGTACCGCATTATGACGACAAAGCCGGAGGAAGTGGAAAATTTATAAACGCCACTATGCTTAAGAGGATGGAGGTGATATAATTTTGAAAAAAGCGAGGTGAAGATAATTGTTCGGAACAATAATATTGGATTCATATACATGGGATGAAATAGAGTTAATGGCAAATAACCTTGATGAAATATGTTCACCAACAGATACTCTCGGTTGGGCCTCTGCTGGAATTTATTCATTTTGGGATTATTACACTAAAGAAATTTTATATATTGGTTTAGCCTCTGATTTGTGTGTCCGTTTTAAGCAACATAATGGTTTACTTCCGATTGCTGAAAATGCGTGCAAAATCTCTCAGATAAAAAACTATTTTTCTAATCATGAGCGATTGGGGTATTCTATTTTAGTTCAATCTCCGTTATCACAACCAATCGTTCACAGAAATGAAACAATGTATAGAAAATTTTTAGAAACACCTAAAGGAATGCCTATCCTAAATTATGCAGGTGAGGAAGGTCTCGAACATATTCGGCAAGCGGAGGGACAACTTATAGAGTCTTATAAATTGGTGGTTGGTGATATTCCACCTTGGAACAAAATTGGTGGTGATACTTTTTCAAGAAAATATGCGTCAAAAGACAATTACCTATATGTAGTACAGGCATTCGCAAATAGTACAACTGATAATTACCTTGTTGCAAAATCAACTATTCGAGAAATAGCAGATAATGCAACTTACGAATGGTTTGAAGTACAACTACATGGCTTACGTATGATGATGTTATCTTTAAGAATGACTTTTGATGAAGCGAGAGACATTCAATTAAAATTTAACCCTTATTTTGAAACCCAATGGAATCGCATTATTGAAGAAAAATATTTAGAAAAGAAATTGAATGTATAGCACTCTTTTAAGCAAGCGTTACCGAAAATCTGGTAGCGCTTTTCTTATGCCCAAAATCAGGAGGTGAAACTATCTCTACAACTAAATTAACCCATTTAAGCCTGTTCTCCGGTATCGGCGGTCTGGACCTGGCGGCGGAGGCTGCCGGCTTTGAAACCGTCTGCCAGTGTGAATGGGCGGATTATCCCTACGCCGTTTTGGACAAACACTGGCCGGACGTTCCGAAATTCAGGGATATAACGACTTTGACAAAGGAGGCATTTTTTGAAAAAACAGGACTTGAAACCGTCACGGTCATCTCCGGGGGCTTCCCATGCCAGCCTTTTTCCACCGCAGGAAAGCAGAAAGGATTTGAGGATGAACGCTACCTGTGGCCGGAGATGTGCCGGGTTATTACAGAACTCAGACCCCGTTTCGTGCTTGGGGAAAATGTTGCTGGCTTCATCAATATGGGGCTCGACAAAACGATTTTTGACCTGGCAAAAGCGGGATACGCTGTTCTCCCATTCGTATTTCCGGCTTGCGGCGTCGGCGCATGGCATGAGCGCCAGCGAACTTTTATCATCGCGGCTGATGTTTCCTACGCCCCTTGCCTCCGACAAGGGAACCGTAAAGGACGCCCAAAGCCTGGATGTGTACCTGTCGGACAATGGGATTTTCCGAAAGAAGAACAAAAACGGAGCAATCTGGAGCCTGCCCCTGTCGGCTGCGGTGTTCTATCTGACGCCGGTAGCCTCGGACGGGTTCCGCTCAACGCTGAAACCATCTGCCTACGACCCGAAAAAGAAGAACGGGAACCTGGCAGCCCAGGTGATCTTCCAGGAAAATCCCCTCTCGGACAAGGCGGCCCTAAACCCGGACTGGGTGGAATGGCTCATGGGCTTCCCCAAAGGATGGACGGAGCTGTCCTCTGGGACAGGGAGCCGGAGGGAGTGCCCCGCATAACGGAGCAGACCAAAGACCGGGCACTCCGCTTAAAAACTCTGGGGAACGCGGTCTGCCCTCCCCAGGCGTATCCGATCTTTCACTTTATGGCGGAGATACTGACCGGCAGGTGTAAAGAACATTGTATCTGGGAGGTGATGGAACATGAAACAGTATAAGCCCCGTGACAAGGTGACCCAGAAGATCACCCGTGAGGGTGCAGTCGAAGAAAACCAGACCACGGGCAAAAGCGAAAATATCAGCGGCAAAGAAAAGGAGGCGGATTTTTCCGGGCGGCTTCACTTTACCGAGGAAGATCGTGCCATGCCGGAACTGGACCGCTATATCCGCAAAGCGGAACAGGCGGCAGATAAAGCGGAGGCTGCCAGGGAGCGTATCCCAAAGAAGAAAAAGCTGACTCGTGAACGGCTCTATGATGAGGCAAAGGGCAAGGGCAAAACGAAACTCCGTTTTGAGGAAGTGGAAAAGCCCATGTCGGAAGTCGCAAAGACAAACCCTGTTTCCCGTCCGGCTTCCCTGGCGGGCCGCATGGTGGCGGGCAAAGCCCACGGCAAAATCCATGAAGTGGAAAAAGAAAATTCCGGCGTGGAGGCAGGACATAGTATCGAGCGGACCGGTGAGCGTGCTCTTTCCAAAAGTTCCGGCATGGCAAAGACCGCCCTCCGCAACCACCGTCTGAAACCCTACCGGGAGGCTGCCAAAGCGGAACGGGCACTCCATAAGGCCAATGTGAATTTCCAGTATCACAAGGTCCTGTCGGAGAACCCAAACCTTTCCTCTAACCCGCTCTCCCGGTTCCTGCAGAAACAGAAGATCAAGCATAACTACGCTAAGGATGTGAAAAACGCTGGCAAAGCAGCCGGAAAAACCGGGCAGGCGGCAGGCACCGCTACAAAGAAAACCGCCCAGGCAGGAGAAAAAGGAGCCCGTTTTATTGCAAGGCATTGGAAAGGGGTGCTCCTAGTCCTGGCGATCGGGCTTCTTATCCTGGTTCCGGCCGGCGGCATTTCCTCCTGTACCAATATGGTGATCGGCGGCCTGGGTGCTGTCACCGCCACCTCCTATCCGTCAGAAGAACAGGATATGAAAGAGGTGGAGGCGGCTTACACCGCTATGGAACAGGATTTACAGTATGAACTTGACAATTACGAAAGCCTGAACCCAGGATATGACGAGTACCGCTTTGAGCTGGACGGTATCCACCATGACCCTCACGAACTGGCGGCTTATCTTTCCGCTTACTTTGGCGGGGCCTACACCCCGGCGTCTGCACAAGGGCAGCTCCAAACAGTTTTTAACCTGCAGTATGAGCTTACCGAAACGGAAACGGAAGAAATCCGCTACCACACCGAAACAAGGACCGACACCTGGACGGATGAGGATGGGAATACCCATACCGATACCTACGAGGTGGAAGTCCCCTATACCTACTACATTATGACCGTGACCTTAAAAAACCACGGTCTTTTTTATGTAGCGGAAGAAACCCTCACCGCAGAGCAACTTGAACTCTACCGGGCTTACCGGGACACCAGCGGAAATATGCCTCTGCTCTTTGGCGGCGGTTCTTTCGATACCAGCCCCTCCACCGATCTAAGCGGCGTGGAGTTTGTAAACGGCACCCGTCCGGGCAATCAGGAAATCATTGATCTGGCAAAAGCCCAGGTGGGAAATGTAGGCGGGCAGCCTTACTGGTCCTGGTATGGATTTGACAGCCGTGTGGAATGGTGTGCCTGTTTTGTTTCCTGGTGTATCAACCAGGCAGGATACAGCGAGCCGAGGTTCGCTGCCTGTGCCTCCCAGGGCGTTCCCTGGTTCAAGGAACACGGGCAATGGGCGGCAGGCAACTACACAGATGTAGCCCCCGGTGATGTGATCTTTTTCGACTGGGACGGCGGCGGTTCCGACCATGTGGGCCTTGTGATCGGAACAGACGGAACCAATGTTTATACCGTTGAGGGTAACAGCGGCGACGCCTGCAAGATTAAGAGCTACCCTCTTACCAGCCAGTATATCCACGGCTACGGCCTGATGAACTGGTAACAAATTTCAGAAAGGATGATATTTTATGGCGACGATTGAGAGATACAGAAGTGAGATTGAAAAGGCGAAAGCTAAGATCGGCGAACTGCAGAAAAAGGTCCGTGACCTGGAGCAGAAGATCGCCGAGGAAGAAAACCTGGAGATTGTCCGCATGGTTAAGGCAGTCAAGATGGACCGTGGAGAGCTGTCTGCTTTTCTGAAAGCCTATGCAAGCGGTGAGATCACCCTGCCGGAGGGGGATTACTCCGGGGATACGGAGGAAACCGAAGATGAAGAATAAGAGATTTTTCAGGAAGTTCCTGGTACTGGCAGCCGTTATGTTCTCCATGACGGCTTTTTCTGTGACCGCCTACGCCGGTGGCGGAGAGGCGGTGGAAACCCCGCCTGCAGAAACACCTCCGCCGGAAACGGAACCCCCGCTGGAGCCTGTCCCTCTCACCCCGGAGGGCAACCTGTCCCTGGTAGATGATATAGAGTCGGCTGGCAGTGAGGATAAACAGTTTATCACCGTTACCAGCAAAAGCGGCAATACCTTTTACATTATCATTGACCGGGCAGCAGATGGAAAGAATACGGTCCACTTTTTGAACCAGGTGGATGAGGCAGACCTGCTGGCTCTCACCGAGGGCAAAGAACCGCAGACAGCACCGGCGGTCTGCACCTGTGCGGAAAAATGCGAGGCCGGCAGTGTGAAGATGGACTGTGAAGTCTGCAAGAATGACCGTTCCGGCTGTGTAGGCAAGGAACCGGCAGCCGAAGAACCTAAGGAGGAACCCAAAGAAAAAGGAGGGCTTAATCCTGCCCTCATCCTCCTGTCCCTGCTTCTGATTGGCGGAGGCGGTGCGTTCTATTACTTCAAGTTCGTAAAGGATAAGTCCTCCACCAAAGGAAATGACGATCTGGGGGAATATGACTTTGAGGACGAATATGAGGATACCGAGGTTGAGTATCTGGACGACACACCAAAGGAGGATGAAAGCGTATGAAACTGATTATCGCTGAAAAACCCAGCGTAGCGGCGGCTTATGCCGCTGCCCTGGGTGCAAAGAATAAAAAAGACGGATACCTGGAGGGAAACGGTTATCTGGTGACCTGGTGTATCGGACACCTGGTATCCCTGGCGGAGGCGGGAGCCTACGAGGAACGCTACAAGAAATGGAACTATGAGGACCTGCCTATCCTGCCGGAAGTCTGGCAGCATGTGGTATCCCCAGGAAAGGAAAAGCAGTTTTCCATCGTAAAGTCCCTGATGGACCGCCCGGACGTGACGGAGCTGGTGAACGGCTGTGACGCCGGGCGTGAGGGAGAACTAATCTTCCGTCTGGCGGTGGAAATGGCCGGCTGCACAAAACCTGTCTGGCGGCTCTGGATTTCCTCTATGGAGGATACGGCTATCCGGGAGGGCTTTTCCCACCTGAAACCGGGCAGCCGCTATGAACCGCTGTACCATTCGGCCCTGTGCCGTTCTAAGGCGGACTGGCTGATCGGTATTAACGCCACCCGTCTTTTTTCGGTCCTCTACCATAAAACCCTGAATGTGGGACGGGTACAGACACCTACCCTGGCAATGCTGGCAGAGCGTGACGGAAAGATCATGCTCTTTCAGAAAAAGAAATACTACCATGTACGCCTTTCCCTTAATGGCCTGGAGGCAGTAAGCGACAGGGTGGACGAAAAAGAAAAAGCGGTATCCGTGCAGACGGCTTGCCAGAACGGGCAGGCCGTTTGTGTTTCCCTGGAACGGGAGAAAAAGACGGTAAAACCGCCAAAACTTTATGACCTCACCACCTTACAGAGAGAGGCCAACCGCCTCTTTGGGTTTACCGCCAAAGAGACCCTGGACTACGCCCAGGCGCTCTATGAGAAAAAGCTGCTGACCTATCCGAGGACGGACAGCCGGTATCTCACCGGGGATATGGCGGAGACTGTTTCTGCGGTTGCCGGACTGGCTGCAGGGCTGCCCCTGTTTTCCGCCGTTGGTGGATTTACTCCTGATGTGGCGGCGGTGATCTCCGATAAGGATTTATCCGACCACCACGCCATCATCCCTACTTTGGAGCTGGCAAAGCAGGAGGTATCCTTACTCCCTACCGGGGAGCGGAACCTGTTTATCCTGGTCTGCTGCAAACTTCTTTGTGCATTGGCAGCACCCCATGTATATGAGACCGTTTCGGCGGTGTTCACCTGTGGGGAGCATACCTTTACTGCCAAAGGCAAAGAAGTTGTTTCTCAGGGATGGAAAGAGATCGAACGGCTATTCCGTTCCTCTCTGAAAGAGAAACCAGAGGATGATCTGGAAGATGTGGCAACTCTCCCGGCACTCTCCCAGGGGCAGATATTCGACCATGTGGCCGCCACGGTAACGGAGCATTTCACCACGCCGCCCAAACCTTATACGGAGGATACCCTGCTGTCTGCTATGGAGCACGCAGGAACCGAGGATATGCCGGATGATGTGGAGCGGAAAGGGCTTGGCACACCTGCTACCAGAGCCTCCATCATTGAAAAGCTGGTGTCCTCCGGTTTTGTGGAGCGTAAGGGCAAGAACCTTATCCCTACCAGGAACGGTATCAATCTGGTAACGGTCCTCCCGGAGGTCCTGACCTCGCCCCAGCTCACTGCTGACTGGGAAAATAAGCTGTCCTTAGTGGCAAAGGGAAAACTTTCCCCGGAAACATTCATGGAGGGGATTGAAAGCATGGCAAAAGAACTGATCGCCCGCTACTCCCATATCTCCGAGGACAAGCAAAAGCTGTTTGCCCCGCAGAAAGAGTCTGTGGGTGTCTGTCCCCGCTGCGGCCAGCCGGTCTTTGAGGGAAAGAAGAATTTTTACTGCGGAGACCGGGGCTGCGGCTTTGTTCTGTGGAAGAATGACCGTTTCTGGACTTCCCGCAGAAAAGAGCTGACAACGAAGATGGCCGCTGATCTGCTCTCTAAAGGGAAAACCAAAGTCAAGGGGCTCTATTCCGAAAAGAAAGATACCACCTACGACGCGGTGATCGTGATGGAGGATACAGGCGGGAAGTATATCAACTTTAAGACCGAGTTCACCAAAGGGAAAGGAGGCCGCTAATGCAGGATAATTCCTCTGATTATATTTTCAAGGCGTATATCACCAACACGGCTGCCTATGACAGCGGAGAACGTGACAATGCCGGAACCTGGCTCTATTTCCCGGCAAATGCAGAGAAAATCACCGCTGCCTTTACAGAAATTGGACTGCCGATCTCTGCTACACCGGATATGTATTTCTTTGATGATTATGTCTCGGATGTACCGGGGCTTAGGCTGGCTCTCCCCATGTACGCTCATGTGGATGATCTATCAATGCTGGCACAGGAACTTTCCGATCTGCCCGACCATGAATTTAACAAGCTGCTGGCTGTTCAGGAAACACCCCTGCGGCTGACAGACTTTGAGCAGTTCAAAGAGTATCCCCACAATTTTGATTATTTCATCCTCATTCCAGGGATGAACAGTGATGAGGCCCTGGGGCGCTACCAGCTCTATGAGAGCGGCATGGTGGAAATGCCGGAGGCGTGGAAAGCCGGCATTGACCCGGAGGCATTTGGGCGCAAGGTGCGGGAAACGGACAACGGATTTTTCACGGATAAGGGGTATGTCCTCTTATCCGGGGATGAATGGGAGCGGGAAAAGCCTATGGTGAAACAGGACAAAGAGGTCAAACCCTCCGTCAAGGATTTTTTGAAACAGGCAAAGAAAGAATGTGCCGCCCGTGAGATGCTACCGCCAAAGGCAGACAAACACGGGCCGGAACTGTAAGGAGGTGCAATTATATGGGATACAGCCATGACAGCGAATTTCCGTTTGCAGCATTTATCACAAACCTGGGAAAGTACAACGAGGGCGAGCTTTTGGGGGAATGGGTAAAGTTCCCTACTACCCCGGAAAAGCTGCAGGAAGTGTTTGAGCGTATCGGCATTGGCTCTGCGGATGATTTCGGTAATCCCTATGAGGAATGGTTCATCACGGACTATGACTGCTATGTAGATGGGCTCTATAACCTCTTGGGGGAATATGAGAACCTGGATGAGCTCAACTACCTGGCTTCCAAACTGGAGGAACTAAGCGAGTCGGAATATGAACACTTCCAGGCCGCTATGGAGATTAGCGACTACACCGGCAGCTTAAAAGACCTTATCAACCTGACTGACAACCTTGATAAATATGATGTGTATCCCGGCATTGACGACTACGACGATCTGGGCCGGTATTACATTGACGAACTGGGGATCATGCAGGTGCCGGAGTACCTGCAGAACTATATTGACTATGAGGCATACGGGCGTGATATTGCCCTGGGAGACGCGGGAGCTTTCACCGATTACGGTTATGTATATGACAATCAGAGCCGCTTTGAGGAATATTATGACGGAGACCGTGAGAACATCCCGGAGGAATACCGCGTGATGGTCTCCCCGGAGGAAGTGGAGGAACTGGAGCCTGACCTTGACCGCCTAGATGTATCAACGGAACTTGCCCTCGATCTGGATTTACATTTCCGAGGATACAGTGCCGATTATGAGCAGGCGTTCCCAAAAGAGCAGGTACAAAGGGAGGCGATCGCTGACGCCCTCCTTGACGGGAACACTTCTCTTATCAAAACCGGGCTTCTCAATATGAGCCGGGAAATGGACCTCAGAGAGGCAACCGCCCCGCTGATCGGACGGCTCACCGACTACGAAAAGGAATATGGTATCAACACCTACACCGTGTACCAGCTAAAAGAGGGGGAGAAACTTCACCCATACCGCTTTGAGGGCAGCGAGTATCTGGCGGCTGCCGGGCTTTCCATTGAACGGGCCAACTATGAGGCGGTCTACGCTGCCCCGCTCTCCCCCGGGGAGAACCTGGAAAGCATTTATACTGACCTCAATATTCACCGCCCGGATAACTTCCGAGGGCACAGCCTTTCTGTATCAGATGTGGTAGTCTTGCTGGAATATGGGAAAGAGACCGCCCATTTCTGTGACCGCTTTGGATACAAGGAGGTGCCGGAGTTTTTGGAACAGCAGCCAGAAAAGGCGGGGCTAGATATGGGGCAGATCACCTTTTATACAGCGGAGTGTATGGAGTTTCCCTCTTTGGGAGAATACCATAACAACCTGACTCTGCAGGAGGCGGTCACCTCATACCAGGCAATCCCGGCAGACCGGCTTCACGGCATAAAAGGTATCGGCTTCACCCTGGAGGATGGCAGCATGTACAGCGGTATGGAGTATCCCCTGGTACAGGGAAACCGTCTTGATCTGGACACCCTCTGCCTGATAGAACACTTTAAGGATAGCCCCCTTGTCCAGGCGGCGGTGGTCGATCTGGTAAAAGCCCTCCCTAATCTGATCGTGGATGATCGTGAAAATTTCCTGCTCGATCTCACAAGTCTGGAGAACCCTCTGAAAAATGCGGAGGTCCAGGTAGAGGACGACTACGGTATGATCGACGGTATCATCAACAACGGGGAGCGGGCAAAGGATACGGAGCCGGGAATGGATAAACCCTCTGTCCTGGGACAGCTCTCCCAGGCCAAAAAGGAATGTGCCGAACGAAAGCCCCCTGAGATCGGCAAGCCCGGAAAGGATGGGCCGGAACTATGAGCCGAAGTAAAAAGTGGAAACAGGAATGGAGCTTCTTTCTTGGGGAGAACGGCAGACGGCAGTACAACAAAATCTGCCGAAAATGTATCCATAGCTGCAAGCAGAGTTTCCGAGCCGGAATTGTTGCCTGTCCTCTCTACCAGACAGATAGGACAAAAAAGAGGCGGGAAAAGGGTTGAAAACAAAGGATTTTTTCGACTCTGTGAAGCTTAAAATACATAGGCAATAGGATTTGTCCTCTGCCTTACTATGGCTCAAAAGGATAGGAAAAAGTGTCGATTTTCGCTACTTTTCCAGACACAAAAATGGAGTACAGTTACCGCTTGTGTGGTGGTTGCTGTACTCCTTATTTTTTTATGCTCTTATTCTCTTTTATCCATGAGGGAATGAGGGATGGACGTTCGCAGTAGTAGACACTGTGGGAATGTGTATAACCGACCGTATCATGGAACTGTGGGAAACGGCGTTTGCAGGATGTGGGAAAGCCCCGGTTTTTCCATGTGCTGTGAATGCGTTTTCCATCGGTGGAATGGTCTGTTATGCACATTTCCACGGTGCTAATATCTCTATTCATCCATAACATTCTCTATTTTATCAAAACCTGTCAAAAATTTATTCAGCCGATTAAATTTTTCATAGGTATATCTTCGTACATCAAGTTCACCATTAAGAACCAGCAAATTTATCAACAAGGGATATGAAGTTATCTCCAAATCATTTCCTGTTAAAGTTACGGTTCTAAAATGTTTTTCATTTAAGCTATCATCCTCATTGGAATAGAGCAACAGACTTTTCAAATAGAAATCCCTTTCTTCTGTATCAGTTTGGGTCAATAACTCTGGGGTCAAATATTTATCTGCCATTTTCGCAGATATAACATCTGCCATACTTTTTTTAAGAGACTCTTTTTTGATTGCTTCCGCTACTCTCTTTTTGAATATCTCCAAATCTGTGCTTGGCTCTACATTGTAAAACATTGCATAAGTCAAAATATGTTTAGGCTTCCTAATGTATAGTTCAGGAACTGATCTATTTAATTTTTGTAGTAGCTGCAAATAGGTCTCATGGACAGAAATACTTTTATCCCATTTATCGCTCAAAAGCACATAATATTGGAATGTATTAAACAGGTCAATGTAGCACCAAAGCATTTCTCCTTGACTAAATAAAATTAGATTATGATACAGTTCCATACTTGTGTTCAATTCGATATGCTTATCCATAGGATTTAGTGGTACAAATGGTATGACAGGATACTTAAAGGAAATATCTTCAATTCCATTTTCAGTAACTTTTGTTTTTAATCCTTCTTTCAAAATATCTAAACTTATTCCTTTATCTAAAGCAAAGTTAAAGGCAATTTTCGATAGTCCCTTTGTAAAAGGGATATTATCAATGGGAAAATCATAAGCAAGAATTTCAAAATTTAATTTGGATATATCACATTTTAATTCCTTGCTTAATTCCGGGCAGGATATTACTTTTCCAGCCTTCATTGAAACATCATATACCTTACCGCCGTAAGCCGCTTTTCCTGTATAAACAGGTTTCGATTTCTTATTATTCGTTTTAGTAAAATTTTCAATTCTACTAATAATTGCATTGAATATTTTGGTAAATGGAACATCAATATATTTGCTTATGTAGTTATTACAATCTGGACAACAGATGTCCTCTGACTCGTATAACCCACCTATCGCATTTTGGATAATGTGTTCCCGACTTCGTTTCGTTATTGGTTTTCCACAATAAACACAGTTTTCTCTATTTGCCATAAATAACCTAACCTCAATCTCAAATCTAAGTATCATGCAAATTATATCATAGCTTTTCAAGACAAGCCATGTATACCTCTATCCCCGTTCCTGATTCTTCTCTCGTTCTTCCTTTGATGGAACAGATAAAAGCTGGTCCACATTTCTCTTGATGGTATCCAGTTCCTTTGCCTGAACTTTGATCTTTTGATAAGTTCCATACTCCTGCTGTTTCTCTGCGGTGAGGGAGTCCATCTCTTTTTTTAGGGCGGCAATATCCGGTAACTTTTGAACGCCCATCTGTTTGAGGGCTTTGGCAGCACTCTCAAAGAGGATGATCTGGCTTTCCTGTCCTCTCAGAAATTTTTCCTTGTCGGAAGATTTCCTGTACCGCTCATAGATTGGTCTGTTTTCCCGATAGGCGGAGACATGCTTTATCAGCAGACCAATCTCGCCTATCCGATGTTCCTTTTCTTTAATAGAGGACAGAAGCCGGTCCTGCTCGGCCATCACTTCATCAACTTTTCCCTGCAACTGTTCATAGTGGGTAATACCGTGTTCCGTGATAAAGTTGAAAGTGCGGGCAGCCTCCTTTAGATTGTTGATCTTCGCCCAGTGTGCGTACCCGGAACTTTCCTGGGCTTTGAGATTGTTCTGTATGTCAATGAGCAGACTGATCTTCTGATCGCCTAACTTCGGCTGCTTAGACGGACGGGGGCCTCCGGCAATCCTGGAGGTGACGGCTTCCTCCGTGTAATCCATACCCAGAGTTTTCAAACGGGTAAAGCGTTCCTGCCCCGTGGCTCTGCAGGAAATATACTTGCCCCGCTTGATCTCGTATCCCTCCACCTCCAACCGTTTCAGCAGTTCCTCAAAATCGGACACCTGGGGAATGAGCCGGTCAATGGCGGCTTTCAATTTCGCCTTATAGCTGGTTCCCGCTTTCTCTGCGGTATGCTCAATGTAGCTCTTTCCTTTGTCCTGCCCCGGCACGATCACGGACAGACCGTATTCCTTGCACAATCTGTCGCTGGTGCGGCGGATGAAATGATAGCTCCGCTTGTTGGAGTGGTACTTCCGATAATCCACAAAACTGACAGAGTTAAAAATGATGTGATTATGAATATGTCCCTTGTCTATGTGGGTCGTGAGGACAAATTCATACTTGCCGCCCAACACTTCATTTGCCAGCTTCATGCCAATCTCATGAGCCTGTTCTGGCGTGATCTCCCCAGGAGAAAATGCCTGTATCAGGTGGCGGCCCAAGTTGGTGCCCTTGTCTATGGCATGGCGGCGGGTCCAGGAAAATTCTATGTCGGCGGTTTCTGCAGAACACCCAAAGGCGGATACCAGGATGGTATCATCTGTTTTTCCAGGATTGCAGATATAGGCTATGGCCTTATTCAGCGTTGTTTTGATAGGATGTGTCTTTGTAACTGCCATATCTCAGCCTGCCTCTCTTTGAGCTCCTGAATGTCCGCTGCATAGACGGGACCTCCCGCATTGAGCCGCTTTGCAATCTGGTTGATGTTCCGGCTGATGGCTGACAGGATTTTGTTCATCTCCTTTATGTCCGTGGTATCGGTGTAAATGATGTATCCGTCAATCGCCATCTTCCGCAGATATGCCCCATACCGCTGTGTGGGGAGCAGCTTCATCTTTTCATCTATCAGCCCTTTTTCCTCAGCTGTCACCCAGAATTTCATCTGGATATTTCTCTTTCGGTTCGCCATCGGTTTCCTCCGTTCTTCTAAGGGTTTGGGATTATCCCAACAAGCATTTTTCATTTTCGGGCAAGAGACCTGAAAATCGGAAAAATCGCAAACGGGTACTCGTTTGCTGTGCTTGCTGTTCTTTAGTTCTTCGTACTTGTGTAACTTTCAAAACCTCATTTTGGCTACCTAAAAGGGTAAGAAAAAACACTATGAGAGCAGATTTCCCATAGTGTCCTTATACTTCTGTTCAGTTGTGCCGGAGGGTTATTCTTCCTCCCGGTTCGCCTCTTGTATGCCTTTGGCCGTGGCGGTCATAATCGTTAGTTCCTTACTTCCCATCTCATCCAGCAGGCTGTCAAGCTGCCGACACTGGGTAGACTTATCCACTTCCTTGTCCGGAAAGAAGAACTGATCGACGGAGACCTCTAGAAATGTCACCAGCTCATAGAAGATTTGCAGGCTTGGATGTTGCCCGCTGTTTTCTATGGACGCAATATACCGTGGGGCAATCCCCATCTTATCTGCTAACTGGTTTCTTGATATTCCTTTGGCTTTTCGTGCGGCCTTGATAGCGGCGCCGAACGCCTTGAAATCATATAGTTCTGTTGTTCTTTTCATGCTTACTTCACCCAACTACATTTTACCGTTCACCTTTCTTCTATGATATGAGTACACATATCATAGTGTTGACTGAAATAGAGCATATTATTTGTTTTTGAAAGTATTATAAATACCACAAGAATGTATATTGACAATGTAGGGCGTTGAGATTATAATAAATACATACCAAACGAATGAAAAAGGCTGGAGGTGGTTTCTCAATGGCGAGAAATAAATATCCCGAAGTAACCGTTGAAAAGATATTGGAAGTATCACAGCGGTTATTCATGGAAAAGGGCTACGATAATACAACTATTCAAGACATTGTAAATGAGCTTGGAGGATTGACTAAAGGAGCGATTTATCATCACTTCAAGTCGAAAGAGGAAATTATTGACGCATTGGGGGAAAAACTCTTTTTTGACAATAACCCATTTGTTACCGTACAAAAGCAAAAGAACTTAAACGGTTTACAAAAAATGCGTGAGGTCATTAAGTTAAACCATATAGATATTGATAGAACAGAACTTGGAAAACAAAGTATTCCTCTTTTGAAAAATCCTCGTTTGTTAGCAGAACTGGCTGACACAAACAGAAAATTGATTGCACCGCTTTGGTTACAGCTTATTCAAGAGGGAATAGCAGACGGCTCTATCAAAACCGACTATGCAAAAGAACTTTCAGAACTTTTGCCATTGCTTACAAATTTTTGGTTAATTCCGTCGGTCTATCCCACAACTCCGAAAGAATTACTTTCAAAGTTTGCTTTCATTAAGTACCTGTTGGATAGTATGAACTTACCGATTATTGATGATGAAATTTTCGGTATGGCACAGAATTACTTTGAACACTTAAATGTAGGCGAGTAAATAAAATTGCCTTAAAAAAGGCAGTTTTATTTTCAAACATTACATTCATTCGTAAGGTATTATTTTTTTCAACAGATACATACCGTCTTAATGTATGAAAGGAGAATAGTATGTCAAACTTAGACCAAAAAATCGAAAATGCTGCAAACAAAATTGAAGTTGCCGCAAATGAAGCATGGAAAAAGCGGTCATTCCGCATTATATCTAAGTCTATATCTGCTGCGGCAGAAATCGGACTGATGATAGGAGCTGCACACTTATCTGAAAAAGGCTATAAATCAACAGCTACTTGTCTGTTTGGTTTAGGGGCAGTAGGACTTGTTTGTGATTTACTTTTTAACAGGAAATAGGAGGACACCGATATATGATACGCTATTTGAAACAATACAAACTGTTGCTGTTCCTTACGGTATTATTTACTGCAATCAGTTCCCTATCCTATGTATTTATTGCTATCTTATTGCAACAGGTTATGGATATTGTAGCTATGGGCGATATGGACGGCTTTATCAGAATATTGCTCTTTTCTTTAGTCTACTTTGCTCTTATGGGAGTATTCATGTACCTACAATCTTTGTTCAGTAAAAAATTTGTTTGTAAAATCATGAAAGCTGTCCGTTCTAAAACCTTTATAGGAATTGAACAGCACACGATTGAGGACTACTCAAAAAATAATACTGCTGATTATCTATCCGCAATTACCAATGACGTAAAAATGATTGAAGATAACTATTTACTTCCTCTACTGCAAGTTATCCAGTATACGATTATTTTTATAGCTTCCCTTGCCGTAATGATTTACTTTGACATTATCGTTACAGTTTGCGTGATTATTGCAATCGCTATCATGCTTATTGTACCCAGTCTATTCGGAGGACTGCTCTCTAAACGACAGGATAAATATTCTGATATGCTATCCGATTTTACAAACCATGTAAAAGATCTGTTATCCGGTTTTGAAGTTATTAAGTCCTACCGAATGAAAAAGTATGTTCTCTCACGATTTGAGGCAAGCAACGAGGACACGATAAAAGCAAAATATTCCGTTGATAAAGCGATTGCTGCAAATGAAGCAGTTTCTATGGTTCTTGCACTTCTTGTTCAAGTTGTTGTTGTTTTCCTTTCAGCATACTTCATTATTATTGGGCGTATCAGTGCGGGAGCGTTATTAGGTATGGTACAGGTTAGCAGTAACCTTGCAAATCCGCTTTTAATTATTTTTAGTAATATTCCCAAAATCAAAAGTATCAAGCCGATTGCACAGAAGTTAAATGAATTTTCGGATTATAAGAAACAAGACACAGATACCCAAAAGCCCCCTACTTTCAATGAAATGATTTGTGTAGAGGATTTGCATTTTTCCTATGATAAAGAAAATGACGTCATAAACGGTATTTCATTATCCATTAAAAAAGGAAAAAAATATGCCTTTGTTGGTAAAAGTGGCTGCGGAAAATCTACGCTTATCAAGCTGATTGCCGGATATTATTCTGATTTCAAAGGTAATGTTCTGTATGATGAAGATAATCTTTCTATTGTGGATATTGATAAAGTAACCTCTTTATCGTCGGTTATTCATCAGAACGTCTATATGTTTGACGAAAGCATTTTAGAGAATATTTGCTTGCATGAAAATTACAGCAAAGAAGAATTACAATCTGTACTGTCTGATAGTGGCTTATTGCATTTCATTGAACAAGTACCAAACGGACTGGATTATCATGTTGGGGAAAATGGTAATAACCTTTCCGGCGGGCAGAAACAGCGAATTGCGGTAGCAAGAGCTTTAATTCGTAAAAAGCCGCTGTTAATTTTAGACGAGGGTACTTCTGCTATTGATATGCAGACTGCGTATGACATTGAAAGCAGGTTATTAGCAATATCTGATTTAA